>Ga0105044_10005064_pt1 | contig 18140 bp, 10 predicted proteins | sample MAT01_FD_78092 | JGI IMG/M metagenome (GOLD analysis project Ga0105044, IMG submission 78092) | Freshwater microbial communities from Lake Fryxell liftoff mats and glacier meltwater in Antarctica - MAT-01 | ecosystem: Environmental > Aquatic > Freshwater > Ice > Liftoff microbial mat | place...
GGTAATCGTGGTGGACGTGCTTGGATGTAGGCAAGCCGGGGTGCAAACTAACACCCTTCAACCTGCCATCCGTGGCCGTAAACGCCAAAAACACGAGCCACGAAACCTGCCTGCGGCTCGAACTAATCCCCTTGCATTCGCTCGAATCGTCATAACTTGACTTCGAAAACTTGCCCCGGCCTCAATCGTAAGAAATACTCCTAGCAGACCGATTGCGCCATCCATGCCCGAGACGGACGACTATGAATGCGCTTCCATTTGATCATCTGGCTCCACCCCGGCTTCCTTCGGATGCGGAACTCATTATTCCACGAGGGGCCGATCCTGAATCGTCGATTATCGGCCCGGTCGCAGGTCGTTACGACCTCGACGAGCGAATCGCTCGGGGCGGCATGGGGATCGTTTATCGAGCTCACGATCGACAGTTGAATCGCACGGTCGCAGTCAAAGTCATGCGTGGCAAATACATGGATCGCCCGGACTTGCTGCGTCGGTTTGTCGCGGAGGCCCGGATCAGCGGTAGGCTGCAGCATCCAGGAATCGTGCCGGTTTACGAAGTTGGCATTCTAAGCGATGCCCGTCCCTTCATCGCGATGAAACTAATCGAGGGTCAAACGCTTTCCAAGCACCTTCGCGAACGAACAAGCCCCGCCGAGAACCAAGTTCATTATCTGAAAGTGTTCGAGGCACTCTGTCATACGATGGCCTACGCCCACAAAGAGCGTGTGATCCACCGCGATCTGAAGCCTGACAATGTCATGGTAGGAGCGTTCAGTGAAGTGCAAGTAATGGACTGGGGGCTCGCGAAGTTTCTCGATCCGAGCGATGCGATCGCGACCACACCTGACGGATTCGACGCTATCGAGAAATCGGCCTACCTCTCGAATCACTCAAGAGATGGACACACGCCGGTCGGAGAGTATCAAACGCAAGCCATGGCCGTTGTCGCCGTCGGGCCCGATACGCCCGGGGTGGGTTACACCACGGCCGGCGAGGTTTTCGGCACCCTTGCCTACATGCCTCCCGAGCAGGCTCGTGGCGAGATGGAACTTGTCGATCGTCGCGGCGACGTCTTCGCGCTTGGAGCAATCCTGTGTCAGATTCTCACCAGCCAACCTCCCTACTTTGGGCCTCCCGAAACGCTTCGCGAGCAGGCTCGGGAGGGGAAACTATTTGGAGCATACCTTCTGCTCGATCGATGTGGTGCGGAGCAATCGATCATCCTGCTTGCGAAGCATTGCCTGGCCGTCGATCCCGAAGCCCGTCCTGCGGATGCGGGCGTTCTGGCGGGGATGGTGACCGAGTGTTTGGAAGGACTTCAAGATCGCACCAAGGAAATCGAAGTCACACGGGTTAAAATGGAGGCTCGTCTCTCGGAGGCCGAAGCACGCGAGCGGCTGGCCCGGCAGGCTCGCCGGCTGGCACGAATGTTGGCCGTGGCGGGCGTGATGGTTGCCGCGATGCTGGCAACGGGTTTGGGCTGGTACGCAAACGATCGGATCGCACGCAACCAGGCTGAGGATCACCGTCGAGTATTGGCCATTCAGCAGATTGACGAGGCACTCGCGGAAGCTGACCGATTCGATCGGAAAGCACATGATGTTTCGAATACGCCTCACGAACGGGATTTGGCCGCTCGCCAGGCGGCAGCGGCAAGTCAGCGGGCGGAGGCACTCCTATCAACATCGTCAAATATTCCAGAAGAGCTTCGCGGACGTCACGAGGCCATGCGTACACGCCTGACCGAGACCGATCGGGGCACCCGATTAGCGATGGCTCTCGAAAACTGGCGGGTTCAGACTTTCGACACGATCGGCAAATTCGATCCTGAAGCAGCCGCAAAGGCTTGTCGAGAGACGCTGAGTCAGAACGGCTTTGAAGCATTGACGCGAGAGCCGGCCATTGTTGCCGCGGAGATCAAGGCTCATCCGGCGGGTGCCAGTATTCGTGAGTTGCTACTCGATTGGTTGGCGGTCACTCCGGATGCAACGGAGCGAAGTGGCTTAGTGAATGTGATAACGCTGACCGGCAATCCTCCGTCTCCAGGCTGGCTGCAGGCTCTGGCATCAGGAGAGATCGAAGACTTCGCCAAACTATCAGAACCGGCGAACGATGCGTTCATCCCCGCCACGGGACTTGCTCTCGCCGGCAAGCGCTTGCTTGAAGCCGGTCGCAAGGCGGAGGCCGAGCGCCTGTTCCAACGGGGAGTGCGCCGTTTCCCGAACAACTTCGCGCTCAACGCTCAGCTCGGCATGATTCTCCGTGGCCGATCCGATGGGAAATCCGAGGCGATTCGATATTTGACCGCAGCTCGTGCCGCCCGCGCGAACGACGCAACGGTAAACTTTGAACTGGGCTCGGCACTGGCGGATGTCGGTCGAAAGGACGAGGCGATCGAACTCTTGAAGGACCTGGGCCTGGCGAACCCGAAGTCAGTCGGGGCACACGCTCGATTGGCGATTCTCCATGAGGCAAACGGAGATATCGAGGCTGCGCGTCAGAGTTATCAAAAGATAATCGAGATCGAGCCGCAGGATGCGAACGCACACCTGGGCCTGGCGCGGATCGAGTTGGCCAAGGGAAACCTGGACGCAGCCGAAGCCGCCTTCCAGGCGGCAGCCAAGCCATCGCCGAGTGCCGCCACTCACGCGGGCCTGGGCCGAATTCACTTGAAACGATGGGAGGCCACAAAGGGAATCGCATCGTTCCGCCAAGCCGTGGATGCAGCACCGTCCAACCTCGACTATCGGCTCGGCTTGATCGATGCACATCGAATTGCGAACGACTCTAAAGCCGCGATTCTCGAGGCACGCGAGGCAACGCGAATCGCTCCGGCCTCGGCTGTCGCTCAACGCCTTCTTGGCGAACTCTTGAAAACCTCCGGAGACCACATTGCGTCCATCGCCGCCTATCGAGCCGCTGCCAAGGCAGATCCTACCGATGCGGACATCCACCTTCGATTGGCAGTTTTATACGAAACCGTGGACGACCTCGCAGCCGCAGCCGACGCCTATCGTGCTGCGTCTTCCTTAAAACCCGGCGATACGAACATCGCGAAAAATCTGGCTCGAGTGATGGCTAAGAAAGTAGACCCGATGTCTGCGGCCGAAGGCTATCGTGCGACGTTGAAGCTGGATCCAGGCAATGTGGCGGTCCGCCGTAAGCTCGCACGACTGCTGGCCGATCGTGGTGATGAAGCCGCGATCGACGAGGGCAAAAAAGCCGTCGAGTCCGATCCAATTTCGGGCGAATCCCAGGCAGACTTGGGGGAAACGCTGTTGCAGTTTGGCAAGTTCCGCGCTGCCGCGACTGCCTTCCGTGAAGCCGCGGAGCGATTACCTGTCGAAAACGTCCGACACGAATCTTCCCGCGTGTTGGCGCGCAATGCCAGCCGTTGGGCGGGCCTGGAAAATCGCCTGCCTGAAATTCTTTCGGGGGCGGCGACTGCTTCCGCACCGGGAGCATGGGCCGACTTCGGCGAGGTCTGTCGGCGGACCAAGCGATTCGCTGCTGCCGCGAAGTTCTTTAAGCTGGCCACAGATGGTGATGCCAAGTATGCCCTCAGTGCCGCAATCTGTGAGGCCCTGGCGGGATTTGGACAAGGGATCGATACCAAGGAACTATCCGACGACCAACGAGTCGAACTTCGTCGGTCGGCCCTTGAGAAACTCAAGGCATCTCCGGTCTGGGCGAGTGATACCGCCTTGGCGAATTTGAAATCGGCAGAGGCGATCCACTCGCTTCCCGAATCCGAGCGCGAGGCCTGGAAGTCGCTCTGGAGCAATGTACCCAAATAGTCCGCCGAGCCTTGATTGAGTGGCGTCTTCGTTTGACGAGTTGGACGTGCCCTACAAAAGCTTTCAGAGCCGCGACTGTATGGGAGCGGCCCAGCGAAATCACTCTCTTGGGCGTCGCAACAATAAGTCGCCGTAATTCAGGGGGAATTGGTATGGCGGAGCCTGAAGCGTGAGCGAAGGGCCGCCATTCCGGTTCCGCCGAATTTACCTTCGCTGACGCTGACGCTTCAGGCTACGCCTACTTCGCATCACCGCTGCCAGTTCGGCATTCGCCAAGTTATTGCTGCACCTTACGATCGAGGCTCAGACGGAAAACTGACTTTTGTCGGGAACGTCAAATCGAAGTGAAGTTTCAGGAGGCCTCGACGAGTTTCTCCGCTGAGATCATGGTCCTCAGAAGCAGGTCTCGACTTGAGCGGGACATGAGAGCCATCGTGGAATGTCGAGCTTTGGTATCGACATCCTGGCCGGGGGCATATCGGCCCGGCGGCATTTCCTCTGTGGTCGGTGCGGCCACGTCAGATACCCAAGGACTGAGTTCAGCAATCACCCGTGCCGGGAACTGTGGCCGCTCGGCAGGGTCTTTGGCGAGCATTCGCGAGATGACTCCGGCGACTCCGGCTGGAATGTCGGGCTGAAGCGAATCGACGGGCCTGGGGATTTCCGTCTGATGACGGACGAGTTTCTGCGCAACATTGCCGCCATCGAATGGAGGCCTCCCCGTCAGAAGGAAATAGGCGACGGCTCCCAAGGCATAGATGTCGGCCCGTGCATCGACGGATGATGTGCGAGCTTGTTCCGGTGCGAGATAATCCGCTGTTCCCAGAACTGTCTGTGAGTCGTTCCCGGGCTTGATGTTATCGGGTCGCTTGGCGAAGCGTGCTAATCCAAGGTCAAGCAATTTGACCGTGCCGGACCAATCGAGCATCAAGTTACTAGGTTTCACATCACGGTGAACGAGACCCGCGTCGGCCGCGTGTTGCAGCCCGAGGGCGGCCTGTGCCACATAGTTCACGGCACGATTGACCGCGAGCGATCCACGCGAATCGACAAGGTATTGAAGGCTCGCTCCGTCGATGTATTCCATCACCAAAAAATGTAGCGATCCTTCGCGATCGAGATCAAAAGCCCGGACGATGTTCGGGTGATTGAGCATGGCCACGGCCTGGGCTTCGCGTTGAAATCGCTGCACGTTTTCAGGATCGCCTGGCGAAGGCGGCAATAGCTTAACCGCGACTCGTCGGCGCATGTGCCGATGCTCGCAGAGAAACACCGCACCCATTCCACCGGTTCCAAGATGCTCCAGAACCTTATACTTCCCGCCCAAATAGAAGTTTCGCCACCGGCCCTGGAGTAACAGCTTGGACTGAAAAATGGTCAATATACCATCGCGAACGGCAGCCACGGCAAAGGCATTCGCGTCCAGAGGCGACTGTCCGTCGGCAGCAAGACGCGACACATACTCCTCGATCTTTGCGGAGGAGACCAGTTCGCTCTTTTCGATCAGGGAACGGAGGTCGGCCACGGTTTGCGGCGTCGGCACGGACGAGCCCTCGACTGATTCGGAATCATGTCACTATGGAAGATGTAGAACATCCTGAACACATCCGCCGAGGAAAGTGTAGTATGGCGAGAAGTGAGACCAGAGTGAAAGTGTGAACTCAGGAAAGAAAAGCGGAGCCAAATCGGTTGACCCCGCCGTTTCGGATTCACTTGATCGATTTCAAAGCAGTGCGGGCGAGATCTTGATATTCCTTGGGCAGTTTTTCGATGCTTTCGGCCTTACTCACTTTTCCATCCTCATCAACTTCGATCGACTCAGCCTTCGGTTGCCCGTCGGCGTTTTTCGATCCAGTCAGAGTCACCTTGATCCCTTGCTTGACGTAAAAAACGGTGAAAGCATCGTTGACTTGCTCGACGCGGACGGTTTCGCCGGGGCCAAGAACCTGCGGTACAGGGAGAGCATTCGGACCGCCAGGAAGAAGCGGAATTGCTGGGAATCCGCCTTCCGGGAAAATCGGCAGAAACGGATCCATCACGTCTTTTGCGGCTGGCAGCTTGACGGCTTTGAGTGTCTCTTTCTTCCCTTTTCGCATGACGATGATGTCGATGGCCGCGTCCTCCTTGACTTCCTTCAGAGATCGCACGAATTCCTGTACCTGGCTGGAAACCGGTTTCCCCGCGACTTCCAGAAGGATGTCGTGTGGTTTGATACCGATTTTCCCGGCAGTAGATTCCGCTGGGACATCCGAAATAACCAGACCCTTGCCATTCGGGAGGTCCAGCTGCGATGCCAACGCGTCACTGGGACGCTCGACTCGCACCCCAAGGCGTCCCGTGCCGCCCATCCCTGGGAAGGGCGGCATTCCACCCGGACCGAGTAGAAATCCTCCTCGGACGTTGCCTGCCTGAAGCCTGGGCATCATCGCTTCCAATTGCTTCAGCATTTGCTCTTGGATCTTCTGTAAATCTCCATCGAACGGCAGTGGCTGGAATGGCACAACCGGAGGTAAGGGAGGCGCGACGGCAACACCAGGCTGATCCTTTTGCAGGGTCTTGAGCAGGTCTTCCAATTGCTTCAGGGCATCGGGGTCGTCGCCGACATCCTTCTTGATCTTGTCGATCGCACCCTTCAAAACGTCCGTCTTCGGGGCCGGTTTGGGAGCCGGTTTCGGCTCCGGCTTGGCCGGGTCTTTCTTCTCCGGCTCCGCGGCTTCGACTGTGCGGGGCTGGAATGAAAGTCCAGCGGCGAGGATAGCAAATGAAACAAGTCCGCCCAACATTGCGATCTGCCAGCGGCGTGGACAGTGCCGCTCGATTTTTACCGGCTGTTGAAGCAACATGATTACCCTCCAGTAAAGTTCAGAATTTGTTCCCCGTACTCCCGCAGCCCCAAGCGGAACTGGTCGAGAACGGACCATTCGGATCAATAGCTCCGCATACTCCGTTGGAGCGCTAGCCAGACGTGCGGCCTCGGCATCGGCCAGGTATTCCTGCGCCAGTCGGACTTCTCTTCGCACCCCACTGAGCCAGGGCCAAATGAAATAGACAACTCGCGCCAGGCCCAGGAGCCACCCCGCCAGCGGATCCCAACGAGATAGATGCCCCAATTCGTGAGCGAGAACGCAACGAAAGTCGGTGCGATCCCCGTCCGCAAGCATCGAGACAGGAATGAGGACACGCGGACGAAGAACACCGAAACAGACTGGGCCGACCACACCCGATGCCACTCGAAGTTGCGCCCGGCTGCAAGCCGGATCAGCAAGCTGGTTAAAAGCCTTGAGTGCCCAGATTGGGGGAGGATGAGAGGACTGCCAGAGTTTTCGCAAAGCCAAATGCCCAACAATCAGTCGAGCAAGAAGCCAAAAGGAAATCAAACCATATGCAATGGCAAGCAGCATCCAGAATCCGAAATCACGAGCAGTTACTTCGGGGGGATCAGTTGGAACAGGGACTGTCGTTGCGTGCTGGGTTTCCAAATCTGGCAGTGATGAGGCCGGCACAGCGGAGGGTATATTCGGAAGTGCCGCATCCTCCGCCTTCCAAAAGACGAAATACCATTGCGGTAAGGCAGCGACGGAATTCGCAGCCTGACGATTTGGCTCCGGAGTAGCTGGGTTAACTGCGTGTCGACTCGGAGATTCCTCGACAGGCACCGAAACCTTCCACCAGCCAGGAATACAGCTCAATGGAATGACCAGGAGCGAGGCAACGACAGCCGCGATTCCAAAAATCGCTCGTCGCGCCGGCTGGCGAACCAACATCATGGCCAGTCGCCCGATCAACAGAACCAATCCGCCAGTCAGGAGTGCTCGGATAAGCCAGAACTCCGATAATTCGAATAGGTCGATCATCGAGGCCCTCCCGTCCGCCGGCCGATTTTAGCCTGGGCGATCATGAAGGACATGCGCTCCAATTCGGCCGTGGGCACACGCTCGGCCCGCAGAAGGCTTAGCATCAATTCCGAAGCCGCACCGTTAAACACTCGATCGAGAAATCGCGAGGCACTTTCCTCACGACTAAAAAGCGGACTGTAAATGAAGGTACGGCCCTCGCTGCCATGACTGACGAGTTGCTTGGACTCCATGATCCGCATCAGTGTCTGGACCGTGTTGTAAGCGAATACCTCACCCGATCTATCGCACATGGCATGGTGGACATCGCGCACACTGGATGGCCCCAAATCCCAAAGGACTTTAAGGATTTCCAGTTCGCGGCCGGTCGGAGAAGGGAGATCTTCCATGTTTTACCTAATACCTAAAGACTTAGGTATAATAAGTCCAATCCGGCTAACTCGTCAATATCAAAGTTCGAATTTTTACAATTGAGCGATTTTAACGAGGCGAAGTCTTCCGAAACGCGGCTTTTAACGTCTGGGGACCACAACCACTCGTCGGGCGATCCGAAAATAGGGGAGACGCTCAATTTCCCTACGGCGAATTCATGAAGCGTATTTTTCGGTGGTATATCGTTTTGCCGGCACTCGCCTTGATTGGATTCATCGGAGCGAGGAGTTACACGCAATCCGATTCTGCCGCCAAACTGGTTCGCGAAAAAATTGAAGCGAGCCTCGGTAGTTCGGCACAATTCGAAGGCATGTCTGTCGGCTTGACAGAAACGTCGCTGGCATCGCTGAAACTGTACGAATTGGATGCAGACCCAAATTCCGAGCCGCTGTTGACTGCCAAGCGAGTTGACGTCGATGTTGCCAGCATCGGTGCGATTCGAGGCAAGTCCCCCCAGTCGATCCGGTTTCATGAGCCTCGTGTCGTATTGCGTTACGACCGAGCCGGGTATTTGCTGACCCGGTTCCCGAAACTAGGCACGGGAGGTGGCTCGCCGGATTCGATCGCTCTGAGTTCAGGCACAATTGTCATCCGACAGGAAGGTCGCTTAGACTCCGTCTTGCACGGGCTCGATGTGAAATTTGTATTTGGTCAGGAACGCGTGACCGTGACGGGCAAGGCCAGCGATCCGCTGTGGGGTCAGTGGACAATCGAGGGCTCGCTTCCCGCTGGGAACACCGGCAAAGGGCAAGTCTCCTTCAGCACGGTTGAGGCAAAATCCGTCACGCCTGCATTGCTATCACAAGTCCCGTTGGTTAATCCGAGGGCGTGGACGCATGTCGGGCTATCTGGCATGACCTCGGCCAAGATCGACTTCACTTTCGATGCAAGTTCCAAGACTGTCGGTTATCGCGCCGCTTTAGAGCCGACACAAACTGAAGTACAAATCCCGGCGATTGGTCTGGCAATATCGGACGCTTCCGGTTCCTTCGTCGCCGAGAAGGGAATCATCACCCTGAAGAACGTCACCGGTAAGGCAGCATCCGGGAGCGTCCACGTCAACTCACGCATGGATTTCTCGAAATTGGAGCATTATGATTTGAACTTCGAGACCGATCTGAAAGATCTCAAAATTGCGGACCTGCCGCCGACTTGGAACATCCCCAGAAAGGCCGATGGTCGATTGACCGGCAAGCTCGATCTTGAAATCGCCTTGCCGAAACAGGGTGGCACTCTTGTCCGCGCGAAAGGAAAAGCAACCATCGCGACAGGCGGCATGGACGGGCAGCCACCAACTGAGTTGGATCTCGATATTCACACCGACGCCGGGGGTGGGCTGCGGTTTGCGGAACAAACAAGAATCTTGGTCGGCCAGCCCGTCCCACCAGCCGCACCGAAGGCAGAAGAATTTTTACACGTCGATATTAAACTTCGTGATGTCAGCGTGGCCGAGTTGCTTCGTTCGACGGGCGTTGAGGTATCGCTCCCAGTCGACGGGAAAGTGTCGGCCCAGCTTCGACTAGCGATCCCGTCCGCAACACCTAAGGAAATTCGAACCTATCGTCTTTCGGGCGATATCTCGAAAGGAACTTTGAAGCTCGACTTGCTGGCCCTGGAAGATGTGGCAGGGAAGTTGGAAATGAAGGACGGCAGACTCCTGCTCACGGAGTTGACGGGCCGGTCTCCCGGAAAAGGCGATGGAGGACGAGTTCGAGCAAGCGGTGAAATGGCTGTGGAGGAACCGTATGCGTTTAAGGCATCTGCAACTTTTGAGAGGTATCCAGTGGGCAGCCTGGACCGGCTGCAAGAAATCGTCACGCTCAGTGGTGATGCATTTGCTGAAGTGAATTTTGAAGGAACCATGAGCCCTCTGGCGATTCGGTCGAATGGGGACATTCGCGTTGATCGACTGAAATCCGGTGACGTCGAAACCGGCTTACTCCGACTTCGCTGGGACAGCGACGAAGATCGCCTCCGTGTGACGGAGGCCGACATTGGCGTCTTTGGCGGCAAGGTATCCGGGACGTTCGAGATTCCGCTTCGCGAAGGATTTTCCGCCAACGGACAGTTAAAGATCGAGAACCTCGATTTGGCCGAAATTTCCAAGGCGATGCTGGCGAAGGCCAATGTCAAAATGGAAGGAAAGGCAAATGGTTCAGTGAAGTTTCGCAACCCGAACGTGGAGGGGGTTCCGCGAACGATTGCGGACGTCGAGTTAGAAGCCCCGTCGCTAAAATTGCAGAGTATTGCCGCGAGCAAGATCAAAGGTACGGCGACTTATGCGTCCAAAGTTTTGAAGTACGTCTTAACCGGCAATGCATTAGGAGGGCAGGTCGAAGTCTCCGGCCAGTATCCTCCGGAATTGAATGGAGCCGCCCAGGTCGTGCCAGGAAAAAAGGCGCACATTCAGGAAAAGGATCAGCCGAAACACGGCCGGCTCAAATTGCGTCGCGTTCAGATGTCGGCCCTGTCGAAGCTCTTGGGAGTTGAGTCCACCTTCGGGCCACTTTCGGGAGAGGTGAGTGCCGATCTACCGTTCGCGTTGGATTCAGAAGGTCGCCTGGACGGGGGTGGTCGGCTGCGGACAGAACGCTTGACCTGGAACAACAAAGAATTTTCATCGAGCGGCGAGGCAGTTGTACGACTCACTCCTCGGGCGTTGTCGTTCCAGGAAGTCACCTTGTTCTTGGGCGAGGGATTCGCCCGGCTAACTGCCGAGTTCAACCGCATTGACCCGGAGCGCAGCGAGTTGACGCTCTCCTTAACCAAAGTGCCAGCGGCTAAAGTGCTGTTCTTGCTTCCTGATCTTGCCGGCCGAGTCGATCTGTCGATCGATGGGCGATTGACCACGACCATGGGGAAGGAGTGGCGTGGCTCCGGAATGATTACTTCCTCCCGTGGAACGATCTTTGGCGTGCCGGTGACCGATCTGCGACTTCCAATTGAGTGGAGCGCCACCCCCACTCGATCGCGTAGCGAGATTCGGGTACGCGAGGCCACGGCAAGCACGGCTCGTGGGCAACTCAGCGCTCGAGGAGAATGGCGAAAATTCAACGACCTCCCTCCGAAACTCTCGGGCGACGTGCAGTTTCGGGGTGTCAGCTTGTCGCAAGCCGTCAAGAGTGGCAGTCAAGTCGCGGGCAATCTGCTCCTAACTGGAAAGCTCGATTTCGCGGCGGAGCAGTTTCGAAAGGCGGAAGACATCACGGCCAAGTTGGATGCGAAGCTCGGGGAATCGCAGCCGTTCTCGTTGCCGGTACTTTCCGCGATCTCGCCATTCTTGGGTTTAGGGAGTCAGCCGACGACGACGGTTCGCGAGGGAGAGGTCAAAGCGGTTTTAGCGAATGGCGTCTGGCGTGTACAACGATTTAGCCTCATGGGACCAAGCGTGGACCTATACGCGGATGGCACCGTCAGTACAGGCGGCCGACTCAGCCTTGCCGTGATCGCGCACACGCGGCAAAGCCCGGATCGCCGGCTCCTGCAACGCATCGTGCCCCTCCCAAGTCTGAGTGCAGCGTCGGCGAGTCCACTCGGGCCCACAGCTCTCGCGAACCTTACCGGACTGATGGGACGCTACGTCGTGTATCTGGACGTGACGGGAACAGCCGAGTCGCCGATCGTAAGACTGGAAACGCTGCGAACTCTTTCGGAGGATGCGGCGCGGTTCTTCTTGTTCCGGTTCTTGGCACCACTGCCTTAAGACCAAACTTGTTCGAAATCAGCAGGCGGCAAGTTGAAGTCGGAATTCTTCCAGGTCATTGCACGCTCCTGCCAGGACGACCAAGGTATCTAATTTCAAATCGTCGGTCACCAACTCGAGTCGAGTACGAAGATCCTCTGGAATTTGCTCGAAGCGTGACTGCAATACTTTTAAAATTGCTCGGTGCATTCGCTTGGCATTGCCAAAAGCCATGATTTCCTGGGCGATGACTGAGTCCATCAAGTCCATTGTCATAGGAAGTGTTCCTAAAATGCGATGAATGAGTTTGGCGTCTCGAATTGCCAGGCCTGCAAAGACCTGGCAAACAGCCAAAAGACTTGCCACCTCGCCCTTGCCGGCCTTTTCGTCGATCACTCTCCTACATTGTCGCAGGAGCAGCTCGGGATTGCCAGTAAACTTTGCCAAAGGAACCAACGGCATCAATGCGGGCTCTCCAGTTTTCAGCAACTCTTCCGCCGAGAGGGTCCAAAGTTCAATGACTTTCCACCTGCCCGACAATTCGGTCGAGCCACTGGTAACGACGAAATCTTGGGCAACACGCGCGTTTCCCTTGGGACGCAACACGAAGACAATCGCTTCAGGCAATACGCGACGGTTTTGATACACCAGCGACAAGTCATCGAATACTTGTTCTGCAACACGCCGATCGGGATAGGTAGCGATTTCAATGAGATACAGTGCTGTTCCTGACTCTCGCTCGACCTCGATCAATCCATCGGGAAGTTGACGCGGTTGAACGATGTCGCTCGCTAATGCGCGCCATTTCGGAATGTCGGTGATCCCCGCGACCTTGAGCAACAAGTCGCCGTGTTTCTCGACGATCCATTTGCTTCCGCGATCGAAACGTTGATGCTCCACGCCCATCTCCGTCAGTCCAGTTCATTCGGCAACGGGTTGTCCGCGAACACCCACTCGCGAACGGGTATGCCTTCCACCAAATGCCGCTGAACGAAGAGCGGGATCCGTTCAGCCGTCAGGCCGCTGTACCAGGTTCCCTCGGGGTAGACGACGGCAACCGGCCCGCTCTGGCAGATGCGCAAACAGCCGACCTTGGTTCGGTAACACGCGTTCGGCCCGCTCGATAGCGAGAGCTTGCGATCCTTCAATTCTTGCTTGAGGACGTCCCACGCAGCAAGGCCCACTTCGGTTGTGCAGCACTTGTCGCCCGTACACAGAAAAACGTGGCGATGATACTCGCCGATGCCCAGCTTCTCGGCGACTTCGGGCAACGAACCGGATTTGTCGAACTTTTCCATGCTTTCCTCACTCGGCCGCTCGAAGCCGACGGACCTGCCGGGCCACTTCGGCAAACAGTAATACCGATGCCGTCCCCCCGACGATGATCAACCAATCCAGGGCGAACAGACGCTCGACCGAGAAAACTCGCCCCCCAAGATTCACGATGAGAAACTGGCCGATCACAATTGTCGACATGATGCTCAGAAACACAAAGTTTCGGAACACGCCTCGAAACCCACTTCGTTCCGGGGTCAACGAGCGGCAATTGATCATGTTCCAAACTTGAAACATGACGTACACGGTAAAGAACAAACTGACCTGTCGAATGTTCAACTGCCCGAACTCCCAACGATCGGGATTCGGCCCGCTTCCGTCCGCGAACCACCCCGATTGCATGCACAGCAGCAGTGTGAGCATCGCGATCACGAAGAACGCGGCCGTGCTCAGAATAGTCGATCGCATCGCGGGAGAAAGGATGCTCTCGTCACGTCGTTTGGGTTTCTGACGCATGAGGCCAACACGAGGCGGCTCACTGCACAAGGCGATAGCGGCAAACGTGTCCATGATCACGTTGATCCACAGCAGTTGCAACACCGTGAAGGGCGGCTTCACACCCAGGAACGGGCCCAGGAACGCAATGGCGAGTGCCGATACGTTGATGGTGAGTTGGAACTGAATGAATCGCTGGATGTTCTCGTAGAGCGATCGCCCCCATTGCACGGCCTTCACGATCGTCGCGAACGAATCGTCCAACAAAACAATCTTGCTGGCCTCCTTCGCGACTTCGGTACCGGCGATCCCCATCGCCAAGCCAACGTCCGCTTTTTTGAGAGCTGGGGCATCGTTCGTGCCATCACCCGTAACGGCGACGACATGCCCCTGTTCCTGAAGCAATCTCACCATGCGAAACTTGTCGAGCGGACGGGCACGGGCCAGGATCTTCAATCGCGGTAATTGTTCTTGAATTTCTGCATCAGACAGTTTGTTGAACTCATCCGAGGTCATTGCGATCGAATCGGGCGAATCGAGCAAGCCGATTTCCGAGCCGATCGCCCGAGCGGTTTCGATGTTATCGCCCGTGATCATTTTCACTTCGATGCCTGCTTGACGACACTCCGCGAGTGCGGCCGGCACTTCGGGGCGAAGTGGATCGCGGATGGCCACGAAGCCGGCAAAAACCAGGTCCCGTTCAAGTTCTTTACGGCTAGAGTTGAGACTCTCCTCGTCCTTCGGTGTGGTTGCAGGCAGTTCGCGATGTGCGAATGCAAGTGTTCGCATGGCCTTCCCGGCAGCATCCTGAAGCTGACTGGCGATCGTTTCCCGATCGACTGCCGTCAGCGGAATGGATCTGCCCTCTTGGTCCAGCCGGTGGCTGCAATGTTCAAGTACGATTTCCGGCGCGCCCTTGGTCAGGAGCAAGAGCTGCCCATCATTTTCGACAACACTAGTCATCCGCTTGCGATCGGACGAAAAATGCATCTGGTAAAGCATGTCGAACGTCGTTCGCCGTTCGCCGTATTCCACACCAGATTCTCTCGCCCAACGCAGCAAAGCCCCCTCGGTCGTATTCCCGATGATGACGGTGTGGCCGTTGATTTGCTTTAGATTGGCCGTGGAATTCACAGTTCCGTTGAGGCCCACCCAATCCGCCGGCGATTGCAATCCCGTCGTGGGTCTTGGCCATTCACTCCCTCGGTCGTACACCTGCCCTCCGAGTCCAAGCCGATCGACTTGCATCTTGTTTTGCGTCAGTGTTCCAGTTTTGTCCGAGCAGATCACGGTCGCGGAGCCGATAGTTTCACATGCCACGAGTTGCCGCACGAGGCAGTTCGCTCGCGTCATCTTTCGCATGGCGAGTGCGAGCGAGACCGTCACGCTCATGGGCAGACCCTCGGGGACAGCCACCACGATAATGATGACCATGTACACGAAGTAGCCGATGACGGCACTGAGCGAATCTCGCAATGCCTGGTTCGTGTTTTCGAACTGCTGGCCCTCGGCTACTTCCGAGATTCGTTGCCCATCGGTGTTCAGGACGTATTCGTTTGTTTGCGAATTGAGCACGAACGTTGGCGAAAATCGCACCTCGCCCGTAAATGCAATTCCTCGAATCAGCAGCGCGAAGAAGATCGCCAGGGCCGCGATGTAGCCGACTTTGCTGATCGTGCCGGCCAATGCGGTCAGTTTGACCTGGAGTGGTGTTTGTTCCTTCGAGATCGTCAATTTCTTTTTGATGCGTGCTTCGTCGGTGTTTGCATCTGTCGTCGCCTCCCCATCCGTTTCGTCGCCTTCGGAAGACAGGCGTCGAGCGATCTGGCCAATCATGGTCATGTCGCCGACTTCGGTCACCACCATGTGGCCGGACCCATCGATCACCTGCGTCCCGCGATAGACGCAACCTGAATGATCGGGGCCATCGGCCGCGTCATCGTTCACACAGGCCAACTTGCGGACCGGCTCCGATTCACCGGTCATCAGCGACTGATCGAGCATCAACTCGTTTGCTTTGCGAATGCGTCCGTCGGCGGGAATCTCGTCGCCCATTTCGAGGACGATCCAATCGCCCACGACGACTTCTTCGAGAGGAACCGTGCTGACTTCTCCAGCGCGAACGACCTTGGAGCGCAGCGATTCCTTTCGGGTGTTCAGAACCTCGAACTCGCGGTCGCTCTTGTACTCGCTGAGAAATGCGACCCCTGTAGCCAGCACGACGGCGAGCATCACCGCGAGACCTTCAAAAGAAGGGTGCGGCGTACCCAGGCTGATCGCGACGAGAACGACCGCGACGCCAAACATCATTGCCGGCAGCCAGTCGCGAAGTTTTAGGGCAAACGCGAGTACGAAGTTGGCAATTACGAGTCCGAGGCCGATCAAGCCCCAAGGCCCTGGAGAATCGAAGAGATCGACGACCGCCTTCAACAGAGTCGCGGCGAGGAGAATCTTGATGATCGCCTCGTCGAACTTGCCGAGGAATTTTTTCCACATCGGCTCGCGAGGAAGTGGCGTCAGCCTGTTGGCACCGAAGCGCGAGAGGCTTTCGCTGACTTGTTCTTGGCCGAGTCCTTGGGCGCGAGCATTGGGAAACTGTTCATCAATCTCGCGGAGAGTGCGCATCAGGTGTCCAGAAATGCAATCAGCTATCAGTGATCCGTCATCCTGGTCGCTAACTCGACCTCGGGAATGCCGAACTCTGATAGCTGAGAGCCAATTGCGAAAAGCCTACTGTTCTGTAATTTCTTTCGACTTGGCAGTCGCGGTCTCGTCCGCCTTGTTTTCGTACTGCTTCAGTATTTCCTGAACCTTTTCCTTTGCCTTCTTGGCGTCGTCCTCGGAGATAATCTTGGCCTTCTCCTCGGTTTCAACATGCTTGTTGGCATCGCGCCGAACGTTTCGGCACGAGACCTTGGCGTTCTCGGCCAACTCCTTCACCTTTTTCGCCAGCTTGGTGCGTTGCTCGCCAGACATGGCAGGTATCTTCAAACGAATCACTTTGCCGTCGTTGTCGGGAGACAATCCCAGGTCGCTGTTGCGAATCGCCTTCTCGATGTCCTTCAACGCGTTCGCGTCGAACGGCTTGATCATAAGTTGTTGTGCTTCAGGCGCGCTGACCGATGCGAGTTGCTTGATCGGCGTCGCGGAGCCGTAATATTCCACGCGCAACGAATCAAGCAACGCCGGCGAGGCCCGTCCCGTCCGAAGCCCTTTGAATTCGTTGCGCAGAATGTCCAGCGCCTTGTCCATCCGGTCTTTGCAATCTTTGACGATTTGGTCGATATTCATGGGTCATTCCTCAGTCCAAATGATCGATGGGGTCGAACGCCGACCCTTTAGCATCATCGCCGTCATTCCGAGACGATTGTCCCAATCGTATGCCCAGCCACGGCACGCTCGATGTTCCCTTCCTGCTTGTAGTTGAACACGAGAATTGGTAGTTTGTTTTTCTCGCACATCTCGATGGCCGACAGGTCCATCACACGCAGTTTTTCCTTGATAACACGGTCGTATGTCAAGCGATCGTATCGAAGCGCGTGCGGGTTTTTTTCGGGGTCGTCCGAATAGACGCCATCCACCTTCGTTGCTTTGAGGAGCACATCCACTTCGAGTTCGATCCCGCGGAGGGCGGCGGCTGTGTCCGTGGTGACGTGTGGATTGCCCGTGCCTCCACCCAGAATGACCACGCGGCCCTTTTCGAGATGGCGAATCGCACGACGACGGATAAAGAATTCGGCTACGCTGTCGACTCGAAGCGCCGTTTGCAGTCGTGTCTGCACGCCGATGCTTTCGAGCGATTCTTGCAAGGCCAGCCCATTCATGAGAGTCGCCAACATTCCCATGTAGTGGGCGGTTGACTCGTTGATCACCTCGCCCTTGGCGGAAAATTGTGCTCCACGCAGGATGTTTCCGCCCCCGACTACCACTGCGACTTGCACTCCGCTTGCAGCAATTCGCTTGATTTGTCTGGCAATTCGGAGTGTTTCATCAATGCTGATGCCACTCTGACCGCCGTGGCCAAACGCCTCCCCGCTCATCTTCAAGAGGACGCGGGAATACTTGGCCTTAATCGGTTCGGCGGGGTTACTCATCGCGGCGGAACTCCAGAAAACTCGGAACGTGATGGGATTATAGAAGAGCGAGAAACGAGGGGCCAACTATCGCCGCATCTCGCCTGTAATTCGCAGCCCCGGCCGCTTTTCCTCGCGAGTCTCGAACAGTGCCCGCAACGTTTCGTCGGGTAGCGTTCGCTTGACTTCGTGGACCTGGCCATCGGCGGAAATGGCGAGGAAGGCATCGTTACGAAGTACGTACTCGCGAAAGACCGGGCGTTTGTCCCCCGGGTTCCACAACAACTGGTCCGGTCGGGTCCATTCGATCGAACTCGCTGAATCAACGACGATCAGCACATCTGAGATCGGAGCAGTGATTGTCGAAGTTTGCCTGAATGCAGTCGGTCGATTCGGAGGACCAAAGGCCGCGCCTTCGTGACTAAACCCGCGAGAGAAAGTTCGGTTCGGTCCAGTAGCCGAGGGCGGTTCAGGCGGAGTGTACATTCTTGGCATCTGTTGCAGAAGCGGCCGGTTGGTCGGGCCATCCCAC
>Ga0105044_10005066_pt1 | contig 18138 bp, 20 predicted proteins | sample MAT01_FD_78092 | JGI IMG/M metagenome (GOLD analysis project Ga0105044, IMG submission 78092) | Freshwater microbial communities from Lake Fryxell liftoff mats and glacier meltwater in Antarctica - MAT-01 | ecosystem: Environmental > Aquatic > Freshwater > Ice > Liftoff microbial mat | place...
AACCCCCAGGGTAGCTCGTGCCTCGCAACCCTGGGCTGACGGATGGAGCACCTTCGGCGCTCATGGCGCTTTCAGGCAATCCGACTGTGGAAATCGTATGAGACGCGGGCGGAGGCGGTGGGAGTGATCGCGCGTCATCACTCCCACCGCCTCCGCCCATTACAGTCAGGATTGCGCCCGCCTTCGCCCGCGCGCTGTCTCGCGGACTCGGCTCTTCACTCCGCCTTTGTCGCAAAGCCTCCCAAGCCTTCGTTCAGAATGACGGCGTTGGTTTTCGACGGAGCTGCGGGCGGTGGCGGGTTCTCGCTTCGGCGGATCGAACGCGCGGGATGCGGGCCTGGCGGGCGTCAGATGACCGCGTTCACCAAGAGGATGAAGATGATCGCGATGATGGCGATGCCGGTCTCGACGACGGTCCAGGTCTTGAGGGTCTGCTGGACGGTCATGCCGAGGTACTCTTTGACGAACCAGAAGCCGCTGTCGTTGACGTGCGAGAGGATGAGGGAGCCGGCGCCCATCGAAAGGACGAGGAGCTCTTTGTTGACGGTGGGATTGCCGGCAATGACGGGGGCCATGAGACCGGCGGCGGTGGTGACGGCGACGGTGGCGGAGCCGACGGCGATGCGGAGAAGGCCGGCGATGATCCAGCCGAGGAGGAGCGGGGAGACGGCGAGGGATTTGCCCATGTCCCCGATGGCCGCGCCGACGCCGGAGGCATCGAGCACTTTGCTGAAGCCGCCGCCCGCGCCGATGACGAGGAGGATGCTGGCGGCGGGGGCGAGGCAGACTTCGCTGAAGCGGAGGATCTGGCTGCCGGTGAGGCCGCAGTGGTGGCCGAAGGTCCAGAAGGACACGAGCACGGCGATGAGCATGGCGATAGTCGGCGAGCCGATGAGATCGGCCCACTGGCGGATGGGATCCTCCTTTGGCAGCATGATGTCCGCGGCGCTGGCGAGGAGCATGAGGAGCACCGGGAGGAGCATGGTGAAAAGGCTGATCGCGAAGCCGGGCGGGCGGGGCGCTTCGGCCTTGCCGCTGGATTCAGCGCCGAGGCCGCCGATCTCCACCGGAACGTGGGGAGCGACCAAGCGGGTGAGGAGCGGGCCGGTGATGAGGGCGGTGGGGAGGCCGACGAGGATGGAGTAGAGGATGGTCTTGCCGGTGTCCGCGCCGATGACGGAGATCGCCGCCATGGGGCCGGGATGCGGCGGGATGAGGCCGTGCGCGACGGACAGCCCGGCGGCGAGGGGCAGCGCGAGACGGAGGATGGGCATGCCGGTTTCCCGCGCGAGCATGAAGGCGATGGGACCGAGGAGGACGATGCCGACGCCGAAGAAGACGGAGATGCCGACGACGAAGGCGACGAGCATGATGGCGTAGTCGAGTTTCTTTTCGCCGAACCAGCCGACCATGGTGCGCGCGATCACGGCGGCGGCGCCGGATTCGGAGAGGAGTTTTCCGAGGACGGTGCCGAGGCCGATGATCATGGCGAGTCCGCCGAGCGTTCGGGCGACGCCGGCCTCGAAGCTGGAGGCGATGGCGCTGAGGGGCATGCCGGAGCCGAGGCCGACGAAAAGCGCGGCGAGGATGAGGGCGACGAAGGCGTTGCACTTGAAGCGCGCGATCAGGACGATGAGCCCGACGATGGCGACGGCGGCGAGGCCGAGCAGGCCATTGGGGGAGAGGACGGCGAGGGAGGGAAGCATGGCGGGCTGTGATAGCGCGGCGGGCCGCGGGGGCGGAAGCAATTTCGCGCCGCGGGCGTCAGTGGCCGAAGGTGAACCAGTAGATGCCGTCGGCGAGCGGCGTGAATTGCTCGCCGTTTGCCACGGACGGTGCGCGGTCGAGGCCGGCGGGCATAATGTAGATGCCGGATCGGAGCCGGCCGCGGACGCGAAGAGTGAGGGCGAATCCGTCGGGATAGGCGTTCACGCTTTGGGGCATGAGCTGCTGAAAGCTGGCGGGCGTTTCGGTGGGACGGAGGACGTGGAGCCTGGGGCCGTGCGCGGCGAAGACGTTCTTGCTCAGCCGTGCGGCGTCGGCGCGGAGCTGCGCGGGACCGGCGCGGCGGACGGCGCGGGCGGCGGCGCGCTCGGGGTCGGCGCAGCTCGCGAGGAGCAGTGCCGCGGCGAGAAAGGCGGGGATCGCGGAGCGCATGATGCGCCAGCAAAGCGGCGGGCCTCCGTGGCGTCGATACGATTTCAGCGGCGGAACATTTCCAGCGCGGCGTCGCGCTCGCGGTGGTGATCGACGATCGGGAGCGGGTAGCCTTTGGCGAGGCGCAGGCCGGGTGCGGGCGGCTCGCAGAGTTTTGGCGCGGGCGTGTCGCGCAGCTCGGGCACCCAGCGTTTGATGTAAGCGCCGTCGGGATCGAATCGCTTGGTCTGCGACCACGGGTTCTGAATGCGGAAGTATGGTGCGGCGTCCGTGCCGGTGCTGGCGCTCCACTGCCAGCCGCCGTTGTTGCTGGCGATCTCGCCATCCACGAGGCGGCGCATGAACCAGCTCTCACCGTGCATCCACCAGACGTGCAGGTCCTTGGTCAGGAACATCGCGGTGATCATGCGCACGCGGTTGTGCATGGAGCCGGTGGCGTTGAGTTCGCGCATGCCGGCGTCCACGATCGGGAAGCCGGTCTGCCCCGCGCCCCAGCACTGGAAGGCCTCGCCGCCGGGCTGGCGTTCCGGCCGCCAGTGGTCGCGCCATTTGAGCCCGCGGTAGTGCTCCTGCCACTCGTGATCGAGCACGTCCGGCCAGTGCCAGAGGACCTGCATGTAGAATTCACGCCAGATGAGTTCATTGACGAAGATGCTGATGCTGCGCGCCTGCTTCGGCTCGGCGGCGGCGAGGCCGGCGCATTTCGCATAGACCTCGCGGATCGAGAGCGTGCCGTGGCGGAGGTCTTGGGAAAGGCGGGAGTTGGCGCCGCCGAGCGGGACGTTGCGCGTCGCGGCGTAATCGGCGATCGGGCCGTCAAGGAAGCGCCCGAGCCGTTTGCGCGCCGCCGCTTCGCCGGGCTCGATGATCTGCGCGTCGCTCGTGAGACCCCAGGTGGCGAGCGTCGGCAGCGGGTCGCTGGGGATGTTCGGCGGCGTGGAAATTCGCCCGATGGCCCGGCCCGGCGCAGGTTTGTCGAGCTTCGTCCAAGCCTTGGCATACGGCGTGAAGACGCGGAACGGCGTGCTGCTGCCGGTCAGAACTTCATCGCGCTCGTGGATGGCCACGTCCTTGTGGGCGTGGAGTTTCACACCCAGCTCCGCGGCGATTTTCGCGAGGCGTTCTTCGACCGCGCGGCCATACGGATCGGGGTCGCGGTTGAAATAGATCGCCTCCGCGCCGGTCTCGCGCACGAGCTTTTCCAGCACCGCCTCGGCGTGCCCGCGCCGCACGATCAGTCGTCCGCCTTTGGCTTCAAGATTGCGCGCCAGCGAGGCGAGGCAGCCGCACAGGAACTCCTGCCGCGGCGCGCCGCACCAGGCGTGCTCCGTTTGCCAAGTGCTCACGAGATACACCGGCACGACATGGTCATGCTGCGCGCTGGCGGCGGTGAGCGCGGTGTTATCGGTCAGGCGCAGGTCGCGGCGGAACCAGTGGAGGGCGGTGGACATCGTGCGTCCTTAAACGTCCGTGCGGGGCCGGGCGACGCATCGTTTCCGGCTCGATTCCGCCCGCGGGCTTTGGCGGGCTTGCGAGATTGCCTGCCGCAGGCCGGCGTGGCAGAGTCAGCGCATGGGCGAAGACCGAGGCGGCCTACATCGACATCATGGGTCGGCTGGCGACGGAATCCTTTCTCGTGCTGGGCAGCGAAGTGCTCATCGGCCAGACGGCGCTGGAATCCACCGACCTCCTGATGGATTGCAATCGGCAGCGCGTCATCACCAACCCGGATCATCCCAACTCAGCGGTCATTCGCATCCGCTAGCGGGCGGAGCGCTCCGCGCGGAGTCAGCTCTTAAGCGCGGTCCGCCCGGTCATGGCGCGGGTGAGGGTGAGCTCGTCGGCGTGCTCGAGGCCACCGCCGGCGGGGAGGCCTTGGGCGAGGCGGGTGACTTGCACGGGGAGCTCGCGGAGGAGGCCGGCGAGGTAGTTCGCGGTCGCCTCGCCTTCCACGTCGGAGCCGAGGGCGAGGATGATCTCGGTGGGTGCTTCGGTTTTGATGCGTTCGATGAGGGCGGCGATGCGGAGGTCCTCGGGGCCGATGTGGTCGAGCGGGGAGAGGCGTCCGCCGAGGGCGTGATAGTGGCCGCGAAAAACGCCGGTGCGTTCGAGTGGGAGGATTTCGGTGGGCTGCTCGACGACGCAGATCAGCGTGGCGTCGCGCGCGGGATCGGCGCAGAGCTCGCAGAGCGCGGCGGTGGTGAAGAAGCCGCAGCGCGGGCAGGGCCGGATGGTCTGGGTGACTTCACCGATGGCACGGGCGATTTCGGCGGGGCGTGCATCGCGGGACTGGATCATCCAGAGGGCGATGCGCTCGGCGCTGCGGGGGCCGACGCCGGGCATGCGCTTGAGCTCGGCGATGAGGGCGCGGATGGCGGCGGGGTATTCGGCACGCTTCATGGAGTAGTTGAGAGTTGAGAGTTGATGGTTGATGGTTGAGAGCCGCGCGCACGATTGGGGGGGCGGCGATTTGATTTGGCGAATGGAGATCAGGTTTGCGAAAGGCAGGTGCATTATCGGACCTTCGGGGTTCTTCGACTGCGTTGCACTCCGCTCAGGATGACGGGTTTTTTTTACGCGTCGGAATGACGGGCGATGGCTCTCAACCATCAACTTTCAACTCTCAACTTCCGCCGTCAGAGCCGCGATGAGTTCCAGTCCAGCGCGGGCAGGCCGCCGCGGAGTTGCTCGATGCGGCGGATGTAGAACTCGACGGGGCCGTCGCTGCCATTGGGGCCGCGCGCGCCGTGGAAAAGCGTGAGCGCTTCATCCCAGAGCTGCTCGCGGTAATAGACGACGGCTTTCCAAAACAAATCGCGGCGCTCGAGATCTTCGGGGCCGAGGATGTTCTTCGGCGCGAGCAGTTCGTAGATCTCCTCGGGGGTGCCGTCGTCGGAGCGCTGGATGAGTTCCATCGGGCGGACTTCGACGGCGGTTTCGGCGGAGCCAAATGTGGCTGTGCCGATGAGGAGGCGGGAGCCGTAGATGAGGTTGGCGCGGCAGAGGCGGCGCGCAAACTCGACGGGCTCGCCGGCGACGCTGAGGGTGCCGAGGCGGCGGGAACCGTAGGCGGCGACCACCATGTCGCCGGAATTGATGCCGACGCGGAAATCAAACATCTGCTTCCAGATGGCGTGGCATTCGCGGTTCACCTCGTCGAGCCGCTCGGCGAGCGCCAGCACCGCCTCGCAGGCCGTGGTGGCGTGCTGCTCGTCGTGGAGCGGGGCGCCGAAGACGACGCGGACGCTTTCGCCGTCGCACTCGTCGAGGTAGCCGCCGCGCTCGACGAGGAAGTCGGAGGAATTGCTGCGGAAGGAATTGGTGAGGGCGACGTAGTCGGGGGCCGAGAGGGCGGTTTCGAGCTCGTCGTGGTTGAAGATTTCGCAGACGACGACGGTGATGGCGCGGCGCTCGCCTTCGAGGTTGAGCGGTTTGTCGGAGTCGAGGAGGGCGAGGAAGGTTTTTTTGGAAACGCGGTCGCCAACGACTTGGGTGAGGACGCGTTTGCGCCCGCCGGCCTCGCCTCGCGAATACAGGAACGCACCGACGAAGGCTGCGCTGATGGCGGCAAGGCTGGCGAAGGGGGAAAAGAAAATTCCGTAGAGATTGAGCACCCACACGGCGGTGAAAATCTGGAGGAGCGCGCCGGCGGCGATGATGGCCTTGAGCGAGTGACGGGGGATGTCGATGGTCGTCCAGACGATGCCGAAGGCGAGGAGGACAAAGAGCGGGTATTGGATGGCGCTCTGTGGCCGTGGGGCGGTTGACTTTCCCAGAAATCCGGCGAGACCGAGATCCAGCCGGTGAAAGACTCCCATCTCATACAGGCCGGCCACGAGCAGGCAGATGGCGAGGCCGAGGAAGAAGGTGACTTTGAGGTAACGCACGGGTTGGGAGGGAGGGATGTAAACACGCCGGGGCGGGGTAGGGAAAGTTGAGAGTTGCGGGGGAGGGGAAAGTTGGGTGTTGAGTGTCGCCGCCAGTCGTATCGCGGTTTCGGCCAGCGACGGTCTGTCCTTTTGAAAGGCGTCGCCTAGCCGAGAATCGCGCACACCCAGCCGCGTCACTCAACACTCAACTTGTTCCAAATCGTCCTCATCGAGCCGGAGATTCCGCCGAATACCGGCAATATCGGTCGCCTGTGTCTGGCCACGGGCGCGCATTTGCATTTGGTGAAACCGCTGGGTTTTTCCATCGATGACCGCGCGCTGAAACGCGCAGGTCTGGACTATTGGAAGGATGTGCAGGTCACGGTCTGGGAGTCCTTCGCGGACCTCCAGGCGGCACAACCAGCGGGCGCACGCTATTTTTTTCTGACGACGAAAGCGGAGCGCGCGTACTGGGACGCGCAGTTTCACGACGGTGATTTTCTGGTCTTCGGTCGCGAGACCAAGGGGCTGCCGGAGCCACTGCTGGCGCAAAACGCCGCGCGCTGCCTGACGATCCCGATGAGCGGCAGCACGCGCTCGCTCAATCTCGCGACGGCCGTGGGCATCGTGCTCTACGAGGCGGTCCGGCAGGGGCGGTTGCGCGCTGAGAAACTGTCAGCAAATGACGACTGACCCCGACGGTGTGACGAACCTCGGCGTCTTTGTGGGCCGCGCGGAAAGGGCTCTCGATTTCATCGCGGGCGCGGAAGACCTGCTTTCCCGCGTTTTCCTGCGTTTTTTGCGGCTGCAAACGTGCCGCTCGCCGCTAAACTCCAAGCCATGGACACTCTTCTCGAAATCGAAGCTGCGGTGCCGTCGCTCTCGACGGAGGAACTCACGCGCCTCGACGCGGTGGTGGAGGCTACGCTGCGGCGGCGCAGCGCGACGCCAGTAGTGACGGCGCGGGATGCGCTCGATTGGTGGGAAAAGGTGGAGCGGTTTTCGCCGGAGGAAGGCGAGGCGTTCGCGCGGGACATCGAGGCAGGGCGTGCGGCGGCCAATCAGCCGTCGCCTGACCGATGGGCGTAGTGGTGGACAGCTCGGTGTTCGTCGCGGTGCAGCGGCGGCGGTTCGATTGGCGGGCGTTCGCCGGTTCGCTCGGCAGCGAGGAGCTGTTTGTGACGACGATCACGCTCTCGGAAATGCTCCACGGAGCGCATCGGGCGCAGACCGGGGAGCAGCGGGAGAAACGGCTGCGCTTTGCGGACCGGCTGGAGCGCGACTACCGCGTGCTGCCCTTCGCGGTGCGGGAGGCGCGCACCCACGCGGCGCTCGCGGCGGAGTTGCAAATGCGGGGCGAGACGGTCGGCGCGCATGATTTGCTGATCGCCGGGATCGCGCTCTGCCACGGGCATCGCGTGGCGACTTTGAATGTGCGGGAGTTTTCACGGGTGCCAGGGCTGGGCGTGGTGGATGCGTCTGGGTTCGTGATTCGGGAGCCGTAGGCGAAAGCCGAGCTACTTCATCGCGGAAGCCGTTGCTGAGCGCGGAGCAGACGGTTTACAAAAGGTTGGCAGCCGAGTCAGCCCGCTGGTAGCAGAGGCGAAGAACGGCTCCAACTTCATGCTCACCCGCATCCATCTGAAAAACTTCCGGGCATTCCGAGACACCGAGATCGGGCCGTTCAACCGCGTCAATTTGATTGCTGGTTTGAATAACACGGGAAAGACGGGATTGCTGGAAGCGATGTTTCTAGCTCTCAGGCCACCTCAAACATTAGGAGGTCTCCCGACTATCTTCCGAACATTTTCGCAGAATGCAGATGCGAACGAGAATTTTTGGCCTTGGCTCTTCAAAGACAAGAACCGCTTGGTCGATGCTTTAATTAAAGTCACAGACGACCAATCGAGGGAGAAGTTTGTTTTGCTTACACCAAAAGATTCTCAGGTAAAGACCGAGGGGTTGCCATTCGCGGGTGCGGGGAACATTGGTTCATTTTACGCATGGTGGGGGCCATCCGAGATTTCGTGGCTCCCGAAAGTCGCCGTCTTTTCTTCCCACCCTTCGGACCCAACGCAGGATGCCATTGACTACAACCGAGTTATCGCCAAGCGCGGCAGAAAAAAAGTTGAGGCGCTGCTTCAACATATCGACCCGCGTTTGCAAGCCATAGAGTCCCTTCAGACCGGCAAGGCACCACTGCTCTACGCGGACATTGGCCTTCCCGAGATGATCCCTGTCACCAATCTCGGTGCAGGCTTCTGCCGGTTGATGGACATTTATGCTGAGTTGATCGCTGGTGAGGCAAAGGTGCTGCTTATCGATGAGGTGGAAAACGGGCTCCACCACACTGTACTGCCGACTGTCTGGAAGGGTTTGATCGCGGCGGCTAATGAACTGGATGTGCAGATTTTTGCGACCACGCATAGCAACGAGTGCATCTTAGCCGCAGATCAAGCGGCGAGAGAGAGCGCTCCCTACGAACTCAATCTCATCCGACTGGATCGGGTGAAGGACGACATCAAGGCCACGGTCATGGACGAGAAGACGATTGCGACGGCAAAGGAACTCGGCTGGGAGTTGAGATGAAACTGGTGCTCTGCGAAGGCAAGGAGGACATGCGGGTCGTGCTGGGTCTTTGCGCGGCTTCCAATATTGTCGGCTTAACCGTCGAAGAGTGCGGTGGACGCAATAAACTTGAGGGTGTCCTGAGAGAGATGCCCAAGCGGCCTGAGTTCACGCGGGGAGAAGTCGAGAGTTTCGCCGTTATGATTGATGCCGAGACGAGCAAAGAGGCTTCATGGCAAAAGATTCAGAACGCTGTTCATCTCGGTTTTGGATACCATCCTCCGACTCATGGCGAGTTTGCTGGCAAGTCACTGCGAATTGCCGGGTTCGTCATATCGGGAAAAGAGAGCGTAGGAATGTTGGAAGACCTTTGCCTGGAGGCTGTCAGCCACCTTCCCGGCTATTCCTGCCTTGAGGATTATTTTCGCTGCCTAGCCGGAAAGACGGAGACCAAAGAATACCATGCGAAGGCAAGGTTTCGGGCCTGGATGGCTTCGCAGAAAGACTTTGAACTCGGAGTCAGCCTCGCGGCGGGGAAGGGATACGTCCCGTGGGAAAGCCCGGCCTTCGATCCACTTTGTGGATTTCTCCGCAGCCTTTGAGGGTTTGGGCTGCGCGCATTTGCTATGTTCACGTTCTGAGCCGCATTCGCATGACCCTCTCAACTCCCGACTCTCAACTCTCACCTTCCGCCCCGCTGCTCGTTGCCAAAGACCTGCGCCGCTCATTCAAGATCGGCTCGCGGAAGATCGATGTGCTGCGGGGGATCAGCACGGAGATCCGGCGGGGGGAGGCGGTGTTTCTGTGCGGGGCTTCGGGTGCGGGGAAGACGACGCTGCTCTACACGCTGGCGGGCTTGGAGCGGCCGGAGTCGGGGACGGTGGATTTTGAGGGGACGCGGCTTTACGAGGGGGGCGAGAAGGCGCAGGCGCGGATTCGCAATGAGCGGATCGGGTTCGTTTTCCAGGGTTATTTTCTGCTGCCGGAGCTGACGGCGATCGAGAATGTGATGCTCTCGACGATGATCGCCGGGCGGGCGAAACCGGACGTCGCAGGGGAGGCGCTCGCGTCGGTCGGGCTGGCGGAGCGGCTGCATCATTTGCCGGCGGAGCTGTCCGGCGGGGAGCAGCAGCGGGTGGCGATTGCGCGGGCGCTGATCAATGATCCGAGCGTTATTTTTGCCGATGAACCGACGGGGAATCTCGACTCGAAAACCGGAGATGGAATCATGGAACTGCTGCTGGGTCTGGTCTCCGAACGGGGCAAGACGCTGGTGGTCGTGACCCACGACGCGCAGCTCGCCACGCGCGGCGACCGGCGGCTGGAGATTCACGACGGGCTGCTGGTCGCTTGAAATCGCGCGGACTGCTGGCACGTTGCGCCCCCTTTTTATGGAACGGACTATCTACATCGACGGCGAAATGCTCCCCGAGAGCCAGGCAAAGATTTCCGTCTTCGATCACGGACTGCTCTACGGCGACGGCATCTTTGAAGGCATTCGCTTTTACAACGGTCGCGTCTTTCGCCTCGAACAGCACATCCGCCGGCTCTACGACTGCGCGCGCGCGATCCTCATCAAGCTGCCGCTGACGCCGGAGGAGATGACCGCCGCAACGTGCGCGACGGTGAAGGCGAACGGTCTGCGCGACGGTTACATCCGGCTCGTGGTCACGCGCGGCGTCGGGCCGATGGGGCTGAATCCGTTCAAGTGTCCGAAGCCGTCGGTGATTATCATCGCCGATGCGATCTCGCTTTATCCCGAGGAAGATTACCGGACCGGGCTGACGATGGCGACGGTGGCCACGCGGCGGCCTTCGCACGACATCCTCAGCCCGCAGGTGAAATCGCTGAACTACCTGAACAACATCATGGCCAAGGTCGAGGCGATCCAAGCCGGAGCGGGAGAGGGCCTGATGCTCAACGACGTGGGGTTGGTGGCGGAATGCACGGGCGACAATATTTTCATCGTGCGCGACGGCGTGATCTCGACGCCGCCCCTGACGGCGGGCGCGCTCGACGGCATCACGCGTGGCGTGGTCTTTGAGATCGCGCAGGAACTGGGCATTGCGATCCGTGAACGCGATTTTTCGCGGCACGACGTGTTCATCGCGGACGAATGTTTTCTCACTGGGACGGCGGCGGAGGTCATCGCCGCGGTGAAGCTCGACCAGCGCGAAATCGGCACGGGGAAGCCGGGCGGCATTACGGGGAAAATCATCGCGCGCTTCCGTGAGTTGACGCAGACGACCGGCACGCCCATTTACTAGGCGGCAGGTTTCGTGTGAGACGGCGTTCCCGGAAATGGGGAGCGGTTTCGCCCAGGACTTGAACCGTCATCACCACCATGAACTGCGACGTTTGCAAACAGAACCAAGCCACCGTTTTCCTCACCCAGATCGTGGACGGAAAGATGCAGAAGGTGAATCTCTGCGAGTCTTGCTCGAAGGAAAAGGGGGTGACCGATCCGACCGGCTTTGCGCTGGCGGATCTGCTCCTCGGCCTCGGCGCGGCGCAGGAGATGGAGCGCGGCGGCAGCGTGCAGAAATGCGCGGTCTGCGGGTTCAGCCAGGCGGATTTCAAAAAGACGGGGCGGCTCGGCTGCGGGGCGTGCTATGAGACATTTGCCGACGGCCTAGCCTCGCTGCTCAAGGGCATGCACAAGGGCACGGCGCATGTCGGCAAGATTCCGGCGCGCGCGCTGCGCAGCCTGGAGCGGGAGACGCAGATGAAGACTCTCCAGCGCGATCTGCGAAAAGCCGTGGCGGAGGAGGATTACGAATCCGCGGCGCAAATCCGGGACCGCCTCAAGCAGGTTGAACCGGGTTAGAAAGAACGGAGCATGGCCATTCACAATATCCTCACGAACACCGGCGAATGGATGCGGGGCGAGGGACCGCATCATCAAATTGTCGTCAGCAGCCGCGTGCGGCTTGCGCGGAATCTGCGCAGTTTCTCCTTCCCCGGCTGGGCGAAAAAAACCGAGCGGCTGCAAATCCTCGAAGCCATCAAACCGCAAGTCGAGGCGCTGCCGGAAATGGGCGAGGCGTTTTCGGTCTATTCGCAGGACCTTTCGGCACTGGAAAAGCAGGTGCTCGTGGAGCGGCACCTCATTTCCCGCGAGCACGCGGCGAAGGGCGTGGGCTCGGCGGTGGTGATGAACAAGCGGCAGACGCTTTCGATCATGATCAATGAGGAGGATCATCTGCGGATGCAGGGCATTCGATCCGGGCTCCAGCTCAAGAGCGTCTTCAAGATGATCGACAAAGTGGACAGTGCGCTGGAGGAGCGGCTCGATTTCGCCTTCAGCCCGCAGCTCGGCTACCTCACCGCGTGCCCGACCAATGTCGGCACCGGCATGCGGGCGTCCGCGATGGTGCATCTGCCGGCGCTGGTCATGAGCGAGCAGATCAATCAGGTCATCCAGGCGGTGAACAAAATCGGCCTCGCCGTGCGCGGGCTGTATGGCGAAGGCACGGAGGCGCTCGGCAATTTTTTCCAAGTCTCGAATCAGACAACCCTGGGCGAAAAAGAGGAGGACATCATCGCGCGGCTGCACAAGGTCATCGAGCAGATCATCGAGCACGAGCAGAACGCGCGGCAGATGCTTTTGCAAAAGCGTCCGAACACGCTGCTTGATCACATCGGGCGCGGCTACGGCATCCTCCAGCACGCGTATTCCATGAACTCCAAGGAAGCGCTCAACCTGCTTTCCTTTATGAAACTCGGCATCGACCTCGGCTTTTTCCCCGAGGAGTGCTGCCGGCCGGTCGATGAGCTCTTCATGGAAACCCAGCCCGCGCATTTGCAAAAAGGCACCGCCCAGAAGCTCGCGGCGGACGAGCGCGACTCGCTGCGCGCCGAGATCATCCGCGCCAAGCTGGTGGCGTTTCCAAAACCCTCAGTCGGCGCATCCCGCTCCGATCGCGACGCGGGAAGCGGTTCGGAAAATTAGCCGGCGACACATGCACCTTCTGCCGCACCCCGCCAGCGTTCGCCTACCTGGGGCGTCTTTGTTTTCTCACACCGCGAGGAGCATTGTCGGTTGTCCGACGGGCGGCTCTGTGCATCTGTGGAAGATGCGAACTGAACCGTTAAATCCCCGACTCCTGTTAGTAACCAATCGCCAATGCCGGTCGGGGTTCACTCTTGTCGAGGTACTCGTCGTCATCGTGATCATCGCCATCCTCGCGGCGATTTTGCTGCCGGCCTTTCATGGGGCGCGGCGCAAGAGCCAGCAGACCGCCTCGATGAACAATCTCCGGCAGTGGGGTGTCGCGCTCGTGGCTTCCCTCGCGGACAATAACAACACCTTCCCCGCAGACGGCCAGAGTTCCGGCGCCAACATCCACCTGGACCAACCCGAAGCCTGGTTCAACCGCCTCCCCCCCTACATGCAGGAAAAGAGCCTCCTCGACCGCAGCTCCACCCCACCGAAAGCTGGCGAGAAGTCTGTCTGGATCAACCCCGCCGTCCCCGTCAGTTTGAACAAAGAGGTCAAAGAGAACCGCTTCCTCTTCTGCTACGGCATGAACTATTTTCTCTACAAGAAAGACAAGTTTCTCAGCCTCCCCCTCATCGAATACCCGGGCAACACCGTCTTCATGGCCGAGACTAACCAGATCAACTACTCCGTCTGCAACCCGACCTTCATCCAGTCCTACTACGGCGAAGGTCCCCCGAATGCCCCGGACAGCATCGCCAATTTCCTCTTCTGCGACGGCCATGTCGTCGCGCTCACCCGGAAGCAGTTCACCGACAACAAAGCGGTCACGAACGACCCCATAGACCCGCAATTCACCTTCGTCCCCTATACCGGGGCGACGGCCAACTGACGCGGCGGGCGAAGCGGGCGCGCCCTGGGGTGCTGTCATCGGTGGTGGGTGGGCTGGCGGGGCGTCGTCGGACGGCCTGCCTGCCGACGTGCGAAGAGGGTCTTTCTCGAACGCCCCGGCGCGGCTGGGCGATAGTGGCTTGGTTTTGGGGGGGCGAAACAACACGCCGTCATTCTGAACGCGGAGGCGGTTGGAGTGATGGCGTGCATTAAACTCCCGTCGCCTCCGCCCGCGTTGGTTTCGGCACCAAACCCGGGGTTGTCCGAACGGGCAGGGGCGTGCATCGGAAATCGAAGCGGTCGGTTTTTTGGCTCAGTGCGAGAAGGGAGGATGTAGAGGCGGCTCTGTCCGCAGGACGTGCCGCCTGTGGCGGGGGACGGCGGCACGTCGCCAAAGCGCGACAGAGCCGCCTCTACACCTCCCATTGAGCCACGACCAACCTACACCAGCGGCAGCCCCCTTTTCTCACGCTAAAATTTTGCGCCGATGACGAGCTGTCCGTAGGCGGCGGCGCCGCGGCTTTGGTAGTTTTGGTCGGCGCGGTGGTAATCGAAGTCGCGGTAGGCCACGCAGCCGGTTTCGAGGTCGGCTTGCAGCCAGGAGGAGATTTTCCACGAGGCTCCGAGGCCGGCGCGGATTTCCAGGAGATCGACGACGGCGCGGTTGAGGCGGGTGTTGCCGTGGGCCTCGCCGAAATCCCGGCTGACGCGAAAGGTCGAGCCGACGAGATCGGCGCCGCCGTAGAGGGTGAGTTCCTTGCTCCAGAGATATTCGAGGCGGGGCTGGGGCATGACGGCGTTGAGCACCCATTGGTCGGCAAATTTCCAACGCACCCCGACGCCGGGGAAGACGGGGATGCGGCGATTCACGTCCACGCTCACGCCGATGATCCACTGGAGGTCGGCACTGGCGACGTACGATGCGCCGATGATGAACGGGATATTGAAGTCGCGCGCGGCGAACTCGCCGGAGCCGCTGTAGAAGCCGGGCTGGGCCTCGATGCGGACGAGCCAGGACTCGAAAAGCTGGAGGTCGAAGCCGATGACGGCGGTGAGGGACTGGAGGGTATTGGGCAGCGGCGCGTGGTCCGGGAGGCCAAAGGAGAAACGCTGCCATTCCACGCCGACGCGGAGGAGCGGGCCTTCGCCGAGGCGGGTGGAGAGGACGTTGCGGATCAGGCCGTATTGGCCGGAGACATCGCCGGAGCGGTTGTGGCCGAGATCGGTGTGCAGGCCGCTGGAGAGGGAAAATTTGGTGTCGAACTGGTTCGAGATCTCCAAGCCGCCGTAGGCCTGGGCGGCGAGCGAGAGGGCGGCGAAAAGGGCGGGGAGTTTCATCGGCTGGAGTCTTTGAGAAAGGCGCTGATGTATTGCTTTACCTCTTTCATCATCGCGGCGCTGGAACCCATCCGCTCCATGCCGCGGAGTTCGCCGAGCGCGGGCGAAGCGATGAGGTCGCCGCGCCAGACGAGCGTGCCGCCTTCGACCGGCCACATCTGGGAGAACGTGACGAGGACGAAGTAGCCGCCGCTCGCATAGTACTGTACATCGGCCGTCTGGGCGCCGGATGCGGTCGGTTTTTCGAGCGTGGCACCGAGGGAAAAGGCGGCCTGGCTTTCGATGTCGGAAAGCTCCCAGTAGTGCGCGGACTTGGCGGGCGCACCGCCACCGGAGAGCGCCGCGGCGAGGCCGGAAAACTGCGCGCGCACCTTCGGCACCTCCTTGAGCAGGCGCGCGAGTTCATCGGCGGCGGAAATGGATTCGCCCTTCCAGAAATAGGCGGGCTGCCGCGCCACGCCGCCCGCGCTGAAAGCCTGCGCTCGCGTCGCCAGCAGGCTGCTCCAGAAGCCGCCGGTCGCACCCCCGAGGGGTCCGCCCCACGCCGCCGGAGGAGCTTTCCCAAAGTTCTTCGCCTCGTCGGCGCTCAGGTAGAGCGCGGGCTTGGTGGGATCGAGCTTCTCGGTGGCGGCGGCGTCCGCTTAGACCGCACCACTCGACGGCGCGGCGGCGAGCTTGCGGAAATCGTCGGGCGCCGGCTTCGCGGGGAGATCGCTGTGCAGGAGGACCTTTAGCCCGGAGCTGCCGACCGGAGACCATTGGCGCTGGAGTTCGAGCGTCCGGGCGAGCGGCGCTTTGACCACGTAGGCGCTCTCGATGGCGAGCCCGCGTGCGAAGCTCATGGTGGGGCCGCGGCCGCTCACGATCTCGCCCGCTGCGAGCTTGGCGAGATCGACATTTTTCAACGAGGCAAACGCCGTCATCTCGGCGACGGGATCGGCCAATGCACTCGCCGTGAACAGTGCGGAAACGAGGAAAAGTCGGCGGGCCATAGGTGAGCGAAGAGACGAAACGAAAGGCGCGTTGTCAACGCCGCGGGGGTCGTTGCGGCCGCAAAACAGGACGTGATCCTGAGCGGAGTTCCGGGAGTCTGCGACCGGGACGTAACAAGGATGACGGCGTGTTTTCTAAACAGACCCTCCAGACCCGCGCGGGCGCTGTTGCGCTCGGTGGCGGTTTTCTGGAAACATCCCGCGCTCATGCCCACGGAGCCGATCATCGTCCTCAACGAACTCAGAAAAGCGTTTCGCGACACGCTCGCTGTGGACGGCGTTTCGCTGGCGATTCCGCGCGGCGAAATCTTCGGCTTCCTCGGCGCCAACGGGGCAGGCAAGACGACGACGATCCGCATGCTTTGCGGGCTCGTGAAACCGACGGCGGGCAGCGCGACGATCGCCGGACGCGATGTCTGGAGGGACCGTCACGAGGTGCGGACGAAGTTTGGCTATGTGGCGCAGAAGTTCAGCCTCTATCCCGATCTCACGGTGCTGGAAAACCTGCGCTTCTTCGGCGGCGCGTATCGCGTGCCGCGGGAGAAGCTGGAGCCGCGGATCGCGAAGCTGCTCGGCGAGATGGATCTCACGGCAAAGCGCGACGCGATGGCGGGTTCGCTTTCTGGCGGAATGAAACAGCTCCTCGCCATCGCCTGCGCGCTCATCCACGAGCCGCTGCTGCTTTTTCTCGACGAACCCACGTCCGGCCTCGACCCCGTGCATCGCCAGCAAATCTGGGATCTTCTTTACCACCTCGCGTTCGACGGGACGACGGTCTTCGTGACCACCCACTACATGGATGAAGCGGAGCGCTGCACGTCGGTCGGTTTCCTCCACGAGGGGCGGCTGCTCGCGCGGGAAACGCCGCGCCGCTTGAAGCAGAGTTTTCGCGTGCCGGTGCTCGACATGCATGTGGAGCCGGTGATGCCCGCGCTCGTGCAGCTCCGCGCTGCTCCCGGCGTGCTCGGCGTCTCGCTGCGCAGCGGTCACGGGCGCGTCTATGCGAGTGATCCGCAAAAGCTCGTCGCCGATTGGCAGGCACAGTGGCCTTTTCCCGAGCTGAAATGGCACGGGCACGCGTGGGCGGAGCCGGACATGGAGGATGTTTTCAAAGCCTACTCGCAGGGCTATCACGAAATCCTCGGGGAGGGTGCGCGATGACTGCGAGCCTGCACGCCATCGCGAGCGTCGCGACGAAGGAGTTCCTGCACATCTGGCGGGATCGCCGCATCGTCGTCCTCATCCTTTTGCTGCCGCCGCTTTTCACGCTGCTCTTCGGCTACGCCTTTGAAGTCACCGCGCTCAAGCATGCGCCCACCCTCCTTCGCGACGAGGACCGGAGCGAGACGAGCCGCAAGCTCCTCGACTTTCTTTCGACCAAGGAAAACTTCGCCTTCCGAAACGATCCGTCGCCCGCGAATGCCGAGCCCGACTTGCTCCGCGAGCGAGCAGACGCGGCGCTGACCGTGCCCGCCGGCTGGGGCGCGGGACTGAAAAGCGGCGAGCCGCTGCCGCTGCGGCTGGTGCTCGACGGCACGGACACGACGACTGCGGCGCAGATCGAGGGCGCGCTGAGAATGCACCTCGGCGCGTTCCAAATCGAATCGCGGCAGGACATGATCGACAACCTGCCCCAGGAGGTTTTCGAGATGGGCGAGAAGCTGCCGGTGGAGGTGCGGAAGCAGTTCGTCTCCGCGATGGAACCGTGGGAGGTAAAGAGCGAGATCCGCTACAATCCGCGGCTCCGGTTCATCGAGTACGTCACGCCGGGGATCATCGGGCTGATTCTGCAGCTCCTCACCGTCACGCTGATGGCCTGCACGATCACCCGCGAGCGCGAGGCCGGCACGCTCTCGCAGCTCATGGTCACGTCGCTGCGACGCTCCGAGATCGTGATTGGCAAAGTGCTGCCGTATCTCGGCGTCTCGCTGCTGCTCATCGGCATGACCATGGCTGTGGCCCATTTCCATTTTCACGTCGCCTTTCGGCAGCCGCTGGTGCTCGGGGTCATCTGCTTCCTTTTCCTGCTCTGCTCGCTCGGGCTCGGGCTGCTCATCTCGGCCTTCAGCGCCACGCAGACGCAGGCGATCCAATTCGCCGTGTTTTTCCTGCTCCCGGTGTTTCCGCTGTCGGGGGCGTTTGCGCCACTGGGGCAATTGCCGGAATCCATCCGCTACCTCGCGCAGACCTTTCCGCTCACGCATTTCTGCCACGCCTTTCGCATGATCAATATGCGCAACGCCGACATTTCCTTCATCGTCGGCGATCTGGCTTTCCTCGCCCTCGGCGCGCTCGTCACCTGCGGTGGCGCGGCCTGGCTGTTGCGGCGCGCGCAGGATTGATCGTCCCCTTTACTCATGTCCTCCCTCATCCTCGCCATCGA
>Ga0105044_10005072_pt1 | contig 18127 bp, 17 predicted proteins | sample MAT01_FD_78092 | JGI IMG/M metagenome (GOLD analysis project Ga0105044, IMG submission 78092) | Freshwater microbial communities from Lake Fryxell liftoff mats and glacier meltwater in Antarctica - MAT-01 | ecosystem: Environmental > Aquatic > Freshwater > Ice > Liftoff microbial mat | place...
CCCGGCCGGCGCGCCGCTGGCCAACCTGGCGAACAAGCGCGTCGGCATCATCGGTACCGGCGCGACGGCTGTGCAGTGCATCCCGCAACTGGCCCGTGATAGTGGCGAGCTGTTCGTGTTCCAACGCACGCCGTCCAGTATCGACGTGCGCAACAACCACGAGCTCGACCCCGAATGGTTCGACACACTCGAGCCCGGCTGGCAGAAGCGGTGGTTGACCAACTTCGCCACGCTGCAGACCGGTGGCTTCGCCGACGAGGACTTGGTGATGGACGGCTGGACCGACATCTCCAAGCGCATCCGCGACCGAGTCGTCGGCCTGGTGACCGCCGGCGCCGAATTTGGCCCTGACACGATGTTGCTCGCCTACGAGGAGAGCGACGACGAGAAGATGTCGGAGATTCGCCAGCGCGTCGACACGGTCGTCGCCGATGAGGAAACTGCGCAGGGCCTGAAGCCGTGGTTTCGTCAGCTGTGCAAGCGGCCGTGCTTCCACGACGAGTACCTGCAGGCGTTCAACGAGCCAAGCGCGCACCTTGTCGACACCGACGGCAAGGGCGTGGAGCGGATTGACGAGACCGGTGTGTGGGTGGGCGGCGTGCACTACCAGCTCGACTGCATCATCTTCGCGTCGGGCTTCGAAGTGGGTACCGGAACCGCCCGCCGCGCCGGCTTCGAAACGTACGGGCGCGATGGGGAGAGCCTCACCGAGCACTGGGCGGACGGGATGTACAGCTTGCACGGTATGAACGTGCACGGCTTTCCCAACCTGTTCATCGTCGGGCCCAGCCAGGGTGCCAACCTGATCTCGAACGTGACGCAGAACCTCACCGAGGCCGGCTCCACCATCGCTGCGATTCTCAGCCATGCGCTGGAAGTCGACGCTGCAGAGGTGGAAGTCACGAAGGCGGCGGAGCACGCCTGGATTGCGCTGTTGGAGAGCAACCCACGTACGTTCGGCGGCAACCCCGATTGCACCCCGGGCTACTACAACAACGAGGGTAGGCCGATGGGGCGTCGCGAGCGACTGAACAGCAGTGGCTACCCCGACGGCCCGATGGCGTTCTTTGCCTACATCGACCAGTGGCGCAGCGACGGCCGGTTCGAAGGGCTGAACTTTTCCTTGACTGAATGACATCATCATGATGTCATCGTGACATCACCAAAGGAACTGATGATGTCCCCCTTCCACCTCAACCCTGAACTGATGGCGGCGATCCATACCGATCGCTTGCGCCGCCTACGCCAGCACAGCCGCCCACGCCGTGACACGACGCGCGTCGACGATCGTCGCTGGGGCTGAGCAAGCCGTGCAGATCCAGCCCGTTATCGATGCGGTCCAGGCGGCGCTCGCCGCGCAAGGGCCCTTGGCCGGCGGCGATGTCGCCGTCGAGGAAGCGCTCGACCATCTTGTGCAGGCCATCGCCCCAGCATTGCGCCAGGCAGCGATGGACCTGGCCGAGCTAGCCGCTTGCGAGGTTCGCGCTCAGTTGCCGGACCGCGCCGTCGACCTACTGCTGGTCGACGGCGAACCGTCGTTGCGCATCACCGAGCTGCCCGCCTCACCCGAGCCGGTTGCAGTTGCCGAGGATCTCGACGCCCGCATCACGTTGCGTGTGTCGCCATCGTTGAAGGTCCTGATAGAGGACGCGGCGGAGACAGCGGGCGCCAGTGTCAACGGTTGGGTGCTGGATGCGCTGGCCAAGCGCGCAAAGAAAGCCCCAGCCGAGCAGGGCTTTCGTGCAACACACAGTTTCGACCTGTAGAGAGTTGCCATGATCCGTCAGGAACAATGGCCGGTCGGCGAGCACCCCACCGTGGAGGTGAATGTCCCCGTCGGCGTGGTCGAGGTGCATGTCGGCGATGCCGGCATCGTCCAGCTCACGCTCGATTCCTCGTCGGCTGCCGAATTCGAAATCTCCAAGACCGGTGACCGGGTGTCAGTGCGCCATCCCTCACGCTGGTCCATTCGCGGGCGCAGTTGCCGGGTGGTCGTCACCGTGCCTGCCGGCACCGACGTGTCGACTGAGGTCGCGTCTGCCGACGTGCGCCTGTCTGGCCGCTTGGGCAACGTGCGCATCCGCACAGTGTCGGGCGGGATCGAAATCGACGGCGCCGCACAGCTGGAAATCACCACGGCCTCCGGCGACATCACCGGCAGATCAGTGGAAGGCGATGTCACCATCTCCACAGTGTCAGGTGACTGCTCGCTGCGCACTGTCGGCGGTCGCGTCGACGCCACGCTCACCTCGGGCGAGTTGCGAATTGATCGCTGCGCCGGCGATGTCAGCGTGCGCTCCACCAGCGGCTCCACGCGCATCGGCCACTGCGATGGCAGCGAGATCTCTGTGCGCTCCATCTCCGGCGACGTCCGCATGGGTCTGCCCAGCGGCATCCGCGTGGAAGCCGACATCTCCACCGTCAGCGGCAAGGCCTCGATGCCAGAGCCCGCCCCGCCATCCACCGGCGCGCGTCGTCCGGTGCGATTGAAGCTGAAGACCGTCTCGGGTGATATTCGAATCGTTCGCTCGGTGTAGCCAGCGACAGTGCGACGCTGGGCCAAGATCTCGACGAGGGTGCACCAACATTCCGGCCCAGCGTCGACAGCGACGCTCAGCGCGGTGCGGCGATGAGCACGGGAATCGTGCGCGCTGTCTTCTCCTGGTACCCGGCGTAGTTCGGGAACACCGCCACTGAACGGGCCCACCACACCGTGCGCTCATCGCCGGTGACTTCGCGCACCGTGACTTCGAACGGTGCTGGCCCATCTTGGACCGTGACGTTCCGCGGGTCGGCAACGAGGTTGTAGTACCAGACCGGGTTGGTGGGGGCACCGCCCATCGAGGCGACGAGCGCGTACTCGCCGTCGTGCTCCACGCGCATCAACGCGATCTTGCGCACGTTGCCGCTGTTCCTGCCCTTCATCGTGACGATGATGACCGGGATGCCCGTGTCGAGCAGCGTGTTGGCCTCGGTGCCACCGCTACGTTCGTACGCTTCGATCTGCTCACGAACCCACTGCGACGGACTTGGAACGTATGTGCCTTCGATGGTCATTGCGCCATGTTACGCCGGGCTGTCCGTGCGTCGTTCGAGGGCGCGAGACTGACCCGCATGATCGAACGCGAGCTAGATGTGGCGACGACCGAAGGCGAGATGAAGACGTTCATCTTTCACCCGGAAGACGATGGCCCGCACCCGGTGGTGCTCTACCTGATGGATGCGCCCAGCATTCGCCCGCAGCTGAAGGACATGGCCTCGCGCCTGGCCACTGCTGGCTACTACGTGATGCTGCCGTATCTCTTCTACCGCGGTGGCCCCTTCCGCGAGTTCGGGATGAGCGACGACGACATGCATGCCCGTCGTGACCTGATGGCCAGCGTCACGCCCACCAACATCATCAGCGACGCCGAAGCGCTGCTGGCAGTTGCCGCTGTGGACCCTGGCGCACGCGACGGCAAGGTTGGCGCCGTTGGTTTCTGCATGAGCGGTGGCCTGACGTTGGCGTTGGCGAAGGCAATGCCCCAACGGGTGGCCGCAGCTGCGTCGATACATGGTGCGTGGATGGTGCGCGACACGCCCGACTCGCCACACCTCGGTCTCGAAGCAGCGAAGGCCGAGGTGTACCTCGGCTGGGCCGACAACGACCCGACCGCGCCGGCAGAACAATTGGATGTCGTACGTGCTGCGTTGGCCACAGCGGGCGTGCGTTACCGCCACGACTTCTACACCGACGCGCTGCACGGCTACGCACCGCGCGGCACTGATCGGTACAACAGGTTCGCCTCCGAACAGCACTGGGAGCGGGTGCATTCGATGATGCGCCGGAATCTGTAGCGCTGGAACGCGTTACGGGCAGCCGAGACCGTTCATGGTTGCGCACGGCGGGCACAGCCGGGCAGGGCCGTCCGGTGTCTGCCAGCTGAGCGCCTGCGGCGAGCCGCAGCTGAGGCAGGGGCCACCCTGATCTGGTGCGGAGGGGCGAGGCGTGTCGGTCACGGCTGCGACGGTAGCTGGCTGGCCCAGTCATCGATCAGACCGCCCAGCCCCTCGACTGCGCCGCCATCATCTCTCGCTCGTCGTCGCCGCCATCGGCAGCCGAGCCGCTGAACGGCGGACCGCGTTCGCTTCCCTGCTTCATATCGTGTCGGTATGAGAGCCGCCGTCTTCGAACAGTTCCGAGGCCCGATCGAGATCGTCGATGTAGCAGACCCCGTGGTGGCAGAAGGTGAGATCGTGGTGGAGGTGCTGGCGGTCGGGTTGTGTCGCAGCGACTACCACGGTTGGCACGGCACGGACCCGGACATCGTGTGCCCGCATGTTGGTGGCCATGAGTTCGTGGGCCGGGTGGTGGCGGTGGGCGAGGGCGTGCGTCGCCTCCGCGAGGGCGACCGCGTGGTTGCGCCGTTCGTGTGCGGCTGCGGTTCGTGCGAGCCGTGCCGACGCGGCCAGCAGCAGGTGTGTCGCCGGCAACAGCAGCCGGGCTTCACCTGCTGGGGTGCGTTTGCCACCTATACGACGGTTCCGTTCGCCGACACGAATGCGGTGTTGGTGCCGCCGGCAGTGTCAGACGAGGCCGCCGCGCTGGTGGGCTGTCGCGTCAGTACTGCCTACCGCGGCGTGATCGAGCGAGGGCGCCTGGCTGCTGGCGAAGTGCTGTGTGTGCACGGGTGTGGCGGTGTGGGCCTGGCAGCCATCGCCTTCGGTCGTGCAGTCGGTGCGCAGGTCGTCGCCGTCGATATCTCGACCGAAGCGCTCGCACTGGCCGTAGCTCTTGGTGCCGACCTGACACTTGATGCTTCGACCACCGACAATGTGGGAGCTGCGTTGCACGACATCGTCGGCGGCGCCCACGTCTCGGTCGACTGCCTCGGTCACGCAGCCACAGCCGGCAACTCGATTCTGTCCCTGCGGGCGCTCGGGCGCCATGTACAGATCGGGCTGTTCCCGACGGCAACCGCCGAGCTGCCGATCTCACGGGTGATTCGTGACGAGCTGGAACTGTTGGGCGTCCACGGGTTGTCGGCCTCGCGTTTCGACCAGGTGTTCGCGATGATGGCAGCCGGTCAACTTGACCCGACCGCCATGATCACGCAACGGCTGTCGCTCTTTGACATTCCAACGGCACTCCCCGCCATGGGCGCATTCACCCAGCCGGGCGTTTCGGTCGTGACGACGCTGTAGTCACTCGCGGTGTCGTTCGCTGATGATCGCTTGTGGTGGACGCTCGCTGATGACTAGATAGGCGCGACGATCGGCGTCGTGTCGACGATGGTGCTGATGGTCGTGACCACCTGTGCGGTGCCTCCATCGACCGGGGCGGTATAGGTGATCTGCGTGATTGCACCATCGGCCAACAGCACTTGTACGTCGACGTTGCCGTCGGCGGTGATGCCCAATGAGACAGCGGTGACGGTCACCTGCACGACAACCGTGCCGTCGCTGGTGGGAAGAACTGCCGTCGACACCGGCCTCAGGAGCGCTGCAATTGGGTCCGATGTCGCAGGTGCCAGATCGAGCAGCGTCCATTCGCCAGCCTCCGGTTGGGCATAGCTGCCCTCCGGCGTGACGATGTACGACACCGTACCGCCTGGGCCTGAGAGCACCAGGCTGCTCGAGTCGCTGATGCGGTCACCGTCGGCGGTCAAGGACAGTGCGCCGTTCACCGTGACGGTCGAGGAAAAGTGATAGCCGGCGGCAAGCGTCGCCAGCCCCTGCTGCAATGCTCCGTTGGCATCTTCGGGTGCGACGGCCGGAGTCGTGGCAGCGGTCGTCGGATCATTGGCTTTCGTAGTCGTCGTTGCTGAACTTGTGGTCGCTACGAGTGACGACGACGTTGACGTCTCGCTGCTGCACGCAGCTGCGCACGTCAACACCGCCGCAAGTGCGGCCGCTCGTGTGAGCAGCCGCACCCGGTTGGTGAGAATCGTCATCCGGTCAGCCGCGGCGTCCGTCATCCTGGCCGTCATGGTCGCCGCCGTCACCGTGGCTCCCGCCGTCGTTCTGGCTGTCGTTCTGGCCGTCGTTCTGGCCGTCGTTCTGGCCGTCGTTCTGGCTGTCGTTCTGGCCGTCGTCATCCTGGCCGTCACCGATGTCGGTGCTGTCCGTGCTCTCGTCGTTGGTGTCGTCGTTGTCGTCACTGGTGTTCGCGGTGGAGTCATTGTCGTCGGTGGAGTCGTCGTCGGTGCTGTCGTGTTGTGGGTCGTCGTCGTCACCCGCGACGGTGGTCGTGGAGGTCCCGATCGGGGTGTTCACGGTCGGGTCAGGTGAGTCTTCACACCGGATGCGCTCGTCGACCTGTACGGCCATGCCGTCATCGTTGCTGCGAGTGTAGAGACGGACTCGCTCGCTCTCCGAGAAGCGCACCTCGCCCGAGTTGCCCTTTGCACGAATACGCTCAGCGTCTGGGCTGGCGGTTACAACGGTGATCGAGCCGTCGGCGTTCACGGTGTAGTTGATCGCAGCGGTTGTTCCGTCGCACAGCAAGCCGGTCCACAGCTTGGCTCCGATGGCGTCTGCAAGGGGCTGGGCGACACCACGAAGCGTGCCGATGCCAACGCTGACCTTGGCGCGAGCTGCACCATCATCGTCGATGCTCAGGGAGGCCCGAATGCCCAGCGACCGGCTTTGCGCGCCGCTGGTGAAGGTGACCTTCACGGATGCGCTGCGACTGTCGTCGCCATGGTCGCCATTGTCGCCATTGTCGCCGTGGTGCCCATTGCTCTGGTCACCGTCGTCGGTGTAGTCGGTCTCGCTGATCAGTGCCGTGGCATCGCTGGAGCTGACATCGGTGATGTCCGGGCCGCCATCAGCAGTTGCTCCAACGGTGAATGAGACAGTGGTTGCTACGCCGGTGCCGAACACGTCGCCCGACCAGGCACCGTCACCGGTGATGTCGGCGAGCGACCCGGCCCTGACCTGCACGCCCTGGCGACCGTCGCTGCCCGCCACGACGACCTTGGCGGTGCCGTCTTCGTTGGCGAACACGACCCTGTTGGGCTTGATGGCGGTCGCGGTGAGACCGTCGGCCGGGTTGACCGCCACGCTGGTGAGCGCGCCGCCGGGCCCCATGGCAACGTCAACAGTCAGCTGTACGCCGAAGAGCGGCAGTGTGGTGATGGTTGGTACCGCGCTTGGCAGAAGGGCCGGTTGCGCGTGCGCAACCGAAACACCTACACCGATCACCAGCACTGCTGCGCTGCTGACGATGCTGTTGAACAACGTGCGATGGTTCATGGACTTCCTCCGTCTTGTCGACGCCCACATCACGACACGTCGCACGCAGTAAGAAGGTTTGGTCTGCAACACTCCGATTGACGGAGGGTGGCGAATGAGCAGAGGCGGAGCCGCCGGTGAGACCGCGATTCCTCACGAACGCGGGCGGAAGCGGCGGCGGTCCCACTTCATCGTCTCGACAACTTCGCCGACCTGCGCCGACCACTGCTGGAACACGCCGGCATTGATGACATCGACTGCTTCTTCCAGCGTTGCCTCCTTGTCCAGGAGCACGGTGCGGGCAGCTGGCTCGGCGAGCACATCGCAGAGCTGCACTACATCCCCAACGGCAGTGATGCATGGCGGGCGGGTGGTGCCGTCTACCCGAGTGCTGGGCAGCAGCAGTCGGTAGAAGCGGTCCAGCTCGGCGTCGTCGATGAAGCAGCACAGGTTGTCGTCCCAATCCAGCCAGCCGCGGATTGCCGAGCGCCCGACGGCGGCGTGGAACAACGGGTAGAGCGCCGCAGCCGCCTGCGGCGCGATCTCGTGGTCCTGCATCATCTGCTGCAGTGCGCGGTAGCCGTGGTAGCGGCGAACCGTTTGGGCATTGTTGGCTGCGGCTGCGGCCAATGTGGGTTGGCTGTGGTGGACGCTCTGGCGCTCGAGTAGTCGCAACAGATGATTACGTTGGCCCAGTAACCACGGATCTGCGCCGGCTTCGGTGGCGTCACCCAACAACGCCAATACGAATGCCGGGTCGGTCTCGGGGTGCACGATGGTGATCGGGCAACTCTCGAAGAGCGCTATCACCTCTGGTGACAGCGGCAGGCCGTTGAACTCGGCAGTGTCGGCCAGCAGTCGCAACGCGGCCACGTGGCGCGACCCGTCGATGACCACGAACTGTCCCGAGTTGTTGGCGAGCGCCCGCACCAGGATGCGGCCGATGACCACACCGGGTTGACGGGCGATGGTGCTGGTCAGGCCGTCGAGGCCCGAGTTGCACAGCCGTTGATACGCGCGCAGAGGGACGAAGGCCCGCATGAACGACGCGTCGGAAGCCATCGACGGAGCGTCGGCGACCGATAGCTCGTCGGCCGGATCGAGGAGCAGATCGCGCAGCGGAACTCGGGTGACGTCGAGAAGTGTCTGGACGCGACGAGACCACTCGCCTTCTCCTTCATCGGGCTGCGGCCGCGGGTCAGCCGTTTTTACGGTCGGCCTGCTTTGCCTTCTTGACGTCGCGCTTTTCCTTGAGCGACTTTCCCGCCTTCTTGGCGGCGGGCTTTTGAGGTGACTTTTCGGGCATGTGCCCTCCCTTGGGTTCTTGCTCAGGCAGTCGTATCAGGAATCAGTCGGCCAGCTTCGATCGCGACCATCGGATTGCGGTTCTCGTCACCCGGAACGCCGAGCGATTCGCGAAAGAGGGTGATGGCGTGCATCGTGCCAGCTTCGTGCAGCCCAGCATTCATGATGCGGTTGACCGACGGGCTCAGATCGCCGAACTCCATACGGATGGCGTGAGCAATTGCTTCGCTGGGGGTGTGGTCCTCGGCAAGCACCGAGTTTGGCTTCACGCCACGTTTGGTGGCTGCCTTGCGCGGCTTGGCCGGCGCCTTCACCGGAGCGGCCTTCGCAATGATCGGGCGATCTTCAGCGAGCGTGTCGTCTGCGGGCTTCTTCTTGGTGGGCATGGCTTCCTTCGCGGCAAGAGGGCGTACGACCCCTGGCGGACGTCAAAAAGGACCGGCACGAGACGTCGGCGAGTCTACCGCCATCCGCCACTGTCAGGATCTGATGCCTCCGCCGGTGGCCGGGAAGTCGCCGACGCTGGGCCCGAATCTCAACACCTGTGCAACATTCCGGCCCAGCGTGTCTGGAGTGCGGGGGGTCGCCGGCCGACTCGGGGCGATCGAGACAGCGCAGGTACGGTTCGCAACATGAGTGAAGCCTGGATCATCGATGCCGTCCGTTCACCGCGAGGCAAGGGCAAGGAGACCGGTGCGCTGCACAACGTGCATCCGCAACGCATCCTTGCCCAGGTTCTCGACGCGCTGCAGCGACGAAACGGGTTCGACACCGCCGAGGTCGACGATGTGATCATGGGGTGTGGCGCCGGCAGCGGCGACCACTCCATGGACATTGCGCGGATGGCGGCACTCGATGCTGGGTGGAGCATTCAGGCTCCGGGCGTCACGCTCAACCGCTTCTGTGGCAGCGGGCAGCAGGCCGTCAACTTTGCCTCGATGGGCATCCTGGCCGGCTTCCAGGACATGGTCGTGGCCGGTGGCGTGGAGAGCATGTCGCGCCCAGCGCCGATGCACGTCGACGGTTTCACCGCCAACAACAATCACCTGCGCGACCAGTACGACATGGTGCCGCAGGGCATCAGCGCCGACCTGATCGCCAGCGTGGAGGGCTTCTCACGCGAGGAGCTGGACCAGTTGGCAGTCGACAGCCAGAACCGTGCCGCCGAGGCCATCGCCGAGGGCCGCTTCGAGCGTTCGCTGGTGCCGATCTTTCACGACGACGGCACGCTTGCACTCGACCACGACGAGCACCCTCGCGCCGGCACCACCTTGGCCGACCTCGCAAAGCTGGCACCGGCGTTCGCCGGCATGGGCAACCACACGATGGGCGGCCGCGAGCTGACGATCGATGAGACCGCTCGCAAGGCGTACCCGCACCTTGCGGAGATTCGCCACGTGCACCACGGTGGCAACTCGTCGGGTGTCGTTGACGGTGCTGCTGCGGTGCTACTCACCTCGCCCGAGTACGCACGTGCGCAGGGATACACACCGCGCGCCAAGGTGACGATGGCAGCGACCGCTGGTGACGAGCCTGTCATCATGCTCACCGCTCCCGGGCCGGCCACCGACCTTGTGCTGAAGAAGGCCGGTATGACGCTCGCCGACATCGACCTCTTCGAAGTCAACGAGGCCTTTGCTGCGGTGCTGCAGAAGTGGCTTCGCCATACCGGAGCCGATTGGGACAAGGTCAACGTCAACGGCGGCGCCATGGCGCTGGGCCACCCCATCGGTGCGACCGGGGCGATGTTGATCGGCACGTTGCTCGACGAGTTGGAACGGCGCGACCTACAGACCGGTCTGGTGACGATGTGCACCGGTGGTGGCATGGCCACGGCCACCATCATCGAACGCATCTGAGCCGGCACCGATCTGCCCGTCACCCGGGACAGTGTCAGCTGGAGTGCTCCAGTCGGCGAAGGGCATCGAGCGACTTCCGGTATGCGTCGTCGTCATCGACCCATTCGGCAGCGAATGCCGAGGCATCGAGCGTCGCGGCAAGCGTGTCGGCGTCGGTCGCGTGGAAAATTGCTGCCAGCTGGGCATTCGGGGCGTGTGGTGCCGCCCCGCGTTGCACCGCGGTGGCCACGAAACGATCCTGCAGTATGCCCCACTTGCCGCGTTGCCGACGTTGCCACCACCGCACGAGCGCACGACCCACCAGCATCAGCATTGCGAACGCGAGCACGGCAACCATGATGACCGTGATGTGGTTGCCGATGGTGCGGGCGAGCGCCTTTGCTACCTCACCGCCGATGCTCGGCCGCTCTGCCTCACCGGACAATGGCACCGAGGACGTGGGGTCGAACGCCACCCAGCCATAGCTCGGGAAGCGCACCTCCACCCAGGCGTGCGCATCGCTCGCGCGGCTGATCCACACGCCGGCAATCGCGTCACGACCACTCGGCACGTACCCGGTAGCGATGCGCGCCGGGACGCCAAGAGAGCGCAACATGACTGCGGTGGCGGTTGCAATTTGCTCGCAGAAGCCTTGCTTCGACTCGAACAGGAAGTCGTCGACAGCGTTCGCGCCTGCTGGCGGTACCGGCGAAAACAGGTCGTAGGTGACGTTCTGGGACAGCCACGATTGAATCGCAAGAATGGTGTCGTAGGTGGTTGGCGCAGCCAGCTGCGCTGCGAGTTCTTGCGTTCGCGAAGTTGTACTTGGCGGCAGCTGTAGGAAGACGCCGGGAGTGTCGGCGGTGGCGATGTTGCCCTCGGCGCGCAGACCTTCACCGGTGGCGCCAGACCGCTGCGACACCACGGTGTAGGCGCTTCCCACCGGCAGTACGACCTCTGCGCGAAGGGCGCCATCGGGTCGTGCCCACAACGGCGCCTCCAGCAGAACACGCTCGGCGCGGCTGGCTGCGAACACGATGTTGGGAAGGTTCACCTGGGAGTAGAAAGTTTGGATGAACTGTTCGCTGTCGTTGCGCGGCACGTCGCCAACGGTCGGCCCGATCGTGTGGTCCGGACCGTCGGATCGCAGGCCCGCATCGGTATCCACGCTCCACGACCGACCATCGAAATTGGTAAAGGTCTGCCCGCGCCAGAAGTCGGCGAATGGCGCTCGAACGCGCAACACCACGTCGTTCCCGAGCGCACCGCGCAACGAAGTGTCCATTGTCGGGCTGAACCCCGGGTAACCCCCGGAGCCGCTTCCCGACCGATCGGTCACCACGGCTCCGCCGAGCAGGGGCGAGCCGTCGGCGGCGACCAGGCCACCATCGCTGGGGGTCGGCCGGTAATCCTCCAACCAACTGGGGAGTGTCAGCTGCGCAGGACCATCGGGAATCGGCACTGCGGCAAGCACCGCCAAGACAGCGAACGCGGCAGCAGTCGCAACGCCAGTGCGACGTGCGGTCCGACGAACGGTTCTCGCCGTACGGGAGCGGTCGAGGCGTGTAATGGCATTCGAGCCAAGCGCCAGACCGAGCAGCGCAATACCAATCCACACTGCAAGGCGATCATCAACGCGGATGCCCGCTGCGTACGCCGTCAACATCGCCGCGCAGGCGAGCGTGACACGGGCCGATCGACGATCGACACACTCGAAGCCCTGCACCACCACCAGCGTGACCAACATCTGCGGCAGTAGGAAACGCAACGATGTGACGATGCTGTCGATGACACCCAGGTCGATGAGGGTGACGCTGACCGAAATGCCGGCCACTAGCCCGGCTACCTGACGCATGTTCTTGCGGTGCGTGGGCCCGCGCATGGACAGCAGCGCGCCGAGGGCGATCGCAGCCAACACCACTCCGAATTCCAGCGGTCCGTAACCGAGTGGCTCGAGCAGCATCATCGGTGGAGCCGCGGCTGCGAGTGCCACAGCCCAACGAGCCCGCGGCAACAACTCTCCGGTCGGTTCGGGCGAGGACAGAGCAAGTGGGCGTCGCCACCATGAGAGCACTGGCTCGGCGGCCCGAGCTCCATCAGGTTCGAAAGCAGCGCTCCAACGCGCTGCCGCCTTGCGGTCAGGCACGATCGTGGGCTCGTCACCATCAACGCTCACTGCGACTGCAGCGCCCGCAGCCAGACCACTCTCGAGCGTGTTGCGAATGCGTGCGGCTTCTTCGCTCGCATCGGCCGTGCCCGTCCGCGCTCGCACTGTCCATTGCTCCGCCACATCGGTGAGTCGCTGACGGAGGACGAACTCGCCGCTGCGTAACGTCGCCGGCCAGTGGATAGCTGTCAGCTCGTCGCCCTGCCGCCAGGTGCGTACGCCGTCGATCTCATCGCGGCCGGCAAGGGTGCTGGCCACTTGATCGAGGTTCCCGTCGCTGCCGCAGCGCTCATACGGCGCGTCGGTCAGCGCTACCTCGGGGGCGACGAACAGCGGCACGATAGGAATCGTGCTGGTGCGGCACCACCACACGTTGCCGAAGGTGCCGGCGGTCGATTGTCGAACGTCGACCTGCTCGTGGATGCCTCGCCGTGGAGCGGTGCCGATGAAGCGATTCGGACCGGGCTGCATCCAGCCACTCGCGACCAACTGCGCATCAGCCCGTAGCTCGACGTGCACCTGGTGAAGTGCGTTCGAGTGAACTTGCCATTCCAACTCGTTGTTGGCTGTCGCCAGCGATGCGACAGCGACCGTTGGCTCCACTGACCGGCGGATGCACCACCAACTGTCGAGCGCACTCGCAACGAACGCCACGAAACCGACGGCGAGGATGATCACCACGGCCGCAGCGCCGGTGAGTAGCGCGATCATCGCCGCGATCACCCACGCAACGCCCAGCGACACCGCACCACGCGCAAGGCCCGCCGGTCGGTTCAACGGCGTGGCGCCTGCACGGCGGCAACGCATTCGGCAACGCATTCGGTCGCGGCAACCGTCGTGGACGACCGCTCCTGACCAACGAGTACGAGGCGATGGGCCAACGCGCTCCGGGCTGCCAGGGAAACGTCGTGAGGGGCGACAAAGTTGCGACCGTCCATCACTGCGAACGCCTTCGCCAATGCGATCATCGCCACCCCGCCGCGGGTCGAGGCGCCCAGCCGAATGCGCGGGTGGGCGCGGGTCGCGTGCAGAATCCCCACGGCATATGCGGCGACGGTGTCCGCCAGGTGAACCCGTTGCACCTGCTGGCGACACGCAGCCAGTTCCTCCATCGTCGCAACACGGCTCACGCTGCCGAGGCGGGCGCGACCGCGCCGGCCGGTCAGTACTTCCACCTCCTCCTCCGCGGTCGCCCTGCCGAGGCTGATGGCGGCCATGAAGCGGTCTGTCACGCCTTCTGTGAGCGGATAGGTGCCGGCCATCTCGACCGGGTTCTGCGTGGCGATGACCACGAACGGGACTGGCACCGGATGAGTGATGCCGTCGACCGTGACGTGGTCCTCCTCCATCACTTCCAGCAGCGCCGACTGCGTGCGCGGGTTCGCACGGTTGAGCTCGTCGAACAGCACTACGTTGGCGAACACGGGTCCGGGCCGAAAATGCAGCCCGAAACCATCGGCGTTCGGCGACAGCGACCCCACAACGTCGGCCGGCAACAGGTCGGCGGTGCCCTGCACGCGGGCGAACGACCCACCCACCGAGGCAGCAACGGTTTGCGCCAGCAACGTCTTGCCAACGCCGGGGATGTCCTCGGCGAGCAGGTGACCGCCGGCCAATACGCACGCAACGGCCACTTCGATCTGCTCGTGACGGCCGGCCAGAACTGAACTGATGCTGGCCACCAACGCTGCTGCAAGCGACTTCGGCGCAGAGGGCGCGGGCGTGCGGTCGGAGGCCAATGTAGAAGTCATGCCATCGTTCATCGGCCGCGTAGAGGCTGTTCTCAAGTGCGAGAGTTGTGCGCGTGGCGCTCGGCCGAGATGTTGCCGGAGGGGCACGATTGCAAGTGGTTGTAGATGTGACGTGTGCGCTGTGTCACACAACGATCGCGGCACGAATCACGTTGACCGTTTCCAGCGCCGCGAGGGCCGCGTCAGCGCCCTTGTTGCCGGCCTTGCTTCCTGCTCGCTCCAGCGCCTGGTCCATCGTGTCGACCGTGATGATGCCGTTGGTGACCACCACGCCAGTGTCGTGGGCGACGCGTATGAGGCCGGCGGCACTCTGGTTCGCGATCACCTCGAAGTGGTATGTCGCGCCGCGCATGACAGCGCCGAGTGCAACGATTGCGTCGTATCGGCCACTCGCTGCTAGAGCTTGCGCTGCCATCGGGATCTCCCACGCGCCAGGTACCCACACGGTGTCGATCGCGTCGGCGCTAGCGCCGTGACGAATGAGTGCATCGCGAGCGCCCACCTCCAATCGACCAACGATCAAGTCGTTGAAGCGGCTGCACACCAATGCGAAACGCAGGCCGGCGCCATTCATCTGTCCATGAAACGTGGTCATACAAGTGCTCCTGTGTGAATGATGAGATCAGCGATCGAGATGAGCGGCAGCTCGTGCGCACGTGCAAACTCGGCCAGATGGGGGAGGCGTGCCATCGACCCGTCGTCGAGCACCAGCTCGCTGAGCACGCCTGCAGGCGAGCGCCCAGCGAGGCGGGCAAGATCGACCGCTGCCTCGGTGTGCCCCGGCCGTTCCAGCACCCCGCCGGCGCGAGCACGTAGCGGAAAGATGTGGCCCGGTCGGTTGAGCTGGTTCGGCGTGGTGGTCGGGTCGGCGAGAGCCCGCAGTGTGGCGGCGCGGTCGGCGGCTGAAATGCCGGTCGTCGTTCCGGCGGCAAGGTCGACGGTGACCGTGAAGGCCGTGCGGAACTGGTCTGCGTTCGCTGCCGGTGGCACCATCAACGGCAGCTGAAGTGCGTCGCAGGTGTCGCCTGTCAGGGCCGCGCAGATGACACCAGAGGTGTGGCGCACGAAGAAGGCGATTGCCTGCGGCGTTGCCAGATCCGCCGCCATGATGAGGTCGCCCTCGTTCTCGCGATTCTCGTCGTCGGCCACGACCACGATGCCGCCGGCAGCAAGGTGGACGAGAGCGTGATCGATGCTGTCGAAAACGTTCATGTTGCGTCTGCTTCCTTGTGACCGGCCAGCAGTCGTTCGACGTACTTCGCAAGCACGTCGACCTCGATGTTGACTCGGTCACCACGCCGTTTGGTGCCGAGCGTCGTCACCTCCGATGTGTGCGGAATGATGGCAACCGTGAATGTGTCGGCGGTCGGCGCCACGACCGTCAGGCTGACGCCGTCCACCGTGATCGACCCCTTCTCCACCACGTACTTCATCAACCCGATGGGGATGCGCACTTGCAGGTCTGGCACGGGCTGCAGCACCTCACCTACACCATCCACATGGCCCTGTACCAGGTGCCCTCCGAGGCGGTCGGCCAGACGCACCGATCGCTCGAGGTTCAGCGGCGAGCCGACAGTGATGCCGCGCAGGCTGGTGCGCGCCAGCGTCTCGTCGCTGACGTCAGCTTCCCACCATCCGTCGCCCTGTGCGACCAGGGTGAGGCAGCAGCCGTTGACGGCGATCGAATCGCCCAGGTGCACGTCCTCCAATACGAGCTGCGCTGCGATTCGCAGGCGCGCGTCCTCGAAGGCCGCGACATTCCCCATCTCCTCCACGATTCCCGTGAACATGTGCCAGTCCTGCCTCTCATTGCCGGTTCGTTGCGAGGTCTGCAGGAGTACGGCAACGCGAACAAGACGGCGCAGCTGCCCGTCCAAAAATGGACATGGCGGCGCGACCGAATCGCATACGTCGACCCTGCTCCCATCCGGACTATGACCGTCGGCCTCTGGATTACACAGAGTCGGCCACACACACACCACCTGAGTGACGCTTGTCGTGTGCGGTTCGCGGGCTCTCACCGCCGATAGGGAATTTCACCCAACCCCGCAGGGGGTTTATTCAGTTGTCAGCCGTGAACGGTAGCGCCGACCGTGCCCACTCGCCCCGTCGAACCGCAACCGGCTCTGTGTCGAACCCGGCAACTCACAGACCCAGGTGAGCACCCGACAGCCTTTACGTAGAAGCTCTGGGGGCAGTGAGACGTTGATACAGGTTGACGTAAGCGCCGGCGGCACTGGACCAGCTGACGTCGCGCGTCATTGCTCGTTTCACGACTCGCTGCCAGGCGAGGGTGTCGGCGTAGAGGTCGCAGGCGCGGTCAACAGCGGTGGCCAACTGCTCTGCGTCGACGGGGCTGAACTGGAAGCCGGTGGCGACCCCGTCGTGCAAGGCGGCCCAGTTGGAGTCGATGACCGTGTCCGCCAGCCCGCCGACGCGAGCGACCACCGGCAGCGTGCCGTAGCGCAGGCCGTACAACTGGGTGAGCCCACATGGCTCGAAACGTGATGGCACGATGATCGCATCGGAACCTGCCTGCAACCGATGCGACAGCGGCTCGTCGTATCCGATGGTCACCGAAACGTCGCCGTAGTGTTCCTCGGCGGCGCGGCGCAAGCCGTCCTCCAGCGCTCGCTCGCCAGCGCCGAGTACGGCCAACTGTGCGTCGCGGGCCAGCAGTCGCGGCAGCGCATCGAGCAGTAGGTCGAGACCCTTCTGGGTGGTGAGGCGGCTGACCACGCAGAACAGCGGGGCGTCGACGCGAACGTGCAGCCCGAGTTCGACCTGGAGCGCAGCCTTGTTGGTGGCCTTCGCCGGCAGTCGCCGCACCGAGTAGGGAGTGGTCAGAGCAGGGTCAGTGGCAGGGTTCCACACCGTGACGTCGATGCCATTCGCAACGCCGGTGAGATGGTCTGGCCGAGCGCGAAGCAGGCCGTCGAAACCCATGCCCTGGTCGGGTGTGCGGATCTCTCGGGCATATGTGGGGCTGACCGTACTGAGGTGACTGCTCCACAGAACGCCGGCCTTCAGGAAACTGAGGTTGCCCCAGTACTCAATGGAGTCGATGTCGCCCGGCGGCAGCGCGGCGGGTGGCAGACGCAGGCTGGCCAGGGTGTCGGTGCCGAAGAGACCCTGGAACGCAAGGTTGTGAATGGTGAGCAAGGTGGGTGGCACTGTCCTTGGATCGAGGGGCTTCTGCTCGAAGTGCAGGTAGGCCGCCGTGAGCGCGGCCTGCCAATCGTGCAGATGCACCAACTCCGGTTGCCAGTCGCCGAGCCGGCCCATCGCGATCTCCGCGCCCACCCATGAGAGCGCCCCGAAACGCAGGTGGTTGTCCGGCCAATCGTTACCCGACGCATCGAGGTACGGCCCGCCGCCGGTGCGGGCATAGAGGTGCGATGCCTCCAGCAGCAGCACCTCCAATCCTTCTGACGTGTGGCCTGCAGTGAGCGTTCCGCTGCCGCCGAAGAGCTTGGGCAGCGCCGCCACCTTGCGTACGCCGATCAACTGTTCGCGCACACCCGGGTAGCCGGGCAGCAGTACTCGTGCTGTGACGCCGAACGGCGCCAACGCCAATGGAAGTGCGCCGACAACGTCGGCCAAACCGCCGGTTTTCACCAATGGGTAGCACTCCGGGGCGACGAACAGGACCTTCACGTCGAAAGACCGTAACTGATGGACCCGAGCGTGCGAGCGACGCGGTACATTCCGGACATGGCCGAACCCAAGGTGCTCGTCATCGTTCTCGCTGGTGGAGAAGGCAAGCGCATGCTGCCCCTCACGGAGGACCGCGCCAAGCCGGCCGTGCCCTTTGGTGGCAGCTACCGAATCATCGACTTCGCGCTCTCGAA
>Ga0105044_10005074_pt1 | contig 18123 bp, 12 predicted proteins | sample MAT01_FD_78092 | JGI IMG/M metagenome (GOLD analysis project Ga0105044, IMG submission 78092) | Freshwater microbial communities from Lake Fryxell liftoff mats and glacier meltwater in Antarctica - MAT-01 | ecosystem: Environmental > Aquatic > Freshwater > Ice > Liftoff microbial mat | place...
TCGCTGGCCGCGCCAAAATCGGGCGCATCGGGGCCCATCATCAGGTCCATCAGGGGCCTGGCCCAGATCGGGTTGGGGTCGGGATGGCCACCGCCGAAAACGGGGCTGGGGGTGCCATTCACCACCGTGCCGGGTGCGGCCCCAAGTGCGCCTTCCAGGATTGCATGCGCATAAGGCCCGGTCACGGCATGCATCGCGTCGAACCGCATGGTGAAACCACCCGCGAACAGGGCGCGGATCGCCGTGAAATCGAACAGCTTTGCCATCAACGCGGCATAGTCGGCGACCGGGTCCACCACCGCAACCGTCATCGTGCCCAGCGTCACGCTGCCGAGCCGCGACAGGTCGACATCCTGCGCCTGCAATATCTGGTAGGCGGTCATGGTCCGGGTCGCGGCATGGATGCGGTCGGTCACATTTTCGGGCGCGGGGCCGCCGTTGGGGGTGTTGTATTTCAGCCCGAAATCGGCATCCGGCCCGCCGGGGTTGTGGCTGGCCGACATGATCAGCCCGCCATCGGTGCCGAAAAGCCGGATCAGGTGCGACGCGGCGGGCGTGGACATCAGCCCATTCTGCCCGACGATCACCCGCGCCGCGCCATTGGCCGCTGCCATCCGCAGGATCACCTGCGCGGCGCGGTCGTTGAAATACCGCCCGTCGCCGCCCAGCACCAGCACCTTGCCCGTCACCCCGCCGATGCCGTCAAAGATCGCCTGGACGTAATTCTCCAGATAATGCGGGCCCATGAATACGCGGGTCTTCTTGCGCAGACCGGATGTGCCTGGCTTTTGCCCGTCGATCGGCGCGGTGGTGATGGTGGTGGTGGTCATGGCGGCTCTCCTCTCGAACTCTCCCGGTCTGGCGGGCCTAGGACTCGGCCTCGGCCGCAATTTCGGCCGTGATGCTGGCGGCAATCTCGGCCTCGGTTGGCGCAGGCGGCGCGGCTTTGGTCGCGGCCGCGACCGTGACGCGTTTGTCGGCGGCCCCACCCGCTTCCTGCACCAGCACCACCACCGAATGCGCGGCCACCCGCAAGCGGCCCTTGAACGCACGGGGGGCGGCGTCAGGATGGGCGGTGTCGATGTGGCGCACCCAATGGCGGCCCGCCGTCGCGTCGGGCAGCGAGACCGAGATCGGGCCACTGACATTGAACACCGCAAACAGCGCATATTCCAGCGTCGCATAGTCGGGTGTGCCGGATGCGGTCCGGATCTCGACCGCCAGATGGCGCAGTTCGGGATTGGTCCAGTCGGCCTCCCGCATCGGCTGGCCATCGGCGCGGCGCCAGAACAGATCCTCCTTGCCGTCGGTTGCGCGGATGCGGCTGTGCAGAAAACGCGGCTGGCGCAGGATCGGATGCGCCCGGCGAAAGGCGATCAGTTTTTGGCAGAACGCCAGAAAGCCGTGATCGACCTTGTCCCAGTTCAGCCAGCCGATGGCGTTGTCCTGGCAATAGGCGTTGTTGTTGCCGTCCTGGCTATTGCCCAATTCGTCGCCGCCCAGGATCAGCGGCGTCCCCTGGCTGAGCAGCAGCGTCGCCAGCAGATTGCGCCGCCGCAGCGCGCGTGCGGCGCTGGTGGCGCGGTCGGTGGCGGGGCCTTCGGGGCCGATGGCGGCCGACAGGTTGTTCTGGTGCCCGTCGCGGCCATCCTCGCCATTGGCCAGGTTGCGCGGCCGGTCATAGGACACCAGGTCCATCAACGTGAAGCCGTCATGCGAGGTGATGAAATTGACCGAGGATGTCGCCGGCCGCCGGTCGCGGTCAAACCGCAGGGCCGACCCCGCCAGCCGGATCGCCAGCTTGCGCATCATGCCCCGGTCGCCGCGCCACAGGCGGCGGACCTGGTCGCGGTATTTGTCATTCCATTCCGCAAACGGCGGCGGGAAATTGCCCATCTGATAGCCGCCCGGACCGATATCCCAGGGTTCGGCAATCAGTTTCACCTTTGACAGCACCGGGTCCTGACGCAGCGCGGCAAAGAATGGCGCGTTGCGGTTGAACCCCTGGGCCGTGCGGCCCAGCGTCGTGGCCAGGTCGAACCGAAAGCCGTCGATGTGATAAGTGTCGACCCAATAGCGCAGCGAATCCAGCACCATGCGCGTCACCATCGGATGTTCCAGATTCAGCGTATTGCCGGTGCCGGCATCGTTGAAGTAATAGCGCGGCGTTTCGGCCAGCCGGTAATAGTTGCGATTGTCCAGCCCCCGGAACGACAGGGTCGGCCCCATGTGATTGCCTTCGGCGGTGTGGTTATAGACCACATCCAGGATCACCTCGATCCCCGCCGCATGCAGCCGCGCCACCGCATGCTGAAACGCAGCAATCTGGCCATCGGGCAGATAACGCGGATCGGGGGCAAAGAACCCGTAAGTCATATAGCCCCAGTAATTGGTCAGCCCCTTGTCGATCTGCCAGCGTTCATTCAGAAACGCCTGCACCGGCAACAATTCGACCGTCGTCACCCCCAGCTTGACCAGATGGTCCAGCATCGGGTCCGAGGCGAGGCCCAGGATCGTGCCTGCATGTGGCACATCCTTGCGCCCGGCGGTCATGCCTTTGACATGCGCCTCGTAAATGATCGATTCCGACAGCGGGCGCTGGATCGGGTGATCATCGCCCCAGGAAAATGCGGTATCCGTGATGATGCCGCGCGACATGTAGCGGGCCGAGTTGCGGGTGTCGAATGTCAGATCGCCGTGTTTGGACGACACGTCATAGCCGAACAGGCAGTCATCCCAGACCGGATGCCCGCTGATCCGCTTGGCGTACGGGTCCAGCAGCAGCTTGTGCGCATTGAACCGGTGGCCTTCATCAGGACGATAAGGCCCGTGCGCGCGATAACCGTATTGCTGCCCCGGCCGCAGCCCGGGAATGCGGCCATGCCAGATGCCACCCTCGCATTCAGGCAGGTCGATATTCGCCTTTTCTTGCCCGGCGGCATCGAACAGGCATAATGTCATCCGGGTCGCATACTGCGAAAAGATCGCAAAATTGACACCGTCACCATCGAATGTGGCACCTAGCGGCCAGGGCCGGCCGGCCGAAATGGCGGGAAACATGGTCATGCGGACTTCGTCACCTCGGCGTAAAGACGGGCATAGGCCGCTGCGGATGGGCCCCAGCCCACCGGCTGGCGCATCGCGTTCCTTTGCATCCGCGCCCATTCATCCGGCTGGGCGTAAAGTTCGCACAACCGGGTCAGCGCCCCGCGCAGCGCGTCGGTGGTCACAGGGTGAAACTGGATGCCGCTGGCCACGCCGACGGCAAGTGCGGCAGGCGAGGCGGGGATGACCGTGTCGGCCAGCCCGCCGGTCAGCGCCACCAGCGGGACAGTGCCATAGCGCAGCCCGTACAACTGGGTGAGCCCACAGGGCTCGAACCGGCTGGGCACCAGGATCGCGTCCGCCCCGGCGATCATGCGGTGGCTCAGCGCCTCGTCATAGCCGATCCTGACGGCGACATTGACGTCGCGGGCGACATTGCGAAACGCATCTTCCATCCAGCGCTCGCCCGAGCCGAGGACAGCCAGTTGTCCGCCGCGCTGCAACAGCACCGGCAGCGCGTCCAGCAGCAGGTCCAGCCCCTTCTGCTCGGTCAGGCGCGACACCACGATGCAGAGCGGGCCCTTGGCGGCGGGCAGGCCCAGTTCGGCAAGCAGCGCCGCCTTGTTGGGGGCCTTGCCCTTGGGCGCTGCATAAGTTCTGGCAATGGCGGGGTCGGTTTCGGGGTTCCAGGCCGCTTCGTCGATGCCGTTCAGGATGCCCGACAGCGCGCCGCGCCGCAGCCGCATCACCCCGTCCAGGCCCATGCCGAATTGATCCGTCATCAGTTCCGCCGCATAGGTGGGCGACACGGTGGTCAACCGGTCCACTGCCATCAACCCGGCCTTCAGCGCGGAAATCCGGCCCCAGAATTCGAACCCGTCCTTGGAATAGCGGTGCCGTGGCAGGCGCAACGCGTCGATCCGGGCGACATCCACCATGCCGTGAAAGGCAATGTTATGGATGGTCAGGATGGTGCCGACCCGGGCACTGGCCCCCATCGCATGCAGGTATTCGGGCATGAATCCGGCCTGCCAGTCATGCGCGTGGATCACCTGCGGCAGCCAGCCGCCCGCACCCTGCGCCCCGATCCGGGCCGCAACCCAGCAAAGCGCTGCGAACCGTTCCGGATTGTCGGGCCAGTCGCGGCCATCAGGGCCAAGGTAGATCGAGCCCTGGCGCGCATACAAGGCAGGCGCGTCGATCACGATCAGGTCCAGCCCGGCGACGGTTGCGGCCAGGATGCGGGCGGGACCGCCGAACAGGTCGGCCTCGTCCCACAACACCTGGGGGTCCTGCAGCGTGGCCATCACCGCCGGATAGCCGGGCAGCAGGGTGCGGACAGTCACGCCCTGCGCAGCCAAAGCGGCGGGCAGTGCGCCCACCACATCGGCCAGACCGCCGGTTTTCACCAGCGGCGCGCATTCGGACGCAACCGACAGCACCCTTGTCATTTTGCCGCCGCCCGCTTTTCCAGCATCGTCTTGGTGATCAGCGTGACGCCGTTTTCGGTCACGCGAAACCACCTTGCGTCTTCGGCCGGATCCTCGCCCACCACCAGCCCTTCGGGGATCTGCACACCGCGATCAATCACCACCCGGCGCAACCGGGCATGGCGGCCAACCGTGACATAGGGCAGCACCACCGCCTGATCGAGGATGGCATAGGAATTGGTGTGCACCTCGGTGAACAGCAGCGAATTGCGCACTTCCGTCCCCGAGATGATGCAACCGCCCGACACCATCGAAGAGATCGCAATCCCGCGCCGGTCTTTCTCGTCATGGATGAACTTGGCGGGCGGCGTGGCTTCGGAATAAGTCCAGACCGGCCATTTGCGATCCCACAGGTTCAGCTCGGGGATGAAATCGGTCAGGTCGATATTGGCCTGCCAGAACGCATCGACGGTGCCGACATCCTTCCAATAGGCCGGGGCTCCGGGGTCGCGCACGCAGGACACGTCAAACCGGTGCGCCATCGCCTTGCCGCTCTTGACGATTGCGGGGATCAGGTCATTGCCGAAATCATGGCTGGAATTGGGGTCGGTCGCGTCGGCGAGCAGCAATTCGCGCAGATGTTTCCAGTTGAACACATAGATGCCCATCGAGGCGAGCGCCTGGTCCGGATCGTCAGGCGTGCAGGGCGGATCCTTCGGCTTTTCCAGAAACGAGGTGATCTGCCCGCTGGCATCGGCGGCCATGACGCCAAAGGCGGTGGCCTCCATCCGGGGCACGGTCAGGCAACCAATCGTCACATCCGCCTTGGATTCGACATGCTCGCGCAGCATGACCTCATAATCCATCTTGTAGATATGGTCGCCCGCCAGAATGATGATGTAATCGACGTCATAGCTGTCGACAATGTCGATATTCTGCGTCACCGCATCCGCCGTGCCGCGATACCACATGTTTTCGTCCATCCGCTGCGATGCGGGCAGAATGTCCAGAAACTCGTTGCGTTCGGCCCGGAAAAAGTTCCAGCCGCGCTGCATGTGGCGGATCAGCGAATGCGCCTTGTATTGCGTGGCGATCGCCATCTTGCGCACACCCGAATTCAGCGCATTCGACAGCGCAAAGTCGATGATGCGCGCCTTGCCGCCAAAATAGACCGCCGGTTTCACCCGGTTGTCGGTCAGCTCTTTCAATCGGCTGCCGCGCCCGCCGGCCAGGACAAAGGCCATCGAACGCTGCGTCAGTCTGCGGCTATCCACCATGATGCAAAGGACCTCCCATCCCCCGTGACGTTTATGTTATTGATCCAGCTTGAAAACCAGCGTGCTCAGCGGCGGCAGCACCACTGTCATCGACCAGTCGCGCCCATGGCTGCCCACGTGTTCGGCATCCTTGCCGCCCAGATTGCCGCGATTGCCCCCGCCATAGGCACCTGCATCGCTGTTCAGCACTTCGGACCAATGACCGCCCGACGACAGGCCGATCCGGTATTCGCTGCGTTCCACCGGCGTCATGTTGCAGATCACCAGGCAGGGCGCATCGCCCGGGTTTCCAAAGCGCAGCCATGCGAATACCGACCGCTCGGCATCGTTCATTTCCACCCATTGGAACCCGTCGCCCTCGCAATCCTTGACATGCAGGGCAGGGATATCGCGATAGGCGTGGTTCAGGTCACGGACCCACGATTGCAGACCCTTGTGCATCGGGCGTTGTGCGGCGTCCCAATCCACCTGCGCATTGTGGTTCCATTCGCCGGGCTGGCCGAACTCGCAGCCCATGAACAGCAGCTTTTTCCCCGGATGCCCCCACATGAAGCCGTAATAGGCGCGCAGGTTGGCGAACTTTTCCCATGCGTTGCCCGGCATCTTTTCCAGCATCGCGCCTTTGCCATGCACAACCTCGTCATGGCTGATCGGCAGGACGAAATTCTCGCTAAAGGCGTAATGCAGGCCGAACGTCATCTGGTGGTGATGATGTCGCCGGTGGACCGGCTCCTTTTGCATATAGCGCAGGGTGTCGTTCATCCACCCCATGTTCCATTTATAGCCGAACCCCAATCCGCCGACATCCACAGGCGCACTGACCTTGGGGAACGAGGTCGATTCCTCGGCCATGGTCATGATGCCGGGATAACGGCCATAAGCCTCGGCGTTCATGCGGCGCAACAGGGCGATGGCCTCGTAATTCTCGCGCCCGCCGTCCTTGTTCGGCACCCATTGCCCGGATTGGCGCGAATAGTCGCGGTACAGCATCGAGGCGACGGCATCCACCCGAAGCCCGTCGACATGGTATTCCTCCAGCCAGTACAGTGCATTGGCAACCAGAAAATTCGCCACCTCGGACCGGCCGTAATTGTAGATCAGGGTGTTCCAGTCCTGATGAAACCCTTCGCGCGGGTCGGCATGTTCATAAAGCGGGGTGCCGTCGAATTGCCCCAGGCCGTGCGCATCGGTCGGGAAATGGCCCGGGACCCAGTCCAGCAATATGCCCAGGCCGGCCGCATGGGCCGCCTCGATCAGATCGCGAAATTCGTGCGGCGGGCCAAAGCGGACCGAAGGCGCGAACAGGCCGACCGGCTGATAACCCCAACTGCCGTCGAACGGGTATTCGGACAACGGCAGGAATTCGATATGGGTAAATCCCATATCCTTGACATAGGCGACCAGATCGAGTGCCGCCTCTTTGTACGACAGGGGCCGCCCGCCCTGATCCCAGATGCGTTTCCACGATCCCAGATGCACCTCGTACACCGAAATCGCGGCGTCGCGGCGATTGGCAACGGCGCGGTGATCCATCCATGCCGCGTCTTTCCAGCCATAGCCCAGGATATCGCGGATCACGCTGGCGGTTTCGGGTGGATGCTGCGAGCCGAAACCGACCGGATCGGCCTTGAGCGGCAGCAGGCCATACGGGCCGATGATCTCGTACTTGTAGGCCTGGCCTTCGCCCGCGCCGGGGATGAAGATCTCCCAGACCCCGGTGGCCCCGCGCCGGCGCATCGCATGCCGCCGCCCGTCCCAGGCGTTGAACGCGCCCACCACGCTGACGCGGCGCGCATTCGGGGCCCAGACGGCGAAATGGGTGCCCTGCACGCCCTGATGGGTCATCACATGGGCACCCAGCGCGCGCCAGATCTGCAGATGGGTGCCTTCGCCCAGCAGGTATTCGTCCAGATCGCCAAGCACCGGGCCCAGGCGATAGGCGTCGTCATAATCCCATTCGCCGCCCATGCCGCGCCCGCGCAGGCGATAGGGTTTGTCGCCGGGCACCGGGCCCGCAAACAACGCGCCCTGGACCCGGGGCAAGGGGTATTCGGTGGCCCCGATCACCGCCGACAGCAGTTCGGCCCCGGGGTCAAGCGCCGTGACCCAGGTGGTCTTGTCATGCAGGTGCGGACCCAGAACCGCGAACGGATCGTCATGGCTGCCCGACAGCAGGCGGCCAATGGTCTCGGCGGTCAGGGGATGGGTCATCGCTACCTCGTTTCGAAGTCATCATAAGGACTTCGACTTGCCCCGCAAGGGCAAGGGCCGCAATAAAGCCGATGCCTCAAAGCGCTTTGGGAATCAGAATCAGATCGGGTGGCAAACTGTGGGCGGCGGCGCGTTGCGCGTTGGGGATGTCGTTCATTTCGGCCCGGCGGGTGGCGGTGGCGCGACTAAGACCGTGGGTCAGCCAGCGCTGGATCAGCCGCCCGCGCAGGTCGGGCAAGGGCACATCCAGCCGGGCGCGGATGTCCCACAGCGGGTAAAGTTCCGCCCAGGGCGGTTGATCGTACAGCAGATAGCTGCCCTCGCAGATCACCGCGCGACAGTCGGCCGGCACCACCTGCGCCCCGGCGATGGCAACTTCGCGCCCGCGGTCGAACACCGGGGTGACCACCTCCTCTCCCGCCCGCAGGCGCGAGATGGCGTACAAAAACCCCGCCGCGTCAAAGGTTTCCGGCGCGCCCTTGCGGCCGCGCAGCCCGCGCGCGTCCAGCACCGCATTGTCCAGATGAAAGCCGTCCATCGGCACCACTTCGGTCGGCACGCGCTGATCGCGCAGACGCCGGGCCAGTTCGGCCGCCAGCGTCGACTTGCCCGACCCCGGCGCGCCGGCCAGCGCCACCATCACCCGCTGCTGCACCAAAAGCGCCGCGTGAATCCGTTCGGCCAGGGCGTTGACATGCGCAGTGATGTCCAGTGCCATCGCACCCTTTCAGGTCAGTTCCAGTTCCTGATCGGGAACCTTGGCCCCTGTCATATAGGCCACCGCGTCCGACATGCTATGGTTTTTGGGGTCGATGACGCAAAGCCGCCGTCCCAGGCGGTGGATATGGATGCGGTCGGCGACCTCGAAGACGTGGGGCATGTTGTGGCTGATCAGGATGATCGGGATGCCGCGCGCCCGCACGTCCACGATCAGTTCCAGCACGCGACGGCTTTCCTTGACCCCCAGCGCGGCGGTCGGCTCGTCCAGGATGATGACCTTGCTGCCAAAGGCGGCGGCGCGGGCCACGGCCACGCCCTGACGCTGGCCGCCCGACAGGGTTTCCACCGCCTGGCTGATGTTCTGGATCGTCATCAGACCCAGTTCTGACAGCTTCTCGCGGGCGAATTTCTGCATCGCCGCCTGATCGGTCATCCGCAGAATGCTGCCCAGCAAGCCTTTGCGGCGGATTTCGCGGCCCAGAAACATGTTGTCGGCGATCGACAGCGCCGGCGACAGGGCCAGATTCTGATACACGGTCTCGATCCCTGCATTGCGCGCATCCTCGGGCGTGCGGAAATGGATCTGCGCGCCCTCCAGCCGGATCTCGCCGTGATCGGGGATCAGGGCGCCGGAAATCGCCTTGATCAGAGTGGATTTGCCCGCGCCGTTGTCGCCGATCACCGCCGTGATCTCGCCCGGGTACATGTCGAAATCGGCACCGTTCAATGCCACGACGGTGCCAAAACGCTTCATCAGCCCACGCGCGGTCAGGATCGGCTGCTTGGCGGTCATTTCGTGGCCCTCCGCAGCCATTGGTCCAGTGCGACGGCGGAAATCACCAGACAACCGGCGGCAAATTCCTGCCAGTAGTCATCGACCCTCGCCAGCGACAGGCCGGTGGTGAACACGCCCACGATGATCGCGCCCAGCACCGATCCGATGATCGACCCGCGCCCGCCGAACAGCGAGGTGCCGCCGATGACCACGGCCGTAATCGACCCCAGATTCACATCCTCGAACCCGATGGGAGAGATCGAGCCGACCCGCCCCACCGCGACCCAGCCGCCAAAGGCGCAGATCAGCCCGGCAAAGGCATAGACCGACACCAGCACCCGGTTCACCTTGATCCCCGACAGCATCGCCGCCTCGGGGTCGTCGCCGATGGCGTGGACATGGCGGCCCCAGGCGGTCTTGTTCAGCATGAACCAGACCACCATCGCCAAGATCAGCATGGCGATGACGCCAAGCGTGATCTGCGCGCCGCCGATCTCGAACCGGATACCGAACAGCAACAACTCTGGCGCATTTGCGGTTATGTCACTGGGTCGAATGGACTGCGACCCGGAATACCACAGTTTCAGCGCCGAAAAGATGCTGAGCGTGCCCAGCGTCACGATGAAGGGTGGCAGCTTGATGTAAGTGACCAGCACCCCGTTCAGCCACCCCATCGCACCGCCCACGGCCAGCCCCAGCGTGATGGCCAGGCCCGTGGGCATCCCCAGTTCAACCGACACCTTGCCCATCACCAGCGATGACAGCACCAGTATCGCCGAAACCGACAGATCAATCCCCGCCGTCAGGATCACCAGCGTCTGCGCGATGGCGACGATGCCGGTGACGGTAATCTGCTTCATGATGGTCGACAGCGTGCCCGGCGTCATGAACCGGTCCGCGACAAGGCTGAAGATCACGACGCTCAGCAGCAGGACCAGCGCCGGGATCAGGGTCGGATTTTCGCGCAGGCGGTTGCGGATGATCGCCAGGGCCGAGTTGTCGTCCTTGGCAAAGGACGCAACCGCCTTGTCCGCCTGATTCAGCCTGGCCTCGAAATCCGAAACGGTTTTGGGGGGGTCGTCGGGTTGATTCATGCTGCAGGCCGTCCCTGGACCGAGGATTTGCGCGTTCTTTTCGCCAAGCTTAGCCACCCCGCAGGCAGGCGCATAGCACTATCGGCAACGATTGTTGGGGGGGGGCCGGGGATGCAAAGGGCGACATTGCTGCCGCCCCTTGTCGTTCAGGTCATCGGCAACGTCAGGGCATCAGCCCCAGCACAGCTCCAGCCCTTCGGCGCTGGTCAGCGAGGGCACGCCTTCGGCGGGCGCGTCGGTGATCAGGTTCACGCCGGTGTTGAAGAAGCTCAGGCCTTCGGTCACGGTCGGACGGGTGCCATCGGCGATAAAGGCCACGATGGCCTCGATGCCCTTGGACGCCATCAGCAGCGGATACTGCTGGCTGGTCGCACCGATGATGCCGGCCGCGACGTTTTCGACGCCCGGGCAACCACCGTCAACCGACACGATCATCACGCCTTCGATACCGGCGGCCTGCAGCGCCTGATAGGCACCTTCGGCGGCGGGCTCGTTGATCGTGTAGACCAGGTTGATGGTCGGATCGATGGCGAGCAGGTTTTCCATCGCCGTCACACCGCCTGCGACCGAGGCCTGCGAGGTTTCATGGCCGATCACGCGCGGGTCGGTTTCCGAACCCAGAACCGTCAGATCGGGTACTTCGATGCCAAAGCCGACCAGGAACCCGGTGTCGCGCAGCACATCCACCGAGATGTTGTCGGCGTTGATGTTCAGCATGCCGATGCGCGCGGTTGCGGCATCCGCCCCCATCGTCGCCGCAGCCCAGCGGCCGATCAGCAGACCGGCTTCAAAGTTGTCGGTGGCAAAGGTGATGTCCTGCGCATTGGTGTCAGCCAGCGGCGTGTCCAGCGAGATGACCAGGATGCCCGCTTCGCGCGCCGCGATCAGCGCAGGGCCGACCGAGTCGTTCGAGGGCGTGATCAGGATGCCGCGCGCCCCGGCGATGACGCAGTTTTCGATCGCGTCGATCTGGGGCGAGGCGTCGCCGTCGATCACACCGGCAAAGGCCAGGAATTCCAGGCCCGCAGCGGTGGCGGCGGCTTCGGCGCCTTCCTTCATCTTCACGAAGAACGGGTTGGTGTTGTTCTTGGTGATCAGGCAGACGGTGTCGGCGGCAAAGGCCGCGCCCGACATGCCGACAAACGCCAGCGCAGTGCTGACCAGAAGCTTCTTCATTTGGTTCCTCCCAAAACGCATTCGGCGGGCGTGTTCACCCGTCGCTCTTCCGCTTGGCAGATCCTGCTGCGGAATTGCCGCTAAAAAAACCGATTCGCAGTGGTTGGTCAATAAATAAATCAGGTTGATTTATTAATCGACTCGACGCCACAATGCCCCGGGGGAGGACCGGAGCATGGAGCGGCCGGACTTGCCCGGGCCCGGTGGCGGGCTTGGGGCGGGGGTCAATCAGCAGGGGTTGCGCGACCACAACGCGCGGCTGATCCTGTCGCTGTTGCAGCGTCAGGGCGCGATGCCGGGCACCGATGTGGCCCGCGTGTCGGGCCTGTCGCCGCAAACGGTGTCGGTAATCCTGCGCGGGCTGGAACAGGACGGTTTCATCAGCCGGGGCGATCCGCAGCGGGGCCGGGTCGGCAAACCGGCGGTGCCGATGCGCCTGGCTGCGGGTGGCGTGCTGTCGGTGGGGCTCAAGATCGGGCGGCGCAGCGCGGACCTGGTGCTGACCGATTTTCTGGGCCAGGTGCGCGGCCAGTTGCAAAGCACCTATCGCTATCCGTTGCCGGGCACGATTCTGGCGTTCCTGCAGGATGGCCTGGCGGCGTTCAACGCCCCGCTGTCCCCGGATGAACGTGCCCGCGTTGCGGGCATCGGCATCGCGATGCCCTGGCAGATCTGGAACTGGCACGAGGTGTTCGGAGCCTCTGCGGCCGATCTGTCCACTTGGGAAGGGCTTGATATCGCGACCGAGGTTGCCCGGTTTTCCGACCTGCCGGTCTATATCGAAAACGATGCCACCGCCGCCTGCCGGGCCGAACACGTCTATGGCCGGGGTCGCGGTTACCGTGATTTTGCCTATTTCTATGTCGGCTCGTTCATCGGCGGCGGCGTGGTGATCAACCATTCGGTCTATGAAGGGCGGTTCGGCAATGCGGGTGCCTTTGGCCCCTTGCCGGCCTTTGGGCCGGACGGAAAGCCGTGCCAGTTGCTGGATGTCGCCTCGATCTATTTGCTCGAGGCGCGGTTGCGCGCCGCCGGTTTCGATCCGCGCCAGTTGTGGGATCAGCCGCAGGACTGGTCGGGCTTTGGCGCCATCCTGACCGACTGGATCGCGCTGTCGGCGCGCGAAATGGCGCGGGCCGCGCTGACCGTCGCCGCCGTGATCGACATGGAGGCGGTGCTGGTCGACGGGGCCTTTCCGCCCGGGGTGCGCAGCCAACTGGTCGCGGGAATGCGCAGCGCCGTCAAAGGCTTTGACACGCGCGGCATCATGGTCCCCGTTATCGAAGAGGGCGAAGTGGGCGGCAATGCCCGCGCCCTGGGGGCCGCCTGCGGGCCGGTCTTTTCACGCTATCTGCTGAACACCCATGGCGGGCTGGCCGCCGCGTGACAGCCCGGCCTGACCGGCCCGGCTTGAGCGGCCCGGCTTGAGCGGCCCGGCTTGAGCGGCCCGGCTTGAGCGGCCCGACTTGACCGGCCCGGCTTGACCGGCGGGGCGGGCCGCCTTAAACCGCACTTGCAACCGGTTGCAAGGACAAGGGGCAAGGGGCGATGGCGCGACTGTCTTGGGGAATGGTCGGCGGCGGGCAGGGCAGCCAGATCGGCCCGGCGCACCGCCTGGGCGCTGCGGTTGACGGGGCCTGGACCATGGTTGCAGGCGCGCTGGACCACCGTCCGGACCAGGGGCGCGCCTATGCCCGGTCGCTGGGCATCGCCCCCGACCGCGCCTATGGCGACTGGAGCGAGATGTTGGCAGGCGAACGGGATCGCCCCGACCGCTGTGATCTGGTGACGGTGGCGACGCCCAATGCCAGCCATTTCGAGATCACCCGCGCCTTTCTGGCCGCCGGCTTCAACGTGCTGTGCGAAAAGCCGATGACGATGACCGTTGCCGAGGGCGAAGAGATCGTCCGGCTGGCCGACCGGATGGGCAAGGTCTGCGCGGTGAATTACGGCTATAGCGGCTATTCGCTGGTCCGCCACATGCGCGCGATGGTGGTGCGGGGCGATCTGGGCGCGGTGCGGGTGGTGGTGGCCGAGTTTGCGCATGGCCACCACGCCAATGCCGCCGACATGGACAACCCGCGCGTCCGCTGGCGCTATGACCCCGCGCAGGCCGGTGTCAGCGCACAGTTTGCCGATTGTGGCATCCACGCGCTGCACATGGCCAGCTTTGTCACCGGGCAAGAGGTGACGCGCCTCTCGGCCGATTTCGCCGCCACGGTAACGGGTCGCGTGCTGGAGGATGACGCGCTGGTGGCGTTTCGCATGGATGGCGGTGCCGTGGGCCGATTGTGGACCTCGTCCGTTGCGGCGGGTCGGATGCACGGGTTGGCCCTGCAGGTGTTCGGCGAAAGGGGTGGGTTGCGCTGGGCGCAGGAGCAGCCGAACCAGCTGGTCTGGACGCCGGTCGGCGGGCGCAACCAGATCATCGAACGCGGCGAGGCCGGGCTGTCGCCCGAGGCCGACCGCGCCAGCCGCGTGACCATGGGCCATGCCGAGGGGATGCCGCTGGCCTTTGCCAACATCTACAGCGACCTGGCCGAGGTGATCGCCGCCCGCAAGGCCGGCCGCACGCCGGACCCGGCGGCGAACCTGTATCCCACGGCGGTGGACGGATTGCGCTCGATGGCAGCGGTGCATGCGGCGGTCGCCTCGGGCCGGGCCCAAGGGGCGTGGATGGACGCAAGGCCGCCGATGTTTGCGTAGGGTGCGCATCTTGCGCACCATGTCGCTGGGGGCGGTGCGCAGGATGCGCACCTTACGTGGCGACGCGTGTGTCCCCAAAGGCGGCGGTGCATGCGGCGGTCGCCTCGACCCGGGGCTCAAGCGGCGTGGATGGACGCAAGGCCGCCGATGCTTGCGTAGGGTGCGCATCTTGCGCACCTTGTCGCCGGAGGCGGTGCGCAGGATGCGCACCCTACGAGGCGGCGCCGCATGATCGGGGCAATGGGGGCTGGATCCGGGGCAGGATGCGTGCAGGCAGGCATCTTTGGCCGGGTGATGCGTGCTTGGACACCTTACAGGTGTTTGGCTGCTTCCTTGCGGGCAAAGGGCTTCATGCTTTCGCCATGTGCGGCCAGAAACGCGCGGACACGCGGGGCGTCGTGCCGCGACAACTCGCGCAGCCACCCGGCGATGGCCTTCTGGATGAACCAGTCGCGGTCGGGCACATAGCCCGCCGCCCAACCCAACACCTGGTCGCGGATCGCCAGATCGCCCGGTTTGGGGTGGTTCTGTTTGGTCCAGGGCAGGGTCATCACCAACGCCGCCCGACGGGTCCACAAATGCGGGCTGGTCGTCCACGTCGCGACTGTCTCGATGCGCGCGGGGTCGGCCACCAGCCGCTTGGCCCCGGCAATGGCCACGTGATCGGCAATGGCCCAGGCGTCAAAGGCAGGTACCCAGGTGCAGATCGCCTGCCAAACGGCGTCGTCGGGCCTGATCCGCGCCTGCGTGAACAGTTTGGCCGCCGCCACCCGCGCCTCGTGAATGTTGCTGTCCCACAGCGCCAGCGCCAGCGCCACGCGCTGCTCGATCGTGATGGCGGCCCGCCAGCCATCTGCCAGCGCATCGATCACCGGCACCCTGACGCCCAGATAGACGCGCGGGGCCCTGTGATAGGCGGCCATTGCGGCGGCCTGTACCGGGTCGGCGGCTGCGTGCAGCGCAGCCAGCGCAGCGTCCGGCGTCATTCCACCGTCACCGACTTGGCCAGATTGCGCGGCTGGTCCACATCGGTGCCCTTGGCCACTGCCGTATGATAGGCCAGCAACTGCGCCGGCACTGCATACAGGATCGGCGCCCAGAGCGGATCGACCGGCGGCATCTCGATCACCTCCCAGGTGCCATCGCCGGCAACCCGCGCACTTTCGCCGTCCGTGATCAGCAGCACCTTGCCGCCCCGCGCCATCACCTCCTGCATGTTCGACACGGTCTTGTCGAACAATTCGTCATGCGGGGCCATCACGATCACCGGCACCGATTTGTCCACCAGCGCGATAGGGCCGTGCTTGAGTTCGCCTGATGCATAAGCTTCGGCATGGATATAGCTGATTTCCTTCAGTTTCAATGCGCCTTCCAGCGCCAGCGGATACATCCGCCCCCGGCCCAGAAACAGGATATCGCGCGCCTCGGCCAGTTTGGCTGCCACGGCACGGGTCCGCTCGGCCAGGCCCAGCGCATGGTTCACCAGCCCGGGCACTGCGCGCAAAGTTTCCAGCCGCGCGGCCAGCGCTGCAGCATCCAGCCGCCCGCGCGCCCGCGCTGCGTCCAGCGCCAGCAGGGCCAGCGTGGTCAACTGGCAGGTAAACGCCTTGGTCGAGGCGACGCCGATCTCTGCCCCGGCATGGATGGGCAGCACCAGATCGCTGGCCCGCGCGATGCTCGATTCGGACACGTTCACCACGGCCACGATCCGATCCGCCTTGTCCCGGCAATAGCGCAGCGCCGCCAGCGTATCAGCCGTCTCGCCGGACTGGCTGACGAACAGGGCCGTCGTGCCCGCCGGGATCGGCGGCTCGCGATAGCGGAATTCGGACGCGACATCGACATCGCAGGGCAGACCCGCCACCTGTTCGAACCAGTATTTCGCCACCAGACAGGCAAAGGATGCCGTGCCGCAGGCCACCAGCGTCAACCGGGCGACGTCCGACCAGTCGATGCCGGGGGCGGGCAGGGTGATGGTGCCGCCGGGCAGATAGGCGTCCAGCGTCCGGGTCAGCACGACAGGCTGTTCGGCGATTTCCTTGGCCATGAAATGCTTGAAACCGCCCTTGTCGATGCGGGCCTGGTCCGGCGCGATCACCTTGACTGCCCGGTTCACCAGCCGCCCGGCGGCGTCGCGAATCGTGGCACCGTCACGGGTGACGACGGCCCAGTCGCCTTCCTCCAGATAGGTGATGCGGTCGGTCATCGGGGCCAGCGCGATGGCGTCAGAGCCGACGAACATCTCGCTTTGCCCATGCCCGATAGCCAGCGGGCTGCCCTTGCGGGCGGCGATCAGCAGGTCGGCCTCGCCCTCGAACAGCAGACACAAGGCATAGGCCCCGGTCAGCCGCGCGATGGTCGCTGCGGTGGCGTCTTGCGGCGACAGACCCTGTTGCAGGTGCCATTCGGCCAGCATGGCGACGGTTTCGGTATCGGTATCGGTAGCAGGTGCGCTGCCACGCTCGGCCAGCCATACACGCAGGTCGCGAAAGTTTTCGATGATGCCGTTATGCACCACCGCGACGCGGCCGGTGCGATGGGGATGGGCATTCCTGACGCTGGCGGCCCCATGTGTGGCCCAGCGGGTATGGCCGATGCCGGCCTTGCCCGCGAGCGGTTCGTGCACCAGCAGGTCCGACAGGTTCACCAACTTGCCCACCGCGCGGCGACGGTCCAGCGTGCCGTGGTTCACCGTGGCGATGCCCGCGCTGTCATAGCCGCGATATTCCAGCCGTTTCAGCGCCTCGACCAGCAAGGGTGCTGCCTCGTGCACGCCCAGAACTCCGACGATGCCGCACATCTCAGCCCCCTTTCCGCGCCGCTTTCAGCGCGCGCAGACGGTCCATGAACTTGTCCGCCAGGCCCGGCCGGTTTTCCTGCCGGACCCGCGCGATGGCCAGCGCGCCGTCGGGCACATCCTGGGTGATCACCGCGCCGGTCGCGGTCATCGCCCGGTTGCCAACAGTGACAGGCGCGACCAGCATGGTATTGGACCCGATGAACGCCCCCTTGCCGATCACGGTGCGGTGTTTGAACACGCCGTCATAGTTGCAGGTGATCGTGCCTGCGCCGATATTCGTGCGCTCGCCGATATCGGCATCGCCGATATAGGACAGGTGATTGACCTTGGCCCCTTCGGCGATGATGGCGTTCTTGACCTCGACAAAGTTGCCGACATGCACGTCCTCGGCCAGTTCCGCGCCGGGCCGCAACCGGGCAAAGGGGCCGACGACGGCGCCGCGCGACACATGGCACCCTTCCAGATGCGAAAACGACCGGATCCGCGCGCCGGATTCCACCGTTACGCCGGGGCCGAACACCACGTTCGGCTCGACCACCGCATCGCGGCCGATCACCGTATCATGCGCGAAATGCACCGTGTCGGGGGCGATCAGGGTGACGCCATCCGCCTGCGCGTCGGCCCGCATCCGGGCCTGCAACAGCGCCTGCGCGCTGGACAATTCGGCGCGGGTGTTGATGCCCAGCGTCTGGTCTTCGGGGCATTCGACCACGCCGGCGGGCAACCCGCGCGCCCGGGCCAGGCCGACGATGTCGGTCAGATAGTATTCGTCCGCCACATTGGCCCGGGTGACATCGGCCAGCAGATCGAACAGCAGGGCGGTATCGCAGGCCACGACGCCGGAATTGCACAGGCCGATGGTGCGGGTGGCGGGGTCGGCGTCCTTGAA
>Ga0105044_10005078_pt1 | contig 18115 bp, 16 predicted proteins | sample MAT01_FD_78092 | JGI IMG/M metagenome (GOLD analysis project Ga0105044, IMG submission 78092) | Freshwater microbial communities from Lake Fryxell liftoff mats and glacier meltwater in Antarctica - MAT-01 | ecosystem: Environmental > Aquatic > Freshwater > Ice > Liftoff microbial mat | place...
AACCCGCCGGCGATTGTCAAAGCCTCGGGGCCTCAAGCCAAGGCTCCGGGGCACGCCCGCCATGAAAGCGGTATGCTCCAAATCCCAGCCATTGGCCGCCCAATCCATGAACCCAAGCCACCCCGAACTCCCACCGCCCCTCGACCCTTCCGCACGAGGCTGGGCTCCGCCAGCCGCGGCCTGGCCCAGCGTCGAGGCCACCGGCATCCCCGCCACGGTCATGGATTCCCGTCCCTGCCTCTCCTGCGGCTACGACCTCAAAGGCCTTCACTCGGCAGGGGTCTGCCCAGAGTGCAACGCGCCCGTGATCAGGTCGCTGCTCGGCAACCTCCTCCGCTACGCCTCCCTCGACTACCTCAAAACCCTCAAGCAAGGCTGCCTCATCGTCGAACTTTCCTTCGCCGCCAGCGTGATTTTGGGCGGCTTGGGCATCGTCGCAGCCATGGGTTCGACCTTCCTCCTCGGCTCCGCCCGCGCGGGCGAGTTCCTTTCAGCAGGTGCCGAAGCCCTCTCCGCCACCATCGGCCTTGTCGGCTGGTGGATCTTCACAACGCCCGACCCCGGCCTTGTCGGCGAGGACGCAGGCACCAGTTCCCGCAAAGTCCTCCGCTTCGCCCTCATCGGCGGCGCCGTCTTTGCCCTCGCCAAGTTCTCACTCACCTTCGTCCCAGGCTTCTCCCAAGCCGCCCGGAACCTCGCGTTCGCAACAACGCCGGGCGCACTTGCCACATCGGGAACGCCCGGCAACGTCACCGGCACCATCAACATCGGCGGCACCAGCGCTGTGGTCGGCCCCGGCTTGTCGTGGTGGCCCGTCGCCCTGCTCGGCGCCATCGGCATCATCAACGTCGGCTTCACCATCACCAAGTTCTTTGCCTCGATGCTCTACCTCCGCGGCATCGTCCGCCGCATGCCCGACCCCGCGCTCGAGGTTCACGTCCGCCGCTTCATGTGGAACGGGCCGCTGTTGGTCACCCTCGGCCTGCTCCTCTGCGGAACCGGACCCATCATCGCCTTTGTCCTCAACTGGATCATCATCGATAAGGTTCGGAATCGGCTGAACGCGACCACCGCGATCGCGGCCTCGCCCGAAATGGTCTGATTCACGGCCCGACGTCGCGCTTTCGATACACCGCCGCCAGGCTGGCCCCAAACGGCAAGGGCACCCTGGGTAAAAGATGCCGTTCGCACCCAAACCCCCCCCGGAACACCGCGTTGACGGGCCATGGCGGCACGCCCGACCCGGCCCGCGACCCGCCGCCCCGCCACTTCCCGACCATTCGGGCCACCATCATCGGGGCAAAGAGCCCGGCGTTGTAGTAGCTCAGCCGCTCTCGCACCAAACCCGTCTCTTCCAGCACGCTCGCGAGGCCACGTTTGGTGTACCGCCGCTGGTGGTGGTGCACATCATCGTGCGACGTCCACATCCAAGGGTGCGCGGGCACGGTCACCACGAGCACACCGCCCGGTTTGAGCTTTCCCGCCGCGACCCGGGCCGCCGGCCCGTCCTCGGCGACGTGTTCCAAGACGTCGGACATCACCACCGCATCGAAAGACCCATCGTCAATCGGCAGGTCGGCTGGCAGCCAGCACCGCAACACCCTGAGCCCCTTCGCAGCACACAGGTGCCGCGCCGTCTCCGAAGAATCCAGCCCTACCACATCGCAGTTCGGTGCCAAGTCCTCAAGCAAGGCCCCGGTTCCGCAGCCGATATCGGCGACCCGCGGGCGTGTGCCCGGGGGGCCCTGAACGAACGCCATGATCAACGATCGCAGGATGTGCCGCTTGGCTACAAACCACCAATGTTCCCGCTCGATGCGGGCCATCTCGTGGTAGATCGCCTCATTCAATCGTGGGTGCCCGGCCGTTCACGGACACCCTGCTGGCCCCAGACTGGGGCGGCTTCACCTCCACCGAAACCGACTCCGAAGCCGCAGCCCGGGTCCGGATCGCGCCGCTCTCCTCCGCCACGAGGTACAGCGGGCGGCCTTGCGTATGAACGAATACGTGCCCGAGATACTGCGCCATGATGCCGAGCATCGTCAGTTGCACACCGCCCAGAAAGAGCATGGCGCACACGAGCAACGCATACCCCTCCAGCATCGGCCGATCGGTCGCGAGCCGCTGGACCACCACCGTTCCCGCCAGCGCCACGCTCGCGCAGATCGTGAGCAACCCCAACCACATGGAAAGCTTCAAGGGCTTCAGGCTGAACCCGAATATGGCCTCCAGCGAAAGCCTCACCAACTGCGCCAGCGAGTACCTCGTCCCACCCGCCAGGCGGGCGTCACGGTCGTACGCGACCGCCTCTTGCCGGAAGCCCGCCCACGCCACCAGCCCGCGCACAAACCGCGGGTTTTCGCGGCACTTCACCACCGCCTCCACCACCCGCCGATCCATCAACCGAAAATCCCCCGTATCGCGCGGGATCGCAACATCAGAAAGACAGTCGAGCACGCGATAGAAAATCCACGACGACGCCCGCTTGAATATCGTCTCGCCTTCACGCCGGCGACGCTGCGCATACACCACGTCCACGCCCGCCCGCCACCGCTCGATCATCCGGGGAATCAACTCGGGCGGGTCCTGCAGGTCGGCATCGATCAACACCACCGCATCCCCCCGAGCCCCACCCAGCCCGGCGCTCGTCGCCACCTCATGCCCAAAGCGCCGCGAGAGCGAGCAATACCGCACCCGGTCGTCCGCCCCGCTCAGACTCCGCATCACATCCAGCGTGCCGTCAAGACTGGCGTCGTTCACGAACACGATCTCGTGATCCAGCCCGACCCCCGCGAGCGCGGCCGAGAGCCGCGCATGCAGCACCCGCAGGTTGTCCTGCTCGTTAAACGCCGGAACCACGACCGAAATCAGCACGGGTCTTCGCTCCACTTAACCGCTCACCGACGCCTAGGTTAGGGCTGTGATTCTCGCCCGCGTGCGGCCTCTCCGTCTCCCGCAAGGTGAGGGGGCGACAGGCCTTCAATCATCCCCCGTGCCCTTCGGATCGCCACCCGCCCAAACGCCCCGCCCATCGCCCCGCCAGTTTTCCGCGCGATCGCGGCATTAATCGCATCCGTCGCCGCATCGACTTTGCTCGCAGTCGTCGTTGCACTGAACAGCCCCGCTTCCGACGGCTCCGTAAGCCCGCTCAAGGACACCCCGAGCAACCGCAAGGCCGACCGTCCCTCCCGAAGCCACACGCCAAACAGACCCTCCGCCGCCCGCCACACCGCAACCGTCTCGTCCGTCGCTTCAATCGTCCTCGCCCGCGTAAACGTCTGAAAGTCGCCCGTCCGACACTTGATCGACACGGTCCGACACACCAACCCCTCTTCGCGCAATCGCCCGCACGCGTTCTCCACCTCCTGCATCAAAACGCCACGAAGTTGCTCCGGATCATCAACGTCCGTGCCGAAAGTCCGCTCCTTCCCGATCGACTTGGCCGTGCGCGCAGTCTGCACCTCGCGGCCGTCCTCACCCCGCGCCAGCCGCTTCCACTCAAGGGCCTGCGAGCCGAAGGCCGACGCCAGCCATCCGTCCGACGCAGCCAACAAATCCCCCACCGTGCGAACGCCACCCGTCGCCAGTTTGGCCTGCGTGACCTTCCCAATTCCGAAGATCACCCCGACATGCATCGGCGCGAGCCTTTCCGCGGCGTGCGCTGGGTCCAGCACCATCAACCCGTTCGGCTTTTCAAGGTCCGAAGCCACCTTCGCCAGAAACTTGTTCCCGCTCACACCCACCGAGGCCGTAAGCCCGGTTTCTGCATAAATCCGCTCGCGAATCGCCACCGCCGCCGCCCGGCCACCCTCCAGCCCCAGCGCGCCGTTCAGCCCCGTCCACTTCGGAACATTCGTGAGGTCGAGGAAAGCCTCATCGATGCTGATGGGCTGAATGTCGGGCGTGAACATCTCAAAAATCGCCCGAATCCTTCGGCTCTCCGCAACATACTTTCCCATCGACACCGGCACCACCCGCGCGTGCGGGCACAGCCGGCACGCCTCGGCCATGGGCATGGCACTCCGGCACCCAAAGACCCGCGCTTCATAACTCGCCGTCGTCACCACGCCCCGCGTGTTCGATGGAAAATCCTTCGCCACCCACCACTGAGTCCCTTCGCCCAGTCGCCGCGAACTCCCGCCCACCAACACCGCAACGCCCCGCAACGCCGGATGGTCGCGCTGCTCGACCGCGGCGTAAAACGCATCCATATCAACATGCAGAATCACCCGCGCCATGGCCCTGATTCAACCCCCCATCCATCAGACCGCACACCCTTCATGCTTCAGCAACCACTGCTTCGCCGGAAGCCCGCCGCCATAGCCGTGCAACCCGCCCGCCGAGTTCACCACCCGATGACACGGCACGAAAATCGGCAGCGGGTTCCGGTTGTTGGCTCCACCCACGGCCCGCACCGCCCTGGGGTTCCCGATGCGCTTGGCAACCTCGCCATACGAAACCATCTCGCCAAACGGGATCGCCCGCAACGAATCCCACACGCTGCGTTGAAAATCAGTGCCGCGCACGTCCAAAGGCACATCAAACGTTTTCCGAGCCCCAGCGAAATATGCCGTCAACTGCTCCACAGCCTCCGCGGCAATCGTCCGAGCTGCGGATGGGCCACTTTCGCCCTCACCGCCCCCACCGCCGCCGAAAGAACATGACACCAACCCGCGCTCGGTCGCCCCAAGGACCAACCGTCCCACGGGAGACTCAATAGCAATGGTCGAAACACCATCCACCTCAGACAGCGCCATAAAAGACCTCCAAGAACCGGATCCACACCGTCAGAATCGGGTTTCATTATCCTATCAAGACGCGAACGCGGCCGCAAGTGCAAATTTTTCAACGAATCTCGAACCCAGAGACGATAATTGTTGTATCATTCATCGTTAAGACAACTATCGTCCCCACCAATGAAGCCGCCATCCCTCCAATACGATCTCCAAAAACGCCTCCCGTTCGATTCCCCCGAACAGGAAGTTTTCCTCAACCTCGCCCGCACCCAAAGCCAGTTAGCCGCACCATTTGAACGCCTCTTCCGTGCCCACGACCTCTCCCTGAGTTCCTACAACATTCTCCGCATCCTCCGCGGCAAAGGCGACGCCGGCTGCCTCTGCCACGAAATCTCGGAAATGACCGTGACCCGCGTTCCAGACATCACCCGCCTGCTCGACCGGCTCGAGGCCCAAGGCTTGGCCCAGCGGGCCCGCAGCCTGCAAGACCGCCGCGCGGTCCACGTCTCCGCAACGCCAAAAGGCCTGGACCTCCTGGCAAGCCTCGATACGCCGCTTCTGGACCTCCACGGTGCGCAATTGTCGCACATGGATGCAAGCGACCTCGCCATCCTCAACCAACTCCTTGTGAAACTGCGATCCAATCCCCTCGCCGGAGAAGCGAACTTTCCGTCGACCCCCCGCGTCTAAGTTGTCCACCACAGGTGCGCGCGTGCTCGCATCCGAACAAACCCATCTCTCGCTCGTTCATATCAAAACAGGAGTCTTCGTCCATGAACCGTCTGCTCGCCCCGATCGCCGCCACCAGCCTCATCGCCTTCGCCCTTGCGGGGGTCGCCCTCGCCTCCAACTCGCCCGCGACTTCGCCCGCCGCCTCCCGCGCTGCCGCATACACGGTCGATGGTGGCCACTCTTCCGTCGTCTTCAAGATCAAGCATCAGAACGTCGCCAACTTCTACGGTCGATTTAACGACGTCTCCGGCACCTTCCACCTCGATGCCGCCGCTCCCGAAGCCGGCTCGATCGATATCACCGTCAAGGCCGATTCGGTCGACAGCGCCAGCAGCAAGCGCGATCAGCACCTCAAGTCCGCCGACTTCTTCTCCGTCAAAGAGTTCCCCGAAATCACCTTCAAAAGCACCGGCATCAAAAAGGCCGCCGACGGAACCTTCGATGTGACCGGTGACCTCGCATTCCGCGGCGTCACCAAGTCCATCACCGCGAAAGTCGCCGATACCGGCACGGGCGAAGGTCGGGGCGGCAGCAAGGTCGCTGGCATCGAAGCCACCTTCACCATCCAGCGCTCCGAGTTCGGCATGAACTTCATGCCCGGCGGCCTGGGGGAAGACGTGAGCCTGATTGTCGCCCTCGAAGGCGGCCTCAAGTAAGAACCCTGTCAGATCCCCGTGCCGAGCCTTGGCGGGCGCGGCACGGATTCAACCACTCGCATTCCATCCGGATTCGGCGTCATCGAGACAGCCTCCGGGTTAAACGCCGGCGATCCTTCGCCGCAAATGGTGTCTCTCGTCCTGTTTTCTTGGAGTCACGCACATGGATCCCGCCGTCATCAAACAACTCGCCCTCGGCGGCATTCCCCCCACCATCGCGACCGCGCTCCTTTGCATCCTGCTCGCAAAATCTCCGGCCACGCGCCGCACCTCCCTGTTCTCACTCGTGGGCGTGCTCGTCATCACGCTCACCACCCTCGCACTGGTCATCATGCCGATCACCTTCAGGTTCGCCAGCGCCGACAACCGGCTCCCCTGGGCCATCGGCATCGTCTTCGCCGGAATGCTGGTCGCCGCGACACTGGGCCGAGGCATCCGCATACTCGCCCCCGTCACGCTCGTCGCCGCCACCGGCTTCGCCCTCTTCAGCATCCTCAAAAACTCCACACCCCTCGCCATCGCCGCTCACTTGGGCGCGGCCGCGCTAGCGGGTCTGATCATCGCGTGGGCCGCGGCCAAGCCCGCCTCGCCCGCCTCGCCCGCCTCTCCCGGCCCGTCCACCCCAGCCGTCACCGCTCCGAACGGTCCCGCCCTCGCTCGAATCTTGGTGCCCCTCATCGGCGCAAGCCAGATGCTCGTCCTGGGCATGTCCTCTCTCAAATACGCCCAAATCGCGGGCCTCTTCGCCGCCGTCGCGGGCGGGGCGTGCCTCGCTTGGCTCATCCGCAGGTCCGTACGCATCCCAGCCGAACTCGCGGCCGCACTCTTCCTTGCCGCGGCACTGGTCGTCGGCATGGGCGTGGTCCTGGGTTCATCCCCCTTGCCCAAAGCATCGCTTTTGGGTGCGCTCGTCCTCACAAGCATGGCGATGGCGGCCGTCGCCACCATCGGCCCGCTCGGCCGTCAACGTGGCTTCAAGGCGTGGGCCGTCTCCATCGCGCTGCCCGCCCTCCCCATCGCGGCCGGCCTCGCCATTGCGCTCTTCAATGAAGATACCGCCGCCACGACCGACTTCGACTATTGATCCATTCGTTTCCGCTTCCGTCCCCGTCCTTCGAGGTTCAACCATGCTCACCCTCCGCCCCTCCAATGCCCGCGGCCACCTCAACTTCGGCTGGCTCGATACCTTCCACACCTTCTCCTTCGGTGACTACCGCGACCCCGCACACATGTCGTTCCGCTCGCTCCGCGTCATCAACGAAGACCGCGTCGATGCAGCCCGCGGCTTCGACACCCATCCGCACCGCGACATGGAGATCATCACCTACGTCGTTTCCGGAGCCCTCACGCACCGCGATTCCTCGGGCGGCCACGGAGTCATCCGCCGCGGCGACGTCCAGCACATGACCGCAGGTTCGGGCATCGAACATTCCGAGGCCAACGAATCAACCACCGAGAAGGTTCACCTCCTCCAAATCTGGATCATGCCCAAAGCCAGAGCCCTTACGCCCGGGTATGACCAGAAGAACTTCACGGACGATGCAAAGCGAAACGCCCTTCTCCTGCTCGCCTCCCCCACCGGCGATAAAGGTTCGTTGGCGATTCAGCAAGACGTCTCAATATTCGCTTCCATCTTGGAACCCGGCACCACCCTCACGCACAATCTTGCGCCCGGCCGCCATGCCTGGGTGCAACTCATCAGCGGCAACCTCAGCGCGAACGCGACCACACTGAGCCCAGGCGATGGCCTCGCCGTCACAGCCGAATCCGCGCTCACCCTGCACGCGACCTCCAAGGCCGAGTTCCTGCTCTTCGACCTCGCCTAGTCATGAGGCAACACGAGGCATGAGGCACTGGGCCGCCTTTCCCCGTCGCCTAGTGGCTATTCCCTACTGCCTTCCCCGTGAACCCCCTTTCACCCCCCACTCACCAATCCGCGCGGGCCCCGGCCCATTCTCTCAACGTCGACAGAAGGTGTCGATCGTTCCCGGGTCCGGTTTTCGTGAGCCGAACGCGGCTTCCAAACCCCCGGTTTGGTTCTTCAATGTCTTTCCGCAAAGGAGTCATTCTCATGGCCGCTCCCGTCACCGCAATTTTCGACAACCACTTCGCCGCGACCGAGGCTGTCTCGAGCCTTCGTTCGGCTGGATTCCCGGAATCCGATATCAGTATCCTCACGTCCGACACCCAGACCACCCGTACCACGTTCGGTGTGACCACTAAGACCAAAGCCAGCGAAGGCGTTGCGATCGGCGCGGGCGTCGGTGGTGCGGTCGTCGCTCTCGTCGCCGGTCTCACGGCAGTCGGCGCAATCGCCACGGGCGGCCTCGGCCTGTTGGCCGCGGGTCCCATCGTTGCTGCACTGGCCGGAGCCGGTGCGGGTGCAGCCGCGGGCGGTCTCTTGGGCGGCATGATCGGCCTCGGAATCCCCGAGCACGAAGCCAAGTTCTACGAAGACAAGATCGCCAAGGGCGGCGTCCTCGTCGGTGTGCTCGCCGACGGCGACCGCATCAAGACCGCCAAAGAAATCCTGAAAGCCCGCGGCGGCGAAAACGTCACCAAGGGTTAAGCCTCGGGCCGAAGGTCGGAACACGGTTCCGATCCTTTCAACATCTGAATAGACCCCAATCATCGGGGTGTCGAAGCGGGACTAAACCCCCTCGCTTACGGCACCCCGATGTCTTCGTTCCACAGTTCGGGTTTGGCCGCGATGAACGCCCGCATCAACGCCACACACTCCGCGTCGTTCACCACTGAGACATCCACGCCCTCGGCCCGCAGCCAATCTTCCCGCCCCATGAACGTTTCGTTCTCACCGATCACCACCGCCGGAATCCGGTGAAGCACAGCCGTACCGCTGCACATCGCGCAGGGGCTCAACGTCGTCGCCATCAAAAGCCGGTGCCAGTCGCGGCGTCGCCCCGCGTTCCGCACGCACACCGTCTCGGCGTGGGCCGTCGGGTCGCCCGTTTGCACCCGCAGGTTGTGCCCGCTGGCCACGATCACGCCCGATTCATCCATCAGCGCTGCGCCAATCGGGATGCCCCCCTCCGCCAGCCCCTTGCGGGCTTCGTGGATCGCCGCCTCCAAGGCCCGACGACGAAAATCCTGCGAGAACAGCGGTGGTGGACGTTGGTTCATGGCTTGATTGTTGGACCTTCCCCACCATTGGGGCCGGAGGACGTCATTCACCCTTCGCCAAAGTTTCCACGTCCCAGATCGCCAACTCGAAACTGTATCGGGGTGCGCCCCCCACCGGTGCGAGTTTTCGCGGGGTCATCAGCACCGCCGCGATGCGGCCACCATCCTGTGACGCCACGATCTCATTGGGGGCAAAGTCCCCGGGCGGATATATGAGCCTCGCGAGCCACTTCTTGTCGCGGATATCTCTCACCATCACCGATTCTGGGGACGTCACAAGCATCCAGCGGTCGTTCCGCATCAGGATGCAGGTCTCCGAACCTGCGGCGGATGTGCGCGCCAATCGACCGAGCACCTCGCCGTTGGAAGGGTCGATCGCAAGAATCGCCGACCCGTAGTTCTGCATCAGGAAGGCCATGGTGCCATCGGCCGTGACCGCCGGCTTGCACATCACATCGATCTCAGCGCCCAAGTCTCGCATCGTCCTCGTCCCCGTCGTCGCATCGATGAACTCGACCTCGTACGTCTTCAGGTTGAACGCCTCGCTGAAAGTCGGGCACGCCAAAACTTTGGTTACCTGCCCCTGCGGGTCGCGACCGCTCACGATGAGTTCCCGTCCGTGCACAGCGCGAAAGGTGCCAGCGCCCCCGCCGGCCCGATCCTGGTACTTGGAAGTGCTCGTGGCGATAATGCGTACCGCCCCGGTCGTCGGGTTCCACGCCGAAAGCCGCACTTCGGTTTCGCCGAACGACCAGCAACTCAACAGGGCCGACTGCCCATCATCACAGAAGCCTTGGAAGATCGATCCGTGCCAATCCCACTGCATCCTGGGCACGGTGAACTCATCGAGGCGTCGTCCATCGCTCAGCCGAACGCACTCAACCCCGGCCGCCCACGCCATCAGAAGCCGCTTTCCATCCGGCATCAACTTCATGCCAGCGAAACTCCGCTCAGCCCGGACGTCGATCGTCCGCACACGCTCCCCGGTCGAGGCGTCAACCTCAAGCAGCATCGCTCCTTCTCCGACCCACGCCGCCTTCAGCGGGATCTGCCGCCGCGTCATCTGCTCCCACGCCCAGCGCGAGACTCCCGCCCGCTCCGCAATCCCCGCCACCACCGGCTTCTTGGTCCAAGGGCTGTACGCCGCAAACGCCGATGCAACGGCCAGCAACCCAAGCACCATCGCCGGTGCCCACCTCAGCCACCTCAGCCGACCCACCACGGGCGGCTTCCGCGCAAACTCCGTCCCGCACTCCGTGCACTGTGGCCCACCGCCATCCACCGTCGGCCCGACGTCGTAGTTGCACTTCCGACAATAACGCCCACGAGGCACGCGGGGCCGCACTGCCACCCGCCACCACCACACCACCGACGCCAACACGAGCGGCACGATCACCACCAGTGCCAGCCACCCGCCCCAATTCATAACCACCGCCCCGAGGTTGATCACCTCGACCGGAATCTCGACATACAGCGACTTTCCATCCGCGCTGAACTCCGCGCAGTTCACCGCATCCATCTCAGGAAACCTCACCACCCGCGGCTGCACCTCCATCAACGGGACCGCAGGGTTGTCGGCGATAGGTTGCATCGGGCCAAGTGTACTGGACTTTTCGCCTGCGCCCACCGATCCGCTTGGTAGCCTGCTTGCGGGGAGTGAATCGCCAGAAGATTCACCCGCCCCGACAAAATCCCCTTGCAACCGCACGCCACTCCGAGTACACTACCCAAACAAAACCCTCTTTGGTAACCACAAAGCCCCAGTCCCCACCCCGGTGCGCAGCGCCCCTCGCCGTCCCACACCTGCACCACGTCCAATAACTCTACAACAAGGGCACACTCACTTTCAAAACTTTTGAGCACCTGGTCATTTCCTAAGCAGAAAACACTCCAAACCAGGTGCGCAAAGGTTTCTCCCGGCATTGCGCACGTGACCCCCCTTGCGGACCCGCCCACCTGACCACCTGCCCACCTTCCTCCCTCCCGCCAGCCCATCCAAGTCTCTACCTTCCAACATCCGCGCCAATCTCCCGCACCCTTCCCGCCGATAATCCCCCCGTTGCCGCCACCCACCCTCCAACCCCTTCACATCGTCCTGCTCAATCAGGCGTTTTTTCCGGACGTGGTCGCCACCGCCCAAATGTCCACCGATCTCGCCGCCGATCTGGTCGCCAAAGGCCACTCCGTCACCGCCATCGCCTCTCGCTCCATCTACGGCAAGTCCGGAGCCACACTCCCCAACCGCGAAATCCTCCCCAACGGCGTCCAAGTCCACCGCGTCGGCTTCTCCCTCTTCGGCCGCGCCGGCACGCTCCTCCGCATCTTGGACTTCGGTTTCTTCTACCTCCTTGCCGCCTTCAAACTCCTCGCCATCCGCCGCCCCGATGTCGTCGTCGGCTTCTCCACACCGCCTTACATCGCCCTCCTCACCATCATCAACCGCTGGCTTCGCGGCAGCAAAGCCGTCTATTGGGCCATGGACCTCTACCCCGACGTCATCGTCGCCGACGGCCTCCTCAAAGCCCGTTCGCCACTCACCCGCCTGCTCGATTGGTTCCACCGCTTCCTGGTCCGCCACGCCGACGCCACGGTCACCCTCGGCCGCTGCATGCTCGAGAAAGTTCGCCACAAAGCCACGCCCGAGGCCGCCGGCAAAGTCACCTTCATCCCCGTCTGGGCCGATGAATCCGGGATCCGATCCATCGACCGCGCCACCAACCCGCTCAGGGCACAATGGGCCTGCGGGTCCGCCTTCACGGTCATGTACTCCGGCAACTTCGGCCACGGGCACGACGCCGCGACGCTCCTCGAAGCCATGAAAAGGCTCAAAGGCCGCACCGCCGACGACACGTCCGGCCTCCGCTTCATCTTCGTGGGCGGCGGCAAACGCCGCAAAGAAGTCGAGGCCTTCATCGCCGCCGAAGCCATTTCGATCGCCTCATACCACGACTATCAACCCCGCGAAAAACTGGCCGAAAGCCTCTCCGTCGGCGATGTCCACATCATCTCCCTCGTGGAGGGCATGGAAGGCCTCATCGTCCCCAGCAAGTGCTACGGCATCATGGCCGCCGAAAGGCCCGCCATCTTCATCGGCAACCCCGCCTCCGAGATCGCGCGGGTGCTCACCGAAAACGAGTGCGGCATCGTCGTCCGCCAAGGCGACGCCGACGGCCTCGTGAGCGCGATCGAAAGCCTCACGGCCAACCCATCCCGCGCGGCGGCAATGGGCAAACGCGCTCGAGCCGCCTTCGAACAGGCCTACTGCCGATCCAAAGCCTGCGCCCGGTGGGAGGCGTTACTGTTGCGGGTGTGCGGCGCTGGGCCCCACACAGAACCACTTCACGACGCACCTTCCCGATCAACCGCCCCGAACACGCTTCAAAACGAACGACCCACCGGATCTCACGCCCGGTACGACCATGCCCAGTAACCTGAACCCAACCCCGAGCCCCAACGCCAGACAGCGCGACCCCGCCGCCCCCAGAAGCAACATTGAGGTCGTCATCCCTTCGTTCAACGAAGAACTCAACATCGCGCACGCCTTGGGGAGCGTCGTGGATTGGGCCGATCGCATCCACGTGGTCGATTCCGAATCCAAGGACGGCACACGAGAACTCGCCGAACGCTTCGGGGCCAACGTGGTGCTCCGCCCGTGGCTCGGGTACGCCAAGCAGAAGAACTGGGCCCTTGACAACCTGCCCCTGAAGGCCGATTGGGTGTTCATTCTCGACGCCGATGAATCCATCACGCCGGAACTCAAAGATGCCATCGTCCGCGTCACGACCCGACCCGTCGGGTCGGTCGCCGAATCCGGCTATTACATCAACCGCCTCTTCCGGTTTCTGGGCGAACCTATCCGCCACTGCGGGTATTTCCCGAGTTACAACCTCCGCCTCTTCAAGCGCGACAAAGCCCGCTACGAAGAACGCGAAGTCCACGAACACATGATCGTCGATGGGTCGACGGCCCGGCTCCCGCACTTCATGCTGCACGAAGACCGCCGGGGCCTCGAGCACCTCATCGCCAAGCACAACCGCTATTCCACCCTCGAAGCCCGCGAACTCGCCAAAGAACTCGCCGCCCCCCGCAAGGCCGAGGCCGCCCGACCCATGGAACGGGGCATCGCGTTCCGCCGCTGGCTGAAACGCTACGTCCTCCCCAGGCTCCCCCTCTCGGGCGTTTGGCGGTTCTTTTACATGTATCTCATCCGCCTCGGTTTCCTGGACGGAGCCGCCGGACTTCGCTTCTGTTTCTTCCTCGCCACCTACGACCTCTTCATCTCGCTCAAACTCGCCGAGATCCGTGTGTACGGAGCCCAATCGACTGGTGCGGGCGGACGCAGCGTCAAAGGTCTGGCCATCGAAGAAGGATCGGTGCTCGCCCCCGGCGCGGTCACCAACGTCCCCCAGCATGCAACACCGGCGACGGGCCCCTCTATTTCGGCGATGCCGATCAATGGGGTTCATGCATCCGGGCACGCTCCCCCCGTGCGCATCCCGCGAACCGAAACAAGGCCCGGCGTCGAGCCCGTTCGGCCAGAACCGCGCCGCGACAGCGCCGATGCCTATGCCGCGGCACTCAGACCGTCCGAAGGACTGCCCGGGCAATGGCCCGCGCCCGGATCGGTGCCGGTGTCCATCTTGGTCCCCGTCAAGAACGAGGAACGAAACATCCTCGGTTGCCTGCGACGGGTGCAATGGGCCAGCGAAATTGTGGTGGTGGATAGCCAGAGCAAAGACCGCACGATCGAGTTGAGTCAGGCCATGGGGGCCGACGTCTATCAGTTCCACTACAGCAAGGCCGGCTGGCCGAAGAAGAAGAATTGGGCCATCGAGAGCGTCCCCTGGAAGAACGAATGGGTCATGATCCTCGATGCCGATGAGTACATGACGCCCGAACTCGCGGAAGAGATCCGCCAAGTCGTCAACGGAGAATGGAAGCCCGAAGGCTCGGCCAAAGGCGGGTGCGGCGATGGCTATTGGGTCAACCGCAGATTCATGTTCATGAGCCGCTGGCTCAAGGGTTGCGGCTACTACCCCTCGTGGAACGTTCGCCTGTTCAAGCACGCCGTCGGACGCTACGAACGCATCGGCACACTGGGTGACACCGGAAGCGGCGACAACGAGGTCCATGAGCACATCTTCCTCTCCACCGGGGAAGCGGGGTACCTTCGTCACGAGTTCCTGCACTTTGCCTACCCCGATCTCTCCGCATGGATCGAGAAACACAACCGCTACACCACGTGGGAAGCCCACGCCATGGAAGCCAAAGACGAGGGCGCGGTGAAGGCCCGCATCATGGGCGGCCCCATCGAACGCCGCCGCTGGCTCAAACGCTTCGGACGCAAACTCCCCTTCCGACCGACACTGCGATTCGTGTACAGTTTCCTCTTCCAGCGGGGGTTCATGGACGGCTACCCCGGCTTCGTGATGTGCCGGCTGCTGGCGTGGTATGAACTCATGTCGATCGCGAAGTTCAAGGAGCGTTCGACGCTGATCGAAGCGGGAGCCCACGAAGAGAAGGCGCCGACCATCGGCACCGTCGCCGAGCCGACCCGCTCTCGCTAAGTTGTTCCAACCATGAGCCACGCCGCCCAAACCCATGGCGATCCGGCCGAGCGTTACCTGAGCCCCTTCACACTGCGCGAAAAAATCGGACGCCTGCTCTGGTCGATCGCGCAGGGGACCCTTTTCCGCTGGTCGTTCCCGACTTGGTACGCCTACCGGGCAGCGCTCCTTCGTGTGTTCGGAGCACGCGTCGGCCCGCGGAGCATGATCCGTCGCACCGTCCGGTTTGAGTGCCCCTGGAACTTCACGTGCGGCGACCGCTGCGCCATCGGCGGCGACGCCATTATCTACGCCTTGGGCCCCATCACCTTGGGCAATCGGGTCTCCATCAGCCAGTACAGCCACCTCTGCGCCGGCACACACGATTTTCAAGATCCCGTTCTTCCCCTCCTTCGCCCCCCCATCACCCTTCATGATGATGCATGGCTGGGTGCCGACTCCTTCGTCGGCCCGGGCGTCACGATGGCCACAGGTGCGCTGTTGGGAGCCCGGGCATCCGCATTCTCGGACCTTGCGCCGTGGACTGTCCATGTCGGAAACCCCGCCAAGCCCGTGAAACCGAGACCTCGAATTGATCTCATTTCGACTTCGGACTCCAGCTGATTTCAGGGCCGCCAACCACCGATAACCCACCCGCTGGACAGCATCGGTCGCGTGCACCTAACGTCCTCGCCCCTCTGCGGCCGCGGATACTCGTACAAAACCCGATCTATTGTGAGCAAATTGGCCCTCCCTCTGACCCGTCTTTTTTCTCTGTGAGCCCGCCACATGCCCGCCCCCGTTACCACCCCTCAGCGGATCCTCATTTGTGGGCACCGCTCCTTCGCCGCCAAAAACCTAGGGCATGCACTAGGTGCCAAGGGTCACACAATCACCAACTTCACCCGAGGCAGGGTCGGCGTCCAAGGCGACACCGTCCGCGGCCCGGTTGAAGCAATGCATGAGAACGAGCATCTCACGGGCCCGTTCGATACGGTCGTCAACTACATCGTTCTGAAGGACGACGACATCGCTGCCAACGAGCGCTACTGCGACAGCCTGCTGAAGTTCTGCGCGGTCAGGGGCGTCAAACACCTTGTCCACCTGTCAAGCGTGTCTGTCTACTCAGCCACGGTGAAAACCGTCACCGAAGAATCGCTCGCCGAAGCCGACCCCAGCAAGAAGGGTTCATACGGTGCCCTGAAGGTCGCCACCGACAACTACCTCCGCAAGCACACGCCCGCCGGTCTCAAGGTCACCTACTTCCGGCCCGGTTTCATCTTCGGACCCGGCATGCTACAGCCCATTATCGGCATGGGCGCCCGACTTCCGGGCAATCAGGTCCTGTGCATCGGGAGCGCGAACAACCGCGTCTCCGCGATCACTCGCGATCTTGTGGACGAGGCCCTGATCCGAACCGTCGACCTTCCGCCCGAAGGCCAGACACAGGTCATGCTGGTTGTTGATCCCAACGGCCCGGACCGGCGGCACTACCTCGAGGAATGCTGTACGCGTCTCGGTATCGGCACCAGCGTTGTCTCCTTTCCCAAGTGGTTCTGGCTCATGGCCGCAGCGGGCGGCGAAGTAATGATCAAGTTCACCGGGATGAAGGTGAGCCCGTGGAAGGTCATCACGGGGGCCTGTCGGCTTCAAACCTTCGACCCCTCCACCACCGAGCGGCGACTCGGGATGAAGTTCAACGCCGATTGGAAGAGCGAACTGCTGGTTGCGATGGATGAGCAGACTCCGAACTTCCGCTGGCCGTACGTTCCCGTTCCGCTGGTGCCCACAAGGGCGAAGAAGGTCAACATCATCGGTTTCGGCGGAATCATCAAGCAGAAGCACCTCCCCGGGCTCCGCAAACTCGGATTCCAGGGCACCATCGATGCCTTCGACGTGAAGGCCACCACCGACGCCTCCGGCCAGCGCATTCAGGCGCTCGATGGGGCAAAGCTCGGCGCTGCGGACCTGCACATCGTCGCTTCGCCCGGACGCGTCCACAACGCATCCATCGGGCTTCTACGCGATGCCGCGGGTCCGATCCTGGTCGAGAAGCCGCTCTGCTACACCGAGGCGGAACTCAACGAATGGCTCGCGTTCGATGCGGAACGCCGGGCTGCGGGCACCGGCGGAGTTTTCGCGCTCCACAACTCGCGGTTCAAACCCAACGTCCTTGCGATGATGCGTCACCTCCAGCGCTATAACCCCGGCCGGCTCATCGCCGTGGACATCAACTACCAGAGCCCCAGCGTCGGCATGCACAGCCCGGCTTGGCGGCGCGACGAGCGAGGCAGCCAGACGCTCCTGCTCGACTACTCGCTGCACTGGCTCGATCTCGCGATGATGTTCTCACGCGATCCCTGGACGGTTAAGGATCTGCGATGGACCCTCAACAAGCAAGGTCAGACGGACCTCATCGACGGCCGGATGACCTGCCCCACCTACACGGTCAACTTCTGTCTGCGCCAAGGGTTCATCCCCAAGCGTTGCCGCGTGATGTTCACGTTCGAGAATTACCTCTGCTCGCTCGGGTTCTTCCCCGACACCTTCGTTCCGCACATGAGCTTCGACAGTTGGAGCCTGCACAAGAAAGAGGGCAAGGCCAACTTCCGGGCCACCCTCGGCAAGGTTGCGGACAAGCTCACGAAGAAAGATGGGGACGACAGCCACGCCATCGCCATGATGGGAGCGCTCGGCGAAGCGAAGGTCGGGGAGTGTTTGGAACTCCGGAGCATGGAGCACATCTACCGGGGCTTGTTCGTTTTGAGTCGCGACGTCTATGGTTGAAAACCGCCCGGAGACGGCGACATCGCGCAATCACCTCTTTATCGGATTCTCTTATGGCCTCCAGCCCCATGCCCCCGCAGCCGCCGCCGACACTCGCCGATCGGCGAGAATTGTGGGTTTTGAAACTCGCAAAGCTGCCGCGGATCCGCTTCCGCAGCACGCAGAAGGCGGACTACACCGAGTTCTATGAGGATTATTTCCAGGGCCAGGACGTCGCGGCGTACACCGTCGATCAACGGATGCGAGTGCGGCACGAGCAACTGGCCGACGCCCTTCGCAAGTATGTCGTCCTCGGTGGTTCGGTCCTTGACGTCGGATGCGGGCTGGGCGATGTGCTCGCATCGCTGCCGACCGGGTATCAACTCAACGGCTTCGATTTTTCGAAGAACAACGTCGCACGCGCGGCCAGCCGGCTCGGCCCCAAGGCCAACGTTGTGCAGGGAAGCATTTACGAAATCCCGTTCCCCACTGCGAGCATGGACGGCGCACTCTGCACCGAAGTCATCGAGCACATCGA
>Ga0105044_10005079_pt1 | contig 18113 bp, 15 predicted proteins | sample MAT01_FD_78092 | JGI IMG/M metagenome (GOLD analysis project Ga0105044, IMG submission 78092) | Freshwater microbial communities from Lake Fryxell liftoff mats and glacier meltwater in Antarctica - MAT-01 | ecosystem: Environmental > Aquatic > Freshwater > Ice > Liftoff microbial mat | place...
CGGCGATGACGGTCGATATGCGCTGGATGGTCTGCCGAGCGGAACTCAGCCGGTGGAGGTGATTGCGCTCGGCTATTCACCGATCCGGGGCATCGTGGATCTCCGCCCGCGACGCGCAGCGACATTCAACGCGACAGTCGCCACGCTGGCCACCGTCCTCGATGCCGTGACTGTGTACGCCGCGCCACCCATTAATCTGGGGCATGAATTTGCGATGCGGCGTGCGAAGGATCGTCGGAACACGTTCCTGACGGCGGATGACATCGTGATCCGGTCGAGAGCGTCGACGAGCTTCGCTCTCAGCGGCGTGAATGGGCTGCGAATGGTGCGAGAGAATGGTCGGCTTCGACTGGGCGGTCTGGCCAACTGCGAACCGTACATGTTCCTTGACGGATTTCCGCTGCAGGACGAGGAGGATCCGCTGCGGCGCGCGGATGAGTCGGCGCGGCGCGTGGAAGAGATTGATACGTGGATCGGGCCGGGCGAGCTGGGTGGCGTCGAGGTTTATGAAAATCAGATATCCGCACCACCGAGGTACCCTGGTCGCGGGCGACCTTGCCAGGTTGTCTTGCTGTGGAGCAAGGCGGCGCTGCGCTGAGGCTGCGGACCGGGGAGTGCTGCTTCACAGCCTGAACGCGGAGGCTTCTACCCATCGAAAGAGGCGCAGACTGAGAATGTCCGCGTTGTACGGCTCGAGCTGCCCAGGCTGCGATGGGGTGAGAATTGACCGGAGGGTCCTGACGATCGCAATGAGTTGGTCTCCGACATCCTCGCAGCAATGACGCTATGTCGTCGGATTGCGATGGACGAGGCGGCGTGGGGAATGACGCGAGACGGTACACAGCTTTGCAGTGTATTGCATCATCACATTACGCAGCTGATCTCGCTATCAGGTGGCCGTGCGCCACTGGCGACGCTACCGCAGTCGGCACAAGCTTCATTGAGATTGTCTTGCACACCGGCGATCGTCCCACCGGTCGCACCGGTCGGAATGACCAGGACTTTGGGCCGGTTCTTGTCGGCGTCCGCCGTCTGACCGAGATTGTCCTTCGTATTCGCCAGGCGGAGACAGTCTCTGAGGGTCGCGCCGCGAGCCAGTGCGGTCAACATGGTTTCGGCGGTGTCAGCGGGGGCCACGAGGATCCCGACTATCGCAGGGCCTTTCGGACCTCATGGAGTACCGACGGTAGCGCCGACCGAGTGACACGCGAATTCAAGGAGAAGCAGCCGTGGCTACCAGCAAGGAAACGACCCCCGACGCCTACCTCGCCAGCCTGCCACCGGAACGGCGCACGGTGATCGCGGCGGTTCGGGAGCTGATCCTGCAGCATCTGCCGTCCGGGTACGTCGAGACGATGAACTGGGGCATGCTCGCTTACGAGGTGCCTCTCAGCCGCTACCCTGACACGTACAACAAGCAGCCGCTGATGTATCTCGGGCTGGCCGCGCAGAAGAACAACTACGCGCTGTATCTCACCAGCGTGACCGACGACGTCGCACTGATGGGCCGGCTCACGGCGGCGTATGCCGCACACGGGAAAAAGCCCGACATGGGCAAAGGATGTCTGCGCTTCAAGGCGTTGACAGGGTTGCCGCTGGACGTCATCGCCGACATGGTCGCATCGACGACGGTGGAGCGTTTTGTTGCGATCGCCGAGGAGGCGAAGCGAAAGAGGTGAGACAGCGGTTTGCAGCGTGGTGCCTTTCAAGTCTTGTCGGGCTACCAAGCCAAACGCGGTAACACCTCGCGGTGCGCTACTGGCGACGTCGCTGCATTCGCTACACACTTCGCAGCGTCCTGCCCCTGCCGGCGCAACTCCCGCGACGTCACCGACCCCGATGTTCAGCACCTGCATTCACTGCAATACCGACCTCGGACGAAACGAGGCGTTCGAGACGTTCCCTGTCGGCCAGCGCCTGGCATTCGATGCCAGGCTGGGTCGGCTCTGGGCGGTCTGTCGCAGCTGCGCGCGCTGGAATCTTTCGCCGCTCGACACGCGGTGGGAGACGATCGAGGCCGCCGAGCGACGGTTCCGTGACTCGCGTCTGCGTGTGAGCAGCGAGAACGTCGGCCTGGCGCGGCTGCGCGAAGGCGTGGACCTGATCCGGATCGGCTCTCCGCAGCGACCGGAAATGGCCGCGTGGCGATACGGCGATCAGTTCGGCACCCGACGCAAGCGTCAGCTTCTCGTCAGCGGCGCTGTCGCGACCGGCGCGTCTATGGTTGTCGGCGGTTTCGTGATCGCGGGTCTTGCGGTGGGATCGCTGATTTCGATACTCGCGAACCCGGGCGTCCGCGACATGTTGTTTCACGGCTGGCCGAAGGCAACGGTCGCCCGCATTCTGATGGAGGATGGGACCCTTGCCCGCGTGCAGCGCATGCACGCGCGTGCGGCCGTGCTGGAGCGCCACGTGGAACAAGGCACGTTTGCGTTGAGCGTCGAGACCACCGCAGGGTACATCACCGCCACAGGAGACGAGGCCACGCAAATCCTGACTCGTCTCATGCCAACGGTCAATCGTTTCGGTGGATCGACGAGGGAGGTGCAAGACGCGGTTGGTCTGCTCGAACGGAGTGGGAGCCCGAGCCAGGTGCTGCACGACGTACAGCGCTGGTCGGGTGGCAGCAGTGAGGTCAATCATGAGGCGAAACGGCGCCATCGATGGTACCACGCCGAACCCCCGGCGCAGACGGGAACGCTCAGGGCTCTGGTACCACGCGACCGCCTCGCGCTGGAAATGGCGCTGCACGAAGAGAGCGAGCGTCGCGCGATGGACGGTGAGCTTGCCGCACTCGAAGCGCAGTGGCGTGACGCAGAGGAAATCGCGAACATCGCCGACGGGCTGCTGGTACCGCCAGACATTGAACAGCGACTGCAGGCGATGAAGGGGCAGTCACCTTCCGATCGCGATCCCTGACGCGAGCACGGACTTCGCGGAGCGCCAACGAAAGCTTGTGAGGCAGCGTAGCATTCGCTGTCCGCTTCATCGCGCCGTTGCCCGCCTCGGAGGCCGTTTCTTGCACACCCCGGAAGACCTGCTCGACCAGCTCCAGCGCGATCTCGCGGCGCAGCACCACGACGAGGAAGCAACGGGCATCGATCGCCGCCGATTCATGTTCTACTCGCTGGTGAGCGCCGCCGCCACGACCTTCGGCGCCAGCGCGGTGCAGGCACAACGCGCGCTCGCAGCCGGTGGCCTGACTCGCTTTGCCGGCGCCGCGCAGAACCTCACGCAGCAACAGGCGGTGGCAGCACTCGGTAACGGCGAAGCGCCGGCGCTGCAATTTCAGCCGTATCCCGGCGGGACTGGCGCGCTGATCGAAAAGCTCGCTCGTGAGCGCGGTCGCGCCGCCTTCGATCGATCGGTCTTCACGGTGCCGAAGTTCTCCGGTGCCGTGCCGACCAACCCGGACGACATCGCCTTTCTCCCCGCGCATCGCCTCGCTGCGATGATCCGTGCGCGCAAGATCACGTCGCTCGCATTGACCGAGATCTACCTCACGCGGATCAAGCGCCTGAACCCGACGCTCCTCTGCGCCGTCACCATCATGGAAGACTCGGCGCGCCGCGAAGCGATGCAGGCCGACGCTGAGATCGCGGCCGGCAGGTATCGCGGACCGCTGCACGGATTACCCTATGGCGTGAAGGATCTGTTCAATACGAAAGGTGTTCCGACGACGTGGGGTGCAGCGGACTTTCAGGATCGCATCATCGACGAGGATGCCGAGGTCGTGGTGCGACTTCGCGCTGCCGGCGCAGTGCTGATTGCGAAGCTGGCGACGGGTCTGTTCGCGCAGAACGATCAGTGGTTCCGCGGCCGCACCAACAACCCTTGGAATCTGGTGCAGGGCTCCAGCGGTTCGTCGGCCGGTCCGGCGTCTGCGACAGCGGCAGGATGCGTGGCGTTTGCAATCGGCACCGAGACGCAGGGCTCGATCGTCTCACCCGCAGTGCGGTGCGGACTGAGCGCGCTGCGTCCCACGTTTGGCCGTGTCAGTCGGCAGGGCGGCATGGTGCTCGCGTGGTCGCAGGATCGCGTCGGGCCGATGTGCCGCACGGTGGAAGATTGCGCGATGGTCTTCAACGAGATCCACGGCGTCGACGAGAAGGATCCATCCACCATCACCACACCATTCGCCTTTGACCGCACCATCGCGCTCGGTGCGCTGCGCATCGGTGTCGATGCCAACGCGCCGCAGGAGTTGGTGGACAAGTTGAAGGAGCTGGGCGCCGCGCCGACTGTCATCGGTGCGCGACCCACAGTCGCAGGATTGGGCGGCGGGAGCCTGAACGCCGAGTATGCGGCGGCATTCGATTCGTACGTGCAGCGGAAGGCAGCGGAGATCGGGCTCGATCTGAATACGCTTCCGGAGCCACCGCGCGCCGGTGCCGCACCAGTCGCAGCGCCAGCTCCACCGGCGACCCCGCCAGGTCCGATGGCGCCCGCCGACTGGAATCCGCGCTTCGTGCAGGGCCGCACGGTTCGTGCGTTTGAATTCCTGCAGAATCAGCGCCGCCGTTACATGCTGGTGTCTGCGTGGGGCACGTTCATGAAGGACCTCGACATGTTCATCGGTGGGCCGACGGCCGACGTTGCGCCGAACGCGCAGACGGGCCATCCGTGCGTGGTGGTTCCGTACAAGATGGGAGTGCCCGTGCAGCAGGGCGGTGGGCAGCGTCCCGCCGGAACTCCGACACCGGCGCTACTGGATCTCACGCCGCAACCAATCTGTGGGGTGATCACCGGCGCACTGTACAACGACGACCGGATTTTGTCCGTGGCCCACCAGTTCCAGACGCACACCGACATCCACACCAAACGGCCGTCGTTGTGAACGGTCCCTATCGTGTCCACAACAGCACGCTGCCGCACCCGCTCATATCGCTGAACTGCGCCGGCGCGGATCCGGGGCGATAGACCTCCACGCCTATCAGCTCGTTGGGTCGCACCATGCTGTTCACGTCATCGGCATCGAGATCGCGCATGCTCATGCCGTTGACGAAGACCGTCGCGCGACACGACCCACCGGTGGATCCGCGCATCGCGATGAACTCAGCTCCACCTTGGCCGCGCCCGATCGAAATGCCAGGCAAGCTGCGAAACAGATCCGAGGTAAAAACGGGCTGTCGCAAGGCGATCTCCTCTCCTGTAATGAATCGTCCTGCGCCCGATGACCGTTTGCGCTGCATGAAATCGAAGAGCTGACGGTTGCCGCTTCGCGTTGCCACGATACGCACGGTGTCCAGCAGTGTCTTGAGTGACGTCAATGCCACCGAGACAGGTGCCGCGCCCTCGACGACATCCACCGGTTGCGACAACGGTGCGTAGGTGAGCGCCCGCACTTCCAGCGTGCGTGTTCCCGTCGGCAATCCGATCAGTCGCCAGCCACCCTGTGCATCAGTGCGCGTTTGTGGGCCGTTGCGAATGCCAACCCGTGCGCCCGCCAGCGGCCGCTTGCCGTCGAGTGCGATGACGATGCCGCTCAGCCGACCACCTCCCGTGAGCCTTGGCGCCGTCGTGACCGACAGTGAGTCGCCGCCCAGTGGTGCAGCTCCTCCGGCAGCGACGCGTGCATCACCAAAGTACAGATCGCGGCGCAGGAAACCGGTGGCTGGCACGTCGACATCGATCGCCTCGGTGGTATCCCGCCCTTTCGTCGCGGACAGTGTGACGGTACCGCCGCTGGGTGCATCGCACACCGCGAACCATCCACTGGCAGGCGTGGTGAATTCACGCCGGGCAACGCCGCGCTGCATCCCCCCGCGTCCGATCGTGATCTCGGACCACTGCGCAAGCACATGCACCGAGTCGGCAGGTTCGCGATCGCGGGCGTAACGCACCGTGCCGAGGATCACCGCATTCGAATCCGCGTCAGGGGATGCCCCGCAGATTCCGGTGCGAATCGTCGTCGCCGATGGAATTCCGAGATCGGCGCGAATCGCGCGTGGGCCATCCACCACGACCGCTCGCGGCTTGAGTTCCAGCCCCAGCGAATCGAGCAACGGGTGAATGAACCCGATCAGGTATCGGCCAACCGGAACGTCGCGAATGACAAATCGCCCCAACGAGTCAGAATCGGCCGTCCGTGCCGCTGCCGAAAGGCTGTCCATGAAGACCAGCTGAATGAGCGCCCTGGCCAGCGGTGCCTTTGCGAGGCTGTCGGTCACGATCCCGCTCACCGAAGCGGCGCGCGTCGTGCCCTGCGCCTGTGCCTGCCCGCTGACGAGCGATACCCAGAGCAGAGTGGCCAACGACACCGATCGTTTCATGAAGAGCATTCGGTTATCGTGAAGTTGATGTGCGGGCCACCTGACGTCGAACGACCGTGAATCGCGAACCTTTTCAGCTCGATCTTCGCGCCAGTCCGGACATTACAGCTACCCCTCTCGACTCGGCGCAAGCCCAGCCTATCTGAACACCATGCAAAGATATCAATTTCTCCTCGTCACCCGCTCGTTCCGTCGCGGCGTGAGCGCTGTCGCGCTGTGTGTGGCAACCGTGCCGCCGATTGCGCGGGCGTACGGACAGACCGTTCAGTTGAACTTTCCGGCGACGACGGCCTCTGGTCCGATCACCGGGCGCGCGTACCTGTTCGTCTCGCGCACCAACACCTCGGAGCCGCGCCGGCAGTCCGGATCGTTTCGCGCGAGCGAGCCATTCTTTGGTGTCGACGTGAGTGCGTTGAAGCCGGGGGAGTCGGTCACGTTCGATTCGACGGTACTCGGTTTCCCCGTCGCCGCGTTGAATCGGCTGCCCCCCGGCGAGTACTTCGTGCAGGGGATGTTGCTTCCGTACACGCGGTTTGCCCGGTCGGATGGTCACACGATCTGGGCCCACATGGACGCCGGCGAGGGGCAGCGTTTCAACAGCGCCCCCGGTTCCCTGGTGAGCGAGGTGCAGCGGGTGCGCATCGATCCTGCGACCGCGTCGACGATATCGCTGACGCTCACCAAGGCACTCCCACCAGTCGCGCAGGTCGAAGAGACGCAGTGGGTGAAACGCCTGCGGATGACATCGCGGCGTGTCAGTGCATTCTGGAATCATCCGATGCCACTTGGTGCTGTCGTGCTGTTGCCGAAAGGCTACGATGAAAATTCCACCCGGCGGTATCCGGTGGTGTACACGGTGGGGCACTTCAGTGACCGGGCGCCGTTCGGCTTCACGTTCGACGGCTGCGAGAAACCGGAAACCGCTGAGGCTCGGAAGGCGCGGTTGGCGCGGACTGCGCGTGAGCCGGGATGCGAGTTCCAGCGGGCCTGGACATCAGGGAAGGTGCCGGAGTTCATCGCGGTGTTCATTCAGCACACCACACCGTTCTACGACGACAGCTACGTGCTCAACTCGCAGAACAACGGGCCGTACGGCGATGCCATCACCCAGGAGCTGATCCCCGCAATCGACGCACGCTTTCGCACCCTCGCGGCTCCGCAGGCGCGAGTTCTGACCGGTGGTTCCACCGGTGGATGGGACGTTCTGGCGCTGCAGATTCACTATCCCGATGTGTTCGGAGGCGCGTGGTCGCTCTATCCCGACCAGCTCGATTTCCGCAATTACCAGTTCGGAAACATCTACGCCGACTCGAATGCGTTCACGGTCACCGATGGGTCGTGGCTTCCGCGAGAAGTCCCATCCAGCCGCAGCGTCGAAGGGCTCACCGATCTGACGGTACGCGAGGAGAACCAGGCCGAGTCGGTGATTGCGTCGCACGGTCGCTCCGGCGGTCAGTGGGACGGGTGGGCGGCGGCATGGGCTCCGGTGGGTCGCGACGGCTATCCGCTGTCGCCGTGGGACAAGCGGACTGGCAGGATCGACAGTACGGTGACCAATGCGATGCGCGCCAACGGGTATGATCTTCGGGACTATCTGGAGCGCAACTGGAAGACGCTCGGTCCTAAGCTGGTCGGCAAGCTGCACGTCGCCGTGGGAGACATGGACAACTACTTCCTCAACCTCGGCGTGTATCGTTTCGAGACGTTTCTCGAGAGTACGAAGGAGCCCGGAAACGGTCCCTACTACGCCGGCACCGTGGAATACGGGCGTCCGCTCAAACCGCACGGCTGGCAGCCGTGGACGAGTCAGGAGCTGCTGCAGATCATGAAGAAACACATTGAACGCAACGCGACGGTCCCTTGAGTTCCGCACACGCTGCGCGAGCACAACCGCAGGAAAACTGTGCCGATTTCGCGAACGGAGTGACCGGTGGAATGCCTGACGATTGCATGGACGAGTCCGGATGGGAACAGCCATGCGGCTCCTTACGTCCTAAACAGATGATGGCTTCCATTTCACTTTTCGGAGACAGCGTATGCGCAGACAGGGACGGATGATTCGTGGCGCGAGCATGATCGCGATGCTTGCCGCAGTGGCCAGCGGTGCTGGTGCACAGACATGGAACGTGTTGATGACCGGCGCCAATGAGGACCCACCGAATGCCTCACCCGCGACCGGGTCGGCATCGATGACGTTGAGCGGAACGACGCTGACGGTCACAGGATCGTTCGCCGGGTTGATCGGAAACTCATCGTCGGCGCACTTTCACTGTTGCACCGCGGCGCCAAACGCCGGCAATATCGGGGTCGCGACTGGTCTCGATTTCGCAGGCGGCATTCCGATGGGCGTCACATCGGGAACGTTCAACTTTGGGCTCGATTTGGCGATGACCTCGACGTTCGCTGCAGCGTTCATCACCGCCAACGGCGGAACAGCGGCAACCGCGCGCGCTGCGCTCCTCAACGGCTTCAACACAGGTCGCGCTTATCTGAATCTTCACTCCACCAGATTCCCCGCTGGTGAGATTCGCGGTTTTGCGACGCCTGCGTCGGTGGTACCGGAGCCCGCCAGCGTACTGTTGCTGGGTTCGGGAGTGGTTGGGCTGGCGCTGGCAGGCGCGCGTCGCCGTCGCATGACGTCCAAGAACTGACGTACGATAGGTCGAGAAGCGGCTCGGCCACGCAGTGCGCGTGACCGAGCCGCTTTCTCTTACCGACGTTTGGCCTGCTGCAGCACGATACCGTCAAGCTTTTCGAGCGGACGAATGCCAAGGACATCTGCCAGCGTTGGCGCCATATCCACAACACCCGCCGTCGTCGCGTACTTGCCCGGCTGGAACGCCGCTCCCCAGAAGATCACCGGCACCCACGCATCCTGATCCCACGGTGAGCCGTGCGTGGCGTAGCGAACACCCGCGGCGTAGTTGTACCGGTCGAGCGTCGTCACGAAACGCACCGTGCCGCCCGGCGCGAACATGTGCAACCAGCGCCGCGCGATGACATCGACCGTCGTGTCGGCCTTGACCAGATCGGTGAGAAAGTCCACGCGGTTCACGCCAGCAATCGCCCGCAGCTGTGTCGCCAGCGCCCGCGCCAGCGAATCCACCGATACTCTCGCCTTCACGAAGCTCGCCGTGTCGCCCACGAGGAGCGCGCCGTCGTTCAGCGCGACCTGATTGGTGTCCACGCCGAGCGCGGCGAGCTGAATGAGCATCGCGTTGAACGGAGGCTCGAGGTCTACGGTGCGTGCTCCCGGATTTGGCGTGACCGTCGACAGACCGTTGGGGAGCGGAGACATTCCATGATCCCCTGTCAGCGTCAGGATCACCCGAGTGGAGTCGCGCCGCGCAAAGAGCGAGTCGATGAACGCACCCAGATAGCGATCCACCCGCAGCATCTGATCGTGGAGCTCTTTCGAATCGGGACCGAAGCGGTGGCCGATGGCATCGGTCGTGGAGAGCGAGATGTTCAACAGATCGGTGCGCGACGCATCCACACCGAGTTGCAGCTGATCGAGCCCCGTCAGTGCGAACTTGAGCGTGAGTTCGTCCATGACGGGGAACCCTGCCATCGTGCCTGCCGCGAGCGTCGGTTCGTCCACGATCACATGTGGGAACGTGACGTTCTGCCCGAGCGACTCGGCGATCACGCTATCCGGTTCGGCGTACGCCGAGTCCGGGAGGAGCGGCGTCCACTCCCAGCCAGCGTAGGTGGCGGGATACTGCCTGGCGTTGAACTCTCGCACCCACTTCGGGAGTTCACTGCCGTAATACTGGCTCTGCGTGAAGGTGCCGTCGCTGGCGTACCAGTACACGTCGCCCTTCTGCCTGCCGATGGGCAGGATCGCGCCGCGATCCTTTCGCGACACGCTGAGGAATCGCGTCCGTCGATTGGCGGCCTTCATCCAGTCCAGCAGGGTGGTGCCGCGAAATCGAAACGGCGACGCCCCCGGATCGGTCGAGCCGATCAGTGGGCTATTGGGATCGTTGACGCCCGCCGAGTTGGCGGCGATGCCCGTGTGGACTGGAAAGCGGCCGGACATCGACGCGGCGTGGCCCGGCGCCGTCTCCGTGTTGGCATGGTCGTGAAACGCCTGCGTGAAATGAGCCCCGGCCACGTCGAACCGGTGGAGCCCGCCAGTGAACTGCTTTCCGAAGCGTGTGAAGTAGTCGCCGCGCATCTGATCGATGGTGACAAAGACGATCAGGGTCGGCTTGGGCCGTGGCGACGACGGCGCCGAGGGCGGGCCAGGCTGGGCGTGGGCACAGGCGACGGTGCCGGTCAGCAGCGAGGCCACGAGGGCGGTCACAGAGAGTTGGCGATGCATGACAGAACACTACACCGGAGAACCACTCAGGGGATCGGGTCAGCACGGTTGCTGCCGGGCCGTTGCTCTGCGGCGGTGTTCGTCGCACCTTGGACGTGAACTTTCCCTCCCAGTCCAACCGCACGATGGCTGACAACGACGCTCAACGCCCCCTGCTGCGCGTGATCCTGCGGACGGTGGCCTGGTATGCAGCCACCGCCGCCGCCTGGTACTTCGGTCGGCACTACGCCACCGCTGACTGGGGTGCGCTGGGCGGCGACGAGCTCACCGGGCTGGCATCGGGGAGCAAGTCAGGGCTGGTGGCCAATGGCCAGGAGTCGGGCCCGGCGCTCCTGCCAACCATGGTCGCCATGGTCGCTGCCTTCGCGACCGCGCTCCCGGTGACCTGGATCTACACCTATACGCGGCACAAGAAGGGTTATCAGCAGTCGGTGGTGCAAACCTTTCTGATTTTGCCGGTGATCGTGGCTGGTATCGTGGTGCTGGTGAAGCATTCACTGGCGCTGGCGTTCTCACTCGGTGGCATCGTCGCTGCAGTGCGTTTTCGAACGACGCTCGATGACAGCAAGGATGCGGTGAACATCTTCGTGGTGACGGGCATCGGGCTCGCGGCGGCGGTGGACGCACCTGTCGCCTTTGGCATCTCGGTGCTGTACAACATCCTGATCCTCGGCCTCTGGGTGTCGGATTTCGGGCGTGCCCCGTCGCTGGAAGGCAAACAGGCGGCGCAGCGAATGGATCGGGTGCTGCAGCACGCCAACCGGACCGGCATGTTCGTCGCGAAGCTGGACGAGGAGGTCCTCAAGGACCTGGCGCCGGAACAGCTCGAAGCGTTGGCCGATCGCGCCTGGCGTCGTCGGAAACGGAACGCGCCGGAGTCGGCCGAGGACGAACGTCCGGACTATTCGCACATGCTGCGGATATCCACCAGCGACATCGAAGGGACACGGAGTGCATGCGAGCCATGTTTTGCAGAACTCTTTGTCCGCTGGAAGTATATGGGCAAGGCGAAATCACCCGATGGGTTGCGGGTGCTGGAGTATGGAGTGGCGTTGGCTGAGGAGGTCACGCCCGGCATCGTGACGGAGACGTTGCGCGGGATTCCCGGTGGAGATGTCCGTAACGTGGAGATGCGCCGATGATTCGCCGACTGCTATGCCTGGCTGCCAGTGTGATGTGTGCCGCGTTGCTTCCGGGCCAGGGGTTGTTCCGGGATACCACCGTGCTCGATGTGACGATCGCGACCGAACTCAAGGTGCTGATTCGCGATCGCGACAGCACCAGGTTCGTGCCGCATGCGGCCACGCTCACGTACCGTACCGCAGCGGGTGAGTCCAAGACGGTGCCCATCACGCTGCGCGCCCGGGGCCACTTTCGCCGACAGGCGCGCAACTGTGACTTCCCCCCGCTCAAGTTCGCGGTAGACAAGAAGGACGCGCGTGAAACGCTGTTTCAGGGAAACAGCAATCTGAAGATCACCACCAACTGTCGACCGGCGAGCACCGAGTATGAGCAGTACGTGTTGTCTGAATATCTGTTGTATCGCGCGTATCAGGCGGTGAGCCCGCGATTCTTTCGCACGCGACTGGCGCGCATCACGTATCACGATCGCGCCGCGCAGATGGCCGATGTGGTGTCGTGGGCGTTCTTCATCGAGGACGACAAGGAGGTCGCACAGCGGTACGGTCTGTCGCTCGAAAAGACGAAAGGAGCGCTGTTCCGCGATCTTGACCCCGACCAGCTGGCCGTCACGTCACTTTTCGAGCACATGGCGGCGAACACCGACTGGTCCATCTCCGGACAGCACAACATTGCACTGATGCGCGATTCAGTCGGGTCGATTTTCCCGGTCGCGTATGACTTTGACTGGAGCGGTGCGGTCAATGCACGCTACTCCTTTCCCGATGCGCGACTCAACATCAAGCAGGTCACCGAACGGTTGTATCGTGGCCCGTGCAAGACGGTGCCGGAGTGGCAGCCGACGATTCAGCGATTTGTCGCCGCGCGCCCGCGCATCGAAGCGCTTTACGCGGCAGTTCCGGCCTTCGAGGCGCGTCGGGCGTCGACGGCGCTGTCGTACTTCGCTGACTTCTACAAGATCGTCGGCGATCCGAAGGCAACCAAGAACGCACTCGTGAACGGGTGCCTCCCAGACGGAAATTGAATACGCCAGTCGCCGCTGAACAGAATGGCATCGATTTGTCACAGCGGATCGTCGCCTCTTGCGACGGTCAGCCCTCGCCCGATGTTTTGACCGTATGAACTTCGCCATCAGCTCTCACCGCGCGGTTGTTGTCGCCGCGTTGGCCGTGTCGGTCCTCGCGGCGCGCGACCTCGCAGCGCAGGCAAGTCGCGTGCAGCTCGTACTTCCGCCCAGCACCTGGCGCCTGACTGTGTCCGGTGATCTGCTGCCAGCCGGCGACGTGCGCGCCACGACACAGCGGCCCGCCATCCATGCGTCCAGCATCGAGACCTCGCGGATCGCACTTCGCGTCGGAGCTCCGGTGTGGAAGCGGGGACTCTACCGGACGGTGATTGCGAATGAGTTCGCAGTGGAGCGCATCGGCTTCACCTACGGGAGCGACGTTCGACCGGCCGGTGTCCTGCAGCTCTCCGCGACGCGTGGTCCGTCAACGCTGCAAACGGTGCAGCACGATCTGCTGGTATCACAGGGCCTGGGCGCGAAGTGGCGGCTCTCCGGCATCCTGCAGCACGGCTTCTTCACCGATGGATCGACCGCCGTCACGGGCAGCGCGTACCGCGCCGCTGGTGGCGCCTTTCTCACGCGCGTCTATCGGCCGACGTTCCAGATCGGTGGCGGCGTACTGGCAATCAACGTGGCGCCGTATGTGATCCCGACGGTGCGGATCCTGCACGTCGGGGCGCGTTGGCGGTCAGACGTTTTGATACCGCGCGCCGAAACGTGGTATGACGTTGGCCACGGCGTAGAGATGGGTGGCGTCCTGCGATTCCTCGCCAACCGCTGGTGGGTCGATCAGCAAGCTTTCGGACAGGCGCAGATCAATCGCACCACCTACTCACAAGCCACCCTCGGACCTGCGCTCAACATCAAGATCGGTGCGCACGGCCTCGCGCAGATCGAGACCGGTGCGGCGCTTCGGCGGATGCTGGTCGATGGGACGGCACCGGGATCCTTACCCGGCTCTCCGATCGTACCATTTGCCAACCGGTTCGATGCGGGTGTGGGTGGGTTTCTGCGGGTGACTGGCCGGGCAACGTTCTAGAACGGCGTTCGGGAACACACGCCTTCGGGCTGCGTTGAATATCGTGTCATGTCACCCGTCGGCTCGGTCGCGTCCGTCTCCGCGTCAGTCGCTGTGAACGGCTCTCCACCCGCTTCGTGCCTATGTTCTCGTGTCGCCGCGTATCGTGTCCTGCACTGCTCGTCGGTGCGCTGTCGCTCGTCGGCTGCGGTGCAGGAGATCCAGCGTCAGGCACCATCGCTCCAACCACGCCGGTGTCGAGCCAGGTGCAATCGGTGGTCGTGACGCCGAACCCGTCACTCCTGCGCATTGGCGACACGCTCACGTTCAACGCATCGACTCGCGACGCGGGCGGTTCCCCGCTTCTCGGTCGGCGAGTGACGTGGGAAAGCGAGTTCCCGGCGATTCTGAGCGTCTCTGCGGCTGGGCAAGTCACCGCGCTCGTTCCGGGATCGGCTCGCATCACTGCGTCGAGCGAAGGGGCGAGCGGGACGGCGACTGTGACGGCAATTCGCTAGACTCACGCCGTCGTTCGCCACCGCGGCGGTCGACGAATAAACTCAGCCGCGATTCCGCTGAAACCGTCGCGCGAGCTGCTCCAGGCGCTCATCATTCGCCAACTCCGCCGCTGCACGAATCTCCTCGGCGTACACGTGCAGCTTCGGTTCACCCCAGTAATAGCCCGTGGCACGCTCGGCGAGTTGCGTCTCGTCCACCCGCGTCGCCTCCAGCAGCGCACGGGTCGCGGCGCGATCGTACCCGGGATCGTCGCGATCAGGGAGATCGTAAAAGCGGCGCGGCATCTCGCCCTCCGCATCGTCCCGCAGGAATGCCATCGACATACGCTTACGCTCCAGATGTAGCCGAACTGGTGTGAGGGAGCAATGTAACCTGAGATCGCTTGCTGCTTCTGAGCCGAGCGAGGGTAAGCTGCTTCGAATCACGAACGCCCGCGTGAGCTGTGCTTCTTGATGAGTGTGCAAGCGCGAACACGGCGTGTGCTTTTGGGTGAGAATAAGGATTCTACGTGCACGTTGGTTCTGGTGGCAATCACGCCACTTCATGGAGTTCTACATGACGCCTGCACAACGAGAGACCAGAGACGAACTCTCCCCCGAGCTGATACCCCTGACCAAGCTTCAGGCTGAACGCCTTTCGGCAATCACCGGCGAGTCGCTGAAAGAGCTCTACGATCAACGCCCCATCGATCTGATGGAGCGCCTCAAGTGGCGCATCGATCCGCAGCTGTGGCGATACCAGCGCGTGTGCGGTCGCGTGGTGAAACGCGATCCTGTTTCTGGCACGTTGTACGGCGTACCAAACGCAACAGTGCTTGTCGAAGACACCGATTGCAGCTTTGTGTTCTACGCGCCGAAGGCATCGAAGTTCACCTGGCTCTATCCCTTTCGCTGTCGTCGCGAAGTCATCGCCACCGCACATACCGACGCCTGCGGAAACTTCTGCGTGTGGGTACCCCGCTGGGAGATTGATTGGGTCGTCTCGTGGCGCGCGCGACGTATCTGCTTTCCGATTGTCTTTCAACGGCCGTCGTGGCGTGACCTGATCGACCCGCTTGGTCCTGTCGAACGTTTCCCGCGACCAATTCCGCAGCCCGATCCGAGTCCATTCGCACGCCGCGCCATGATGCGCGTTGCGCCGGAGTTCGGTGGTATCGGCACTGGCGTCGACCCGCTCGACGAGGCCGCTTTCCCCGACGATCTGCATCCGCCGCTCCCCGTCGAGCTGACCGCAGTGATGCAGTCGCGAGCCGACAAGCCAGCAACAGGTGTCTCGAATACCGGAACCCATGAACTGGTGGTGCATTCGATCGCTGAGCGCGCTGGCGTTGACGTTAAGCGACTCGATGGTCTCGACATCAGCCGAGTGGTCGGTCCCTTCGTGAGGTGCACGACGGTCTTCGTTCCGATGTGGACACCGATCTTCGATGTCCCCGACATCACCTTCCGTGTGACGCAGGATGTGGACGGCGACGGTACGGAAGAATCGATCTACACCGAATCGTTCTTTCAGGTGCGCTGGGATGCTGCATCAATTGGAAATGTGACGCTCACTGCTTCGTCTGCCGCGCGCGAAAGCCGGATTTGTGATGCCCCGCCCGTGGTGCCGTGCGGTAACGTGCCCGCGATCAACTTTGCTGGTCTGATGCCGGTCAGTGCAGCGTATCACGACAATGCCACCGGCTACGCGATACGGCCCAACCGTCCGCAGCCTGGCGGCGTCTCAACCAGCCCGGCGAATGCGCCGTATTGCCTGAACGTCAATCTGTTTGGCTGCCTGCCGCGGATCACCGGCGCTGCGAAGTATCGGTTGGTGCATCGGTACGCACCGAAGTATGCGGTCGATTTTGGCGCAACGATTCCGTTCACCAACATGCATTGGTACTGGCACCCAACCGGGGGAGCACCCATTCCCGCAGATCCAACACCCGTTTCTGGTTGGTACGATCTGCCGCCGGCGGGGCTCGCTGGTACGCCTGAAGAGAGCTTTCTCTTTCCGTTTGACACGACACAGTTCACACCAGGACTCTATGGTGTGACGGTGCAGCTTGGGGATGGCGCCGGCGCGGTGCTCGCGTCGAGCGCAGAGGTGCTCTTCTCGTGCGATAATCGGGCCCCGACGATTCTGAACAGCGTTCGCTGGTCGCGGAACGGTGGAGCGACCTGGACTGTCCTTCCGACCGACTGCCCGGTAGTGCGACGCGGATCGACGCCCTCGGACGTGCTCTTCGAAACGACGTGGACAATCATGGCACCCGCGCACTACCGCGATTCGAATACGGGGGCGTCGGGATGCGGCGCATCGGGTGGCGCTCCAGTTCTCGAACCGGCTGGTCAGGTCACCAGCGACTGGCACGTTGGGCCGAACGACAACGCGCAGGCCTATGTCCAGACGTATCGGCTCCCTGCGACGAGCGCCGAGGGGACGTACGGCTTCAGTGCCTACGCTGGTTCGCGTGCATTCAATCCCAGCGGTTATGTGGCCGGCTATCAGACCAACGATTGGTTGTTCGATGTCGGCTCACCGCCGATCTACAACACTAGCCAGGTGTCGTTCTCTGTCTTCAACGCGTGATGTCGTATCAGTGCGCGGGCGAGCGTGATCCGCTCGTCCGCCACTGCCGGCCAGTGCGGCGATGACTGAGTTCCTCATCGCCGCACTGGCCACCTGGCGCCTTTCCTTTCTGCTCACGCAGGAGGAGGGGCCGTGGCGCATTTTCGCGAAGCTGCGAGAGCGGCTGGTAAACACCATGCCCGGTCGCGCACTTGCCTGCCTGTACTGCACAAGCATGTGGGTCGCCGCACCAATTGCGCTGTACATGGTGCCGATCAGCGTTGAGACCATCATCTCCTGGCTCGGACTTTCCGGCACGGCGTGTCTCTTGCACCGCGCAACACAGCGAGGGATTGAACTCATCCCGCTCGACCCCTGATCCTGTCGATGTAATCTGGAAGGAACGGATCGGCGTCACTCGGAGCACACTCTCTGTCGGAGCGCAACACACCATGTGCGAATGCGGACACCCCTCAGGCGGCTCCAGTCTGTCCACCGCACGACGCAGCGATGAGATCGCCGCATCGGCGCTGGTGGATCTCCTGTACCGCGGTGCGCGAGCGTATCTGATCCCAGGGCCAGTCTCCGGGGTCGGTTACGCCTGCCGTCCGGGCGAGATCGTCGCCGCACTTCCCTCTGATGTGAGCGCGTTGATGGCAACGGGGGCGTTCTTTCGAGTGACTCTCCCCGCGACGATAGCACCAATCCCGGCATCAACAGTATCAACCTGATCGCCGCCCCCACGCCACGAGGCGCACGAGGGGGCGACCAGAATCAGTCATCCTACCACAGAGACGAAGCGAGGCTACGCCCGCGGTGGGGCGTCCATGCCGCGCCACAGATTCGCGGTGTTCAGCTCTTCGCGCCCACACAACTTGAGATACATGAACAGCTGTGTGCGATAGGCGATGTGGTTCGCCAGCACGATGTTCACCAGAAACGCCCCGCGCGATGATCGGCTGCCGAACATCTCGATCTCGGCAGCCATCTCCGCGTCGGTCACGTCCGCCAGCTGCGCTGCGTATTGGTCGCGTTGCGTAGCAATCACCGCGCAGAGCCCATCGACGTCGAGCGTATTGGCCTGGCCCTGTGCCGCGCCCCACGCCGCCCCGTCGAACGCCCCCGCCTTCGCCGATTCGACCAGCACCGGCCCCTGCACGGTCAGGTACCGGAGCAATTCGATGGTGCTCCGCTGCGTCGGCGTCGGCCGAAAATCCA
>Ga0105044_10005080_pt1 | contig 18112 bp, 16 predicted proteins | sample MAT01_FD_78092 | JGI IMG/M metagenome (GOLD analysis project Ga0105044, IMG submission 78092) | Freshwater microbial communities from Lake Fryxell liftoff mats and glacier meltwater in Antarctica - MAT-01 | ecosystem: Environmental > Aquatic > Freshwater > Ice > Liftoff microbial mat | place...
GAATATCCAAGTTGCAGGAATATCCAATCTGGTGATTGTGCAGATCCCTGATGCTCAGATCCCTGATGTCTAAAAAATACCCAAAATCTCCCCCCAGTTTTTTGGGAGAATTGAACTAAAGGGATGTTCTGGAGCTTCAAAATTCACCGCAGCTTTTCCCCATTGCAACGGCTGCAGCATCACCGCTTCAGCGCAGGTTTTCTTCCAATCGTTTTCTTTCAATAATTTCAAATCTTCCAATAATTTCTCTTCAACAAGATCGGGCGAAATGGCACTCATTGTTCAAAAATATGGCGGCACATCCGTTGGTTCTGTAGAACGGATTCAGGCAGTAGCCCAGCGGGTTATGGCTACGGCTACGGCAGGAAATTCGGTGGTGGTGGTGGTGTCGGCCATGGGCAAAACCACCGATGGCTTGGTCAAACTGGCCACCGATATTTCTAGCAACCCCAGCCGCCGAGAAATGGACATGCTGCTCTCCACGGGAGAACAGGTCTCGATCGCCCTTTTGACCATGGCGCTCCAGGAGTTAGGCCAAGCGGCGATCTCCCTCACCGGGGCGCAGGTGGGCATCGTGACCGAAGCCGCCCACAGCCGCGCCCGCATTCTCAGCGTCGAAACCGATCGCCTAGAGCGCCACCTCAAAAATGGCGAAGTGGTTGTAGTCGCTGGTTTCCAAGGAATTAGTAACGCCATTGATTTTGAGATCACAACCCTAGGGCGGGGGGGATCGGATACCTCAGCCGTGGCCTTAGCCGCTGCCCTCAAGGCCGATGCCTGCGAAATTTACACCGATGTACCAGGGATCTTGACCGCCGACCCGCGCCTAGTGCCCGATGCCCAATTGATGGATGAAATTACGGCAGACGAGATGCTGGAGTTGGCCAGTTTGGGGGCAAAGGTGCTGCATCCGCGCTCGGTGGAAATTGCCCGTAACTATGGCGTCATGCTGGTGGTGCGATCGAGTTGGACGGATGAACCAGGGACGCGGGTCGTGTCGCCGACGCCCAAACCGCGATCGCTCGAAGGTCTAGAAATTGCCCAGCCCGTCGATGCCGTAGCGTTTGACACCGACCAATCCAAGGTTGCCCTGCTGCGGGTGCCCGATCGCCCTGGCATCGCCGCCCGCCTCTTCCGCGAAATCGCCCAGCAAGATTTGGATATAGATTTGGTGATTCAATCGGTGCATGAGGGCAACCTCAACGACATCGCCTTTACCGTTACGAAGTCGTCGCTGAATCGGGCAGAGGCGGTGGCGGCGGCGATCGCCCCTGCGCTCCGCTATGATCCCGACCCTGCCGCCGGGGAGGCCGAGGTGCTCGTAGAACGCGCCATGGCCAAGGTCAGCATTTCTGGAGCCGGGATGATTGGCCGTCCGGGGGTGGCCGCGCAGATGTTTGCAACCCTCGCAGCGGCGGCGGTCAACATCGAGATGATTTCGACCTCAGAGGTGCAGGTGAGCTGTGCCATTGCTGAGAGCGAATGTGATCGGGCGATCGCCGCTCTTTGCAACGCCTTCGAGGTCACCTCCTCTCCCTCCAACCTCGGCAATGCCCGCCTGATCCAATCGCCAACCCTGCCTCCGGTGCGGGGCGCTGCCCTCGACCGCAACCAAGCCCGCCTCGCCATCCGGCAGGTGCCCGATCGCCCTGGCATGGCCGCCCGCATTTTTGAACTGCTGGCTCACCACAGCATCAGCGTCGATATGATCATCCAATCCCAACGCTGTCGGTGGGTCGATGGCGTTGTCACCCGCGACATCGCCTTCACCGTGGCGCGGCATGATGTAGACAGCGCCTGCACCGTTTTGCGAGGGGCGGCGGCTGAATGGGGCGGCGGTGCGGTATCCGCCGATCTGGCGATCGCCAAAGTCAGTATTGTTGGCATTGGCATGATGGGTCGGCCCGGTGTTGCCGCCCAAATGTTTGAGGCGATCGCCCAACAATCCATCAACATCCACATGATCGCCACCTCCGAAATTAAGGTGAGTTGCCTCGTCTCCGAAGCCGATGGCGTGCGTGCCCTCCAAGCCGTCCATGCCGCCTTCGCCCTAGCCGGAAGTACTCGTATCGAAGTTCCGGCCTAACCCCATCCAATCAACGTCTCCCAAATTCAACCCGACAAAACCGACTCAAGCCCTAACGCCCCCTTGGCAATACCATTGAAGGTCAAACCCAACCCATCGCTTTCTATAAAAGCAATCGTTTTTGCCTGCCTCGAAATATAGCTGTAGCCATGATCCATGGGACATTTACCTGTCATTCCCGTGCAGGCGGGAATCCATCTTGAGAGTCGTGCAACCCATGGATTCCCGTTTTCACGGGAATGACGCGGGTATGTCCTAACCTTTCTGACGATAGCTATACCTAGGAATTAGCGTACCCCCCGGGGAGCGAAAATTGCCTCCTTTAGATGGGTTCATCGAACCAAGCCATGAGTTCTTCCCAAAGCTCAGGGAAATCTTCACGGCTGCGGTGCAGTCGTTCTACCCGGTCAGTAGCCCCTGGGCTATCCTCTAACCCGGCATACCATTGATTGGCTGTCACCCAGTAGCCTGCCGTCCAGCAGAGCGATCGCAAGGCAGGGTAGGGGCCAAAGGCGGCAAAGTGATGCTGTATTCGATCAGCTAGATCTGCATCCTCTAGCGCCTCGTAATAGCATTGCAAGAAAAAGGTGCGATCGCCCTCTGGGAGACGATATCCTTGCCAACGGCGCACCGTCACCGGAGACAGGAAATGCCCCAGATCCCCTGCCGGAGAGCCAATTTCTGCCCATTCCCAATCGATCAGGTGCGCGCATTGGTCGTTGATCACCCAGTTTTCGCAGGTGTGATCGCTATGGACGAGGCATTGATAGGGATGGTCATGGAGCAAAGATTCGGCACTCAGGCGGCGCTCGGCCTTGGCCAAAACAGCCTCTAGCATCGCCACAATTTTAGGATCGGCCTGGGCTGAGTGGAGGTAGGGCTGAGCGTAGTCGCGGGCTTCCTTAAAAAATATGGTGAGCGGCTTTTCGACAACGGGAATGTGCGATCGCACAGCATCTAACTCATAGCCCTGCACCTGGGGCAACTGGTGCAACCGAGCCAGGGTCTCGGCACACTTTTGCAGGTGAGCGCGGCTGTAATTCAGCGGTTTTCCGGGCAGGTAGTTGGTGATGAGGTAGGTGTATTCAAAATCAGGAGACGACTCTAGCTTACTGGCTTGGAGATCATGGCTAATGCCACTGCCCTGGAGGTAGGTGAGCACGGTTTGCTCAAACGCCGTTACCTGGCGAAAATCACCTGCAAACCGCTGGTTGGGGGTATTTACCGCCACTCGTGCTAATACGGCTTGCCCCACCCGAAAAATAAGATTGGCCTCCCCATGAGCCAAAACCTTTATGGCATCAGGGTTAGAGCAAACACCACGGACTTGCAAATGAGCCGCCAATCGAGCTTGAATGTCGGCAATATTGAGAGATTGCGTCGGAGTAGACACCAAACATTACGGGGGAGAAAGGGTTGATAAAACCTCGCGCTAGTCTTCGTATCTGGAGGGTTTACCATCCCCCAATGAAGCCATCTGCCCGAGGTGCTTCTTTATCTTACGACCCTGACAAGGCACCACTTTACATAATCTTAACAATCTAGACCAAAGCTCTAAGTCAGAGTCCCTATCTTGATCCCAGACCCTAGCTGACACGATAGGCTGTCACCGCCTCAGTGTTTGCCGATCCTTATCTGCCATGATCCCCGCTGGTCACAGCTTCCACCACATCAACGGCCAGATCCTCCAGAAAATATAGAGCATTGACCCCGCAAAACAGCTTCAATCCGTTGAGCCATCCCCATAAACGATCTAACTGTTTCGATAATGGTTGGACTTCGGCATGAGCGCTGAGCCGAATGTTCTTAGATGCGCAGCTTCTCATAGCCCTAAATTAACGGGCGGGAACAGTTTGAGCCTCTCTCTTTCCGTGGATGTCTGTAACATTCCGGGTATTTCATGAGTTCTTCATAAAGCATTGGGAACCATTCATTCTTTCCCCTAGTCTTTGGGCAAGAGTGGAGAAGAAAATTGGCGGAAAATTAGCCTAAATGCATTTTCTACTTTATTTTTGCCTACTTTTGTAGGATTCAAGATTTTTTAGGGTGAAATCGGGAAAATACGGTGCTGAAACCTGGAGGGCGATCGCCCCCCAGGTACTCTCGGTGCTGTCTTAACCTCCGACAATCCACGCAGACCATTCTCCGGTTGCCGGGTAGTCGAGAGATCCATCTACTCATACCGCATCCCATACAAGGCCACAGCTTAAGGCCACTCTCTTTAGTCCACTCACGTTTGGCCGCATAAAGTTGGCCGCCTAAGTTTGGTTGCCTAAGTTTGGCCGCCTAAGTTTGGCCACTCATATTTGGCCATTGCAATGAAAGCCACTCACAGTTCATAGCGAGGAGTTTGTATCCATGTCTCACCTGTCTTGGAAGCGTTACTGCACAATAGGGCTGACCTCAGCGTTACTATTGGCAAACCCGATCGCCAATCCACTATTGTCGCTGCGCGCCGCCGCCTTTTCTACACCCACTGAAGGGGCAACTGAAGGGGTAGCCGCTGCCTCTATTCAGGATTTGCAAGATGCCGATCTCACCATCGCACAGGGCGGAGTTGCTGCACCCTCTGGGGCACCACAAGCGCAAACCCTAGATGGTTGGCGCACAACTAGCCAAGTGGTGCAACTGGTCAATTCGAGCCAGCAGGTGACCCACTTAGCCATTTTGGCGGATGTGCTAGAGCGCCCTGATGTGAGCTACGCCAATGCGGTGTACCAGCTCTATGCCTACGACCGAGGCGAATGGAAAGAGGTTTACACCAGCCAAGGCTCACGCTTAATTCCCTTAGAAGCTGGGGCGATCGCCCTTTCTCCAGAACTGGTGCCCATCGAAACCATCCGAGAAGCCCTCGGAACCAATGACCTCAGCAATGTGCAGTTTCGCTCGGTAGTCAACTGCCGCCACGATATCCGAGGCGGGGCGCGCGATCGCCAAACCCGCTTTGAGCGCACCTTCGTCTACCGCGACTTAGAAATTGCCCAATTTAGCGACCTCAGCCAACTGCGCACCATCGAATCAAGCCAGTTCCGCTTGGCCATTCGTCAAAGCCAACCGAACTTGGATGGGGTCATTGCCCGCATTTCCCTGCGCCAACGCTATAGCGAAAGTTTTGTCCAAGAGCGGCTGATTGGCGATTTCCGCTACCGCATCAACGAAGAAGCCCAGTTTGTGGAAGGTCTAACGGCGGGCGATCGCGTAGTTGTGCGCCTGTTTGACTTGCAAAACCGCTTCATTGGGTATAGCGAGTTTGAAGTGCTAGCGGGGCAAAGTATCGTCAACCTAGTGCTTTCAGATCAGACCGGTCGTGATGGCCTAGTGCGTACCGTTTACGGCTACGACCGCAACAACGATAATCGCATCGATACCAACACCAGTTACTACGATTATTTCACCCAAGTTAGAAACGTCCGTAACGTTCGTAACTCCAGCGTTACCTACTTCCGCACGACCAACAACATCAACGTGTCTCGCTTCCAATCTGGTAGCCTCCCTAATCTGTCCCAAGGGCGCTGTACTTATCCCAGCAGTTTCCAGTCAGGCTCCTTTGCCACGGCGAACCGCAGGGTTCGGGCATTTTCTTCGAGCTTGTCGCAAGACTTCTTCGCAACCCCAAGCACCTCCCAAACGATCTTTGTGGCCTCTAGCAGCAGCTATCAAGTGCGGCAGATGATCTCGTCCTATTCCTATGAATACGTCACCATCAGCAATGGTGGCATCAATACCATCTGCGACTTGGGCTGCAGTGGCAATGATGACGATGATTACGAATACAACGACGATGACGACAACGATGACGATGACGACGATGATTACGGATACGACGATAACGACGACGACAATGACGACGATGATGATCATCGGGGTCGGGATCGGGGTCGGGATCGGGATCGGGATCGGGATCGAGGTCGGGGTCGGGATCGCGACCGTCGCCAGAACTGCAATCAAGGCATCGGCAATGGCGCAGAAGGGTGCGACCCAGGAAACTCTCGCCCACGGGGCGGCAGCAATGATGAGGGCGGTCGTCGCCCTGGTGGCCGCAATAACTCTGGCGGTGGAAACAGAAACCCTGGTGGGGTAAGCCGCTAAAGGGCGATCGCGCTAACTCCTGACGGTCTCCTGAAACTCTAAACCCACGGTGCGCCTCTCTTTAAGGAGCGTACCGTGGGTTTCTTGATGACCAAACCTGTATGCTCAAAAGCCCTCAACCCATAACCATCGGCTCACAGGTCTATCAGATACATTCGTGAAGATGTATCGTCACAGATCCCCAGAGAGCGTCACGACTGAACAAGTCACTTAAACGGTGCCAGTGCGTCGAGTCCACTATGAATTAGCCCGAAACAAGTGCAACGGGTTGAAATTGGTTTGGGTGTCATAGTAATCTTCCTGTTCTTCGCGCTTGAGCAAGCCCGTGAGCCAGTAGGTAACCGGGGTAAACAGCACCTCGACCCCACACTTAAACAGATAGTTGGATAGAATCATCACCCACAGCAAGCTATTGGGAAACAAACCACTAAAGGCAATGACCACAAACAGAGCCGTATCTACCAATTGCCCCAGCAGCGTAGAGCTAATGGTACGGAGCCACAACCAACGGCCTTGGGTCGCTACCTTGAGTTTTGCGAGGGTAAAGGAATTGGAAAATTCTCCGGCCAGGTAGGCAATTAGGCTGGCCACCACGATACGCGGTGTTTGCCCCAAAATACTCAGGTAGGCGTCTTGCAATGGCCAATCGGCGGCAGGGGGTAGCGCACCCACCAAGGCCAACATCGCAGACATGACGGCAGCACAAATAAAGCCGAGCCAAATCACCTTGCGAGAACGGGCATAGCCATACACCTCGGTGAGAATATCCCCAAAAATATAACTCAGGGGAAACAAGATGGTGCCCCCATCAAAGGTGAAAGGGCCAAGAATGAGGATTTTGGTAGCTGCAACGTTAGAGACCAGCAGCACGGCCACAAACAATGCGGTACTCGTATCGAGATGACGATAGTGTTTCATGGACAATTGCAAAGACTATTGCAAAGATGGCAAGAACTGAGCTAGGAACTGAACTTTAAGGACTGCGGCAAACAAAATTAGGGCGGTTACAATCACCTCAAGGTGGATTAAAAGCACCTCCACACAAAAAATGTGCCAGTGAAAAGCTTGTGGCCAGGGTTCACTTGCACGACAGGTTTAGCATCAGCCAACCCGATACATTTATCGGTTGATGCGTTTATCGGTCGATGCATTTATCGGTCGATGCATTTATCAGTCGATGCATCTTGAACGCGATGCATCAGACTACAAAAGACGAGTAGCCAACGCCTCAACATAGACTCCGGTTGCCAGTTAAACGGCAGATTGCCGACCCGACCATTCCTAGCAAGCGGAGATTGAAGAAGCCGTGACGCGCTGGGTCGGCATTTTTAGGAAGCAGGCTGAGCAGACTCAGGCTAGATTAGCTTCACCAAGCGCAGGCCGTAGTATAGGCCGATGGCTCCAGCAGAAAAGGCTACCAAAATAAAAATGTAGGCGATCGCTCCACCCATGGGTTTCTCCATCCAACAACTAAAGAGCAAGCTTAGACTATCCTCAATCCACACTCAATGGCCACACTCAATGGCCATAACCAATGGCCACAACCAATGGCCATAACCAACAGATTGATTGGATCATCTAGTCTTCTATTGAACCATGTTCAGGAATGGGAAGCTATGGCCTTGTTAGGGTTTCGCTAGGGTCGGGAGGCACGGATCAAGCGACGGTGATGGTTGCCCCAATCAATATCCTGGGTATTCCTGCAAACAGGGGCATCTATGCCGACATCCAGTAGAGATCGATCCAGTAGAGATTCAGAGACAGCTTTATGGGCGATCGCCTGCACGATTTTGGCGATCTAAAAATTTGAGCTGTTGATAGAGCGTTTCGATGCGGGGCAAGGCAACCCCAGCGGCGGCGGCGGCGCGGAGGGGTGCCCCATACATTGCCTCAACCTCTAAGGGGCGGCGTTCATCGTAGTCAATTTTCATGCTGGTGCGGTAGGGTTTCATGGCGGCGGTGTGGTCGAGCATCGTTTGCAAAAACTCGGCGGGCACCGTTCGCCCTTGGGCGGCGGCACCTTGCGTAACTTCTTGCATGAGTTGCGTGGTCAGGGTGAGCGCTTGGTTATCGGCCATCATGGCATCGGTGGTGGCATTGAGAATCACCGACAGGCCGTTGAAGGGAATATTCCATACCAGCTTTTTCCAGCGAGCCAGCACCAAATCTGCGGCCTGCTCAATGGGGATGCCTGCGGCCTCAAAATCTTGGGCGATCGCCCCCATTCGTTCACTGATACCCCCCGCAGAACCATCGGCTCGATATTCCCCAATGGCGATTTTCTTATAGTCCAAATGGCGAATATGCCCTGGCCCCGCTTTGTTGGCGCAAAGGAAGCATAAGCCCCCCAGAACGCGATCGCCCCCTACAATTTCGGCGGCCTGTGCCTCTACCCCCAGCCCATTTTGTAACACCAGCACCACCCCATCGTTGGCTAAAACCGGAGGCAGCAGGTGTTTGAGCAAATGGTTTTGGGTCGTTTTGAGAGCCAGCACCACCACCTCACAGGGGGGCATCGCCGTCACTTGGTCGTAGGCAAACACCTGGGGTAAAGCAAAATCCCCATCCGGCGACTCGATCACCAAGCCCTGCTCTCGCACCTGGGTATAGTCACTCCGCAGGAGGTAATGCACCTCCGCCCCAGCCCGCTGCAACCGCGCCCCATAAAAACCGCCCAACGCCCCTGTTCCTAGAATGGCGTAACGCAACCCAAACCCCATAAGCCCTCTCTTGACCCAACCCAATCACGGCATAGCACGGCCATACAGCCAGCTACCTCTCTAGATTACATGGCGATTACGCGGGGTTTTATGCAGACCTGGTTTATGCAAATCTGGTTTATGCGGATCTGTGAGTGTTGTGCAAGCAGTGTTGCGCAAGTCCCTAAGCAGATTCTGGCTCGTTTTCCTCTTGATCATCTGGCAAGCCATCTGGCTGATCAAGGGGGGCTGATTTCTTCGCTTTGATGGAGATTTTGGGGAGCTTATCGACTTCAAAATATTGGTAGAAGCGATCGGTAACTTGCAAAGATGCTGACCGTGAATCGGCCTTGCGCCGTTTTTTGACAAAGCCCAGTTCTACCAGTTCTTGCACATGCTGGTAGGCTCCAGAACCACGCAACTCGACCAACTCGGTGAGGGTGAGGGGGGCTTTGAGGGCGATCGCCGCTAGGGTTCGCAACGCCCCCAAGCCCAAGTCTACGGGCAAGAGAGTTTGCACCAAGTCTTGAAACGCGGGCCGTAGTTGTAGGCAATAGCCATCGGGGGTTTCGACGACTTCTAAGGCAGAGTCGCGGTGGGCATACTCATCCATGAGCGCCATTAAGCCGTCGCGCAGGGTCGCGCGATCGCACCCCGCATACTCAGCTAGTTGCCCAGCCGATAGCGGCTGGCCTTTGAGATACAGAATTGCTTCGAGTTTGCTAGAGAGCGCAGACATGGGGCGGCAGCTTAACAGTTAGGGTTTGATATCTTCGCAGCAGAACCCTGACGGGGTGGCGGGGTGGCGGGGTGGCGGGGTGGCGGGAATTGATGGAGTTGGCAAGACTCCCAAGGGTGAATCCGACGTTTGTCGTCCTCACCATTCGGCTCAGCTCACATCGAAGCCCTAAATTCTGCTCCCAGAACGGGAGAAAATTGTGAATCTGTCTCCCCTGATCCCCAAAAGGGAGTGGGGGCTGGGGGAGGTAGAGCTATGCTCTTCCCGGAGGGTGAGCCGCCTTGCAAAACTTAGGATGCACTGATCCACAGTCACTCCCCAGTCACTCCACAGTCACTCCACAGTCACTCCACAGTCACTCCACAGTCACTCCACAGTCACTTTAATGAGGCTTGTTTAATGAGGCTTTGCAAATGCTAATGAGACGTTTAGGGATGACGATGGCAGAACCCTTAAGTGGGCGCAAGGCTGGCAAAGATTTGATGCACAATTGCCTGGGCTTTTGTATCGAGAGATTGCCAGTCTACCTCACCGGCTTCGTCGAGGAGCGCCGTGTCAATATCAGCGGTGATGCTGTCGGCCTGGGTGAGCAGTGGGTGGTAATTTTTAAAGCAAATTTGATAACACAGTTGCCACAGATCGACTGACACCATTTTTCCATTGTGCGCTAGGCAAAGAAAGTAGCCAGGGAAGGGCTGGGGTAAGGCCGCGAGGCTGGCTTCGAGGGCGGCTGTTTCGGTGGCAGGGGCGATCGCCAACTGCTCTCGCAAGCGCCGCACCTCAGCCTGGGTTTCTGCCGTCACACCGTCTGGCCAAACCCAGTCTTCCTGGTAACGCCCTTCCCACGAAGACTGCTCCAACTCCTTCCGAATATTGTCAACCAGCCGAATAAAGACAGGCTGCATCAGGACTTCAGCCTGTTGCCATGCAGCAGTCGTTGCAAATCGGGGGCGTGTCATCCGATTCCATCTAGGTCACGTCTCTATCCACTTTACGCCTTCGCGCCCCCACAGCCTCCAGATCTCTCCTTCATCTCCAAGCCATACCCAGATGTTTGGGTCAAAAAAACTGACAGATTTCTGCATGACTGGAGCCGTATAACTGGAGCCGTATAACTGGAGAAGAGAACTGTAGAGAACCCGTCACGTTAGGCCATATCCCAAGGCAACATCCAAATTTTCTCTACTTAGGGACTCGCAGGGAAATAGGGTGCTTGCTGATCGGGCTTTCTCCCTGCGGGAGTCGCTGCGCAAACGACTGCGCTCAGCCCTCGATCACTGAAGGTTGAGCGCAGCCGAGACCTGGCCACCGGGTACACCTTTAGCCCGCAGATCCCTTGTCTCAAATTTTCTCTACTCATTCATATTGCGATAGGTCGCCACGGCAGAGGGTGAAATGCGGTTGAGGTAGCGGAAGATCCAATACTTAAAGATGGTGTCGAGGATAACAGGGAAGGTGGCGATGAACAGGAAAATGAAGTCTCGGTTGGCCTCTAGGCCGAAGTGACGGGCAACACCCTCTAGCAAAACCTCCCAGCCGTGGGGCGAGTGAAACCCAACAAACGTATCGGTGAGCAAAATGATAATGAAGGCTTTGGCACTGTCGCTTAGCCCATAGACCAATTCATCAATAAACCGTTTGAGAATTTCGATTTCAGTGCTGCTATTGACCAAAATAACGAAAAACACCAGCGTCGCCACCATGTCTGCAAACACATTTTTGAGGGCGTCGTTGCTTTTGGAGTAAAACTCTTGATCCAACTCCACCGCCTTGTCTCGCACCGATTCATTAATCTGCTCATCGGTGAGATTGGGGCTTTTGCCGATCAAGCGCTCAAACCGCAACCGTTCTTCATAGCGGCGCAGTTCGGTCATGGCTTCGTCTTCGAGGTCAATATTGAGAAACACAGCGGACTGTTCTTGGGGGCGCAGTTGATCGACAATTGGCCCTACCACGAAGTTTTTAGCGACCTGTTGAGACAGCAGCGGCAGAATGACCAAGAGCAAAACGAGCCGTACCGCAATGGTGGTTCGGGCTTTGGAGACACGGAAATTATCGACCACATCTTGTTCGGCATTGGGATCTAGCTCTCGCTTGATGCGATCCATACTTTTGAGGATCGAGCGCGGCAATACCCCAGTTTTATCGGCCAACGATTCCACCTCTTCGATCAAGTCTTCGGTGCGTGGGCGCGATGAGCTGGGTTTGCTATTTCCTTTATTTTTGGCTAGATTGCCTCCCCCTTTGCCGTTGTTGCCCAGCTTTTTAAGTGGTTCTTGGGGCGACACGACCACCAACGTGGATGACGCCATCACGGGGTCACTGTAGACGGCAATAATCTCATCAATCACCTTAAGCTTGCGGAGGATGAGGGCAGATTTGTCGATGATATTGACCCGATAGTCATCACCCGAATCATTCATCTCCACTTCGGTAATGGAGCGGTTGGAGAGGCGTAACAGGGTGTTACTCGCTCGAAACTCGGCCAGGCGTACCTTGGCTAAATTCAAGTATTTTCGCAGCTCTCCCTGAAAGTAAGTAGATGTGCTGCGGCCATAGGTTCCATAGTCACTGGAGATGCGCCCTCCCCCGAAGTAATTGTCTTCGATGGCCTTGATTCGCATGACGGCATCATAGGCTTCATCGAGTGCCCTTTCTGGCGTTCTCAGTAACCACTGATTTGCACTCTGGGCAATGGTTTTAGCAATAGAAAGAAACGAGTTTTTCATGGAGCGATGAAAGAACGTTTTAGATAGAATTGTAGGGAGATTAATGGAAGCAGCAATGAGCTAGGGGCTATCAGATCGGTGGGGATCAGCAAGATGGAACCGTGTCATTTCAATGAAACTACCCTGATGCAAGCAATCCAACTAAACTAAACCAAAGAACTCACTTAAAGAAATCACTCGAAGAAATCAGTTGAAGAACTCAGTTGAAGAACTCAGTTGAATGACTCAGTTGCAGAACTCAGTTAAAGAACCGAGCCGGTGAACTTGAACCGATCGATGGAATGATCCTACTGCCATAAACTGGCGATATTGTGGCTGACAGAGCCGATCACAAGGTTGTTAGCAGCCCGATCACCTGATCTAGATGAGGCTAGGCCATGGCCGATTGATCTCTGATAGAGCGGATCGGCCTGAACAGGAGCCATCGTGGGGTGGCCGACCGCTGGAACTGAGGCGGTGCCAGCAGGTATTCATCCTAAGAATGTAGGGCAATGGTAGCAGAGAGTGAAGACCCACAAATCTGGGCAGGAAGAAGGGGTCATCTAGTAGACCCAGACTGTCCCTGAGATGATAACGGGGATGATGACAGTATAGTAGGGAAAAATTGGGGCAGACGGGTGGCCAAACAACCGAAGAATTTCTGGATTTGTGGCGGGGCGAGGAGTGGTAAGACAACGCGGCTGGTCGAACGGTTTGGGGAATTGGCGGCGGCGTTTGTGGCAGAGGGGGTAGAGGAGGCAGATGGGACGGAGCGGGCGGAGGCTGGGAAGGTTCCCTCTGCGCCCATACTGGTGTTTGCGGCCACGGGGGATAATCGGATGGATTTGGTGGATCGATTGGCGATCGCCCCCACGCCCCCCTATCCCTTTGACTCAGCCACCCCCTTGGGTTTTTTTCAGGATGAGGTGATTCTGTTCTACCCGCTGCTTGTAGAAGAGTTGGCGATCCCCTCCCGGTTTCCGTTGCGCCTGCGCCCAGAGACCGAGCAAGAATTGGCTACCCGCCTTTGGCAGGCTGATCTCGAAAGCGGACGCCTGCACCTCGAAGGCTTGGCCGATTATTACCTGGTACGGCGGGTGTTAGATGCGATGCAACTAGCCGCATCTGGGATGGTGCCCCCGGAGGAGATCCCGTTGCGCTTACAGGCCGGGATACCCGACGTTCAGGGAGCCGCCGAGTTGTGGGAGGTGATGGGGGAGGTGCTGCAACGGTGGCGCAGTTGGTGTCTAGAGCGGGGGTTACTCACCTATAGCCTCGTGACGGAACTCTATTGGCGCTACCTGTTGCCTCACCCGACCTATCAAGCCCGCCTAAAGCAGCGATATCGAGCCATCTTAGCCGATGACGTAGACGAGTATCCGGCGATCGCCCTTCCCCTGTTTTCTGGGTTGCTCGATGCGGGTCTGCCCGGCTGCTTCACCTTTAACCCCAATGGAGCCATCCGCAAAGGCTTAGGAGCCGACCCGGATGCCTTGGCAGCGCTCCAGGAGCGGTGTACGATTGTGCCCCTGGCTGACCCCACCGACAACCTCGGAGCCGCATGGGCGGAGACTTTGGTGCAGTGGGTGCGCGAGCCGGTGCTGATGCCCCCCATGCCCGATACGATTCACAGCCTCGAAACAGTGTCGCGGGCACGCCTGTTGCGGCAGACCGCCGAGGTGGTGGTGGCTGGGGTGCGCCAAGGGGTCGTGCAACCCCGCGACATTGCCATCATTGGGCCAGGGGTGGATGCGATCGCCCGGTACACCCTCCGCGAAATCCTCATGCGCCAAGACATCGCGGTTGATGCGCTGAATGAACAGCAACCGCTGATTGGGTCGCCGCTCATTCGGGTCTTGCTGACGCTGTTAGCGCTGGTGTATCCGGGGCTAGGGCGGTTGTTAGAATCAGGGGCGATCGCCGAGTTGCTGATCGTCCTTAGCCAGCCCGCCCAAATCACCGCTCAGCCCTCCCTGCTTGACCAATGCCACATCGATCCCGTGCGCGCCGGGTTGCTAGTTGATCACTGCTTTGTGCCTGACCGAGAACATCCCCACCTGCTCCCTGCTACCGCTTTCCCGCGCTGGGATCGCCTCGGCTACCGTGCCGCCGAAGCCTACGAGCAAATCCGCCAATGGATCGTCGAACAGCAGTCTCAACAGCAGCAACGACTGCTCCCAAACCCCATTGCCCTGCTCGACCGCGCCATCCAACGCTTCCTCCTCGGCGGCAGTCACCTGCCCTACGATCGCCTCGCCGCCCTGCGAGAATTCATGGAAACCGCCCAGCATTACTGGGAAGTAGACACCCGCCTCTACCAGGTTGAAACCCCGGCTCCTCGCCCCCGCCAGCGCCACGATAGCAGCACCACCGTAGCGCACTTCATCGAGCTATTGCGGAACGGCACCCTCACCGCCGACCCCTACCCCGCGCGCCCCATGGCCGAGCGCAATGCCGTCACCCTCGCCACCATCTACCAATACCGCGCCGCCCGTAGATTTCATCGCTGGCAGTTTTGGCTCGATGCAGGCTCTCCCCTGTGGCTGACGGGCAGCAGCGATCTCTTTAGCGCCCCCCTGATGCTGCAAAACTGGGATGGAGAACCCTGGACTGCCGCCGATACCCTCCTATCCGATCAACATCGCCTCGAACGACAGGTGCGCGATTTACTAGGACGGGCGGGCGATCGCGTCTTCCTCTGCCACAGCGACCTCGCCACCACCGGACAAGAACAAACCGGGGCACTCCTATCCCTCGTCAACGCTGCCTCCCCCCTCACAGAATCTTTTCTTGAAGTTGCATTGGCGGGCGATTAGCCTTAAACTCACCCCGATCTTGGCATCCCCAAAGGATGGAACGCCTGGTCGTTGCATGATTTATCTCGATTATCACGCTAACCACCCCAGCCGATTTTAGCGGTGTCATAGAGGTTCTACAGGCTATTCCCAAGGCTTTGGCAACGCCAGCAGCATTGACCATGAGCTAGCTCTCATTGACCGTGGCAACGCTGCCATCCAAGTAGGCCTCATTCGTCTTTATTAGCTGGCCAGCTTACGCGCCATCCGGTGTAGAGTGGCTGAGTCGCTGAGGGTAGGAACCTCGTCCAAGGCGAACCAGCCCAAGGCATAGGATTCTTCAGAAACCGCGAATTCCATGTCTTGGGCTACCAGCAAAAACCGGATGTCGTAATGCACATGGGGCGGCTCTTTGGCGGTGTGAATGGAGTGATGATCGATGTCAAAAATTGTGTTTTGTAGGGGGGCGATCGCCTGAATGCCGCATTCCTCCCTGGCCTCGCGCAATGCCGCCGCCAGCAGAGAGCCATCCCCCTCCTCTCCATGGCCACCAACCTGTAGCCAGCGGTTCAATTTCTTGTGGTGGGTCAACAGCACATGCGACTTGGCGGCATTAACCACCCAAGCAGAGGCCGTAAGGTGCCCGATATAGTTATCCCGCTGCCAGAAGCGGGGTTGCCCGCCTAAAAAAATCAGGGTAGCCGTGATGGAATCGGCTTCCTGCTCATTAAATGGGGTATGGGCGGAAATCGTTTTAATGCAGTTCTGCAGATCCATAGTCTTACTGTGATGTGCAAGGTACTATAGCCATAGTCACGCTGGCTAGGACATCAAGAAACCCTTAAAATGTTCCAACCTTCCAACGTTCATCTGGAAAATATTTCAACCAGACTGACTACAGCTACACCTGCGTCACAATGCCCATGCTTCGATGCTGAACCATGGTTGAGGTCATTGCTTTGACGACGCTAAAGTAGTCAAAGCGAAGAATCATCCATCAGAGTAGAGCAGACCTGTATCAACCTCTAAATTAGATAAAAGATACTTGTGGCTCTAGTGTTAACCAATAACGCAATCTACAAGCTGCTCAACCTTGGAACTGACGCCAGGTAGCAGCCCTAGTTAAATTAAAAACGCGCCCTGGAGGACTTGAACCCCCGACATCAGGTTTTGGAGACCTGCGTTCTACCAACTGAACTAAGAGCGCATGACAGAGATATGGGCGATCGCCCAATCTCAAACGATTCGACCTGAAGTAGCTTAGCCCAAAACTCGCTTCTAGCTATTTTAACAGTTTATCAGCTTGTGCTACTTGTGTTGGGGCAGCCTCAAGGCAAAATTTCGGCTAGACACATCTCATGTAGAGAGAATCTGTTTCCCGATTGACTCTAGCCCGATGGATGAGGCTACCTTGCACAAAACACAAAGACATTGAACTCAACAGAATTGCTCATTGAGACAGATCAAACATATAGCATCTCTGTTTAATGACTTTATCTAGAAGATCATGTCATTCAGAAAAAACTGCGCCACCTTAGAGCGGGCGATCGAAACGCTGCTTCAGGCGAGTGGCTTTACCGACGCGATCGCGGAGATAGTAGAGCTTAGCACGGCGTGCTTTACCACGACGAATGATGGTGATGCTAGCGACGCGAGGAGAGTGGAGTAGGAAGACACGCTCAACGCCAATTCCTTGGAATACGCGACGAACGGTGATGGTTTCATTGATCCCTCCGTTCCGCATGGCAATCACGGTGCCTTCGTAGGGCTGAACCCGCTCTTTACCTCCCTCCTGGATCACCACGCCAACTTTGATGGTGTCTCCTACATAAATAATAGGCAGATTTGATTTTAATTGCTCCGCCTCGATTGAGCGGATGATCTCTTGGGCGTTCATGGCTGCTTTTTCAAAACTCACGATCATCAATAATAGCTGCTTTTAGTGCAATAAGTCTAGGGAAATTTCTAAGGTCTTGGCACTCTTTTTAGAAATTTTTACCGTGAGGCCATTGATTTGGACTTCGGTTGTCAAGATAGCCGATTCTAAGGGCTACGGAGACCTACCCCTATCCAGAACTGGACAATGTTCACCTCCACTATATCCCTATCGCCCTACCTCTAGGGTAGATACCCTGTGGATTTCTACATTTGCAGAAATGACAGAACGTTTAGAGAAGCCTTCGAGAACTCAATCTATGTGACTGATCCCAGCAGTATGACTGATCCCCAGCAGCGTAACTGATCCCCAGTAGATTATCATCGCCCAGTTCGATTGATCCCCATCAATCTTTTCTAAAGATTTTAGGAAGATCGTATTTTTTTGTTTTCATGGATAGAGAGATATTATGGACAAATTATGGACAAAAACCGAATGCCAAAACCCCAAGCCCTCAATTGTCCCACCCATTGATTGGGGACAACTGAGGAGGATGGAAGCAACAGAAATTGCGTTATTCTTCAGGCTTCGATTCTTGGGGAGGGTGGTTGCTGCGCTTGACCGGGCGACCAATGCCTTCGCGGGGTTTGGTGCTGCTGGTGCGGGGTGCGGGGGCACCTTCGCCGGGTTGCCGACGCTTCCAAGGTTTTTTGGGGGGAGGCCCTTTGCGGAACCCACCACTCTCTGCTTTGTCGCGCTTACGGGGAGGTACGAGGCCAATCACCGTACTGTCTTTGATGACGAGGTGGTTGCCATTGCGGCGCACTTGAAAATCCCAGAAGTATCCGACGGTTTTCCCTTGAAGTTTGCCGTCGAGGATCAGCTTGAAGGCTTTAGGGGGTTGGTCAGGTTTTTTGGGAGCTTGTTGGATCCGTACAATCAGGCGATCTTCTTCTTCAGAATAGAAAAGAACCTCACCTCTAATCGAGAAATACCCATCATCATGATCTAGTTCTTGGGGGGGGGCGCCCCTGGGGGGTTGGTCTCGAGCCGCTCCTGGGGGGGGCGCGGGCGGGGGGCGCGCGGGTTTGTTACGGGCGATCGTACCGGGAGTGGCTAC
>Ga0105044_10005083_pt1 | contig 18111 bp, 16 predicted proteins | sample MAT01_FD_78092 | JGI IMG/M metagenome (GOLD analysis project Ga0105044, IMG submission 78092) | Freshwater microbial communities from Lake Fryxell liftoff mats and glacier meltwater in Antarctica - MAT-01 | ecosystem: Environmental > Aquatic > Freshwater > Ice > Liftoff microbial mat | place...
ACACGGTTGGCTCCCAAGCCGCCTGTTTAATCGTTCACCGCAGAGTTCGGAACTGGTGAGGCATCCCGAAGTGCCTATCTATTCGTCTCTAACGGAGCCTTCTCAGGCCAAGTCTGGTAAGCATTGGGGCTAAAAGCCCCTCCCTTCAGGGATGGGGATGCTTACCCTTTAAAACAGACATGTGAAGTGGAATAGACTACTCGTAAGAGACTGATTTTACTAGAGTGATCGTTCCATACATCATAGCAAGCGTAGGGTAATCGTCGGTTTTGCGGCTCTGGCGAGGAGATGGGATCGGTTTAAAGACGAGGATATCCAGGGCGCAGAACAACTCTGCGCCCCCAAATACGCGATTATTGCCCGCCGTTCAGCACGGCTTGCAAGCGCCCTTTCAGGCCCGTGATGCGCTGTGACAGCGCCGCCTGCCCGCGTGATTGGGTCATCTGCTCGACGGCTTCAACCGACTGCATCAACTCCGGCCCAAAATCGCGGGCTTGCTGGAGCAGCGCCTGTAAATCGGCCTCATTTTCAGCCGCCAGCATTTCATTCAAGTAGCGCAGTTCAGGACTCATGCGCGATTGCAGCACCTGGACGACGAGGCTGTAAATCCCTTGCAGCCGCTGCAACAGCGCTGTGTCGCCGCGCTTCTCGGCCTCTTGCAAATTGGCGACGAGGATCGACATAAATTCGTCATCGATCAGCTCAAGATTGGCCTGAATCATGTCCTGCGGCTGCGGGCTGTTGACGAGCATCTGCAAAAATTCGATGGTTTGCTGTGCGCCCTGCTGAACCTGCGAGTCCATCAATTCGACCAATTGCAGCAGCAGTTCCCGCGTGCCTTCCAGCTTTTCACGCTGGTCGGCGGGAGCGCGGCCAATTTCCAGCGCCAATTCCTCAAAGAACGCCTCATCGAACACCGGGCGCATCAACCCAACCAGCCCCTGCAATTTGTCTTCGTCATCCGCATACTCAATCACCAGATTGACGAAATCGGTGCGCGTGGCATTCTCGCCCAATTTTTCAATATCGGCGACGACCTCCTGCACGCGGCCCATCTTCTCCTGCTGCTGCGCCATCAACGTTTTGCCAAATGACGAATTGGCGACGAGGACATCCTGCACCGCCATCAAGCGCTGGATCACGCCGTTATTCTGTGGGTCTTCCATCAGGCGCTCACCCGCCAGGCGCAACGTCTGGAAGAACTGCGCGTCGATGATGGTGTCATTGTCGGTGATGAGTTTTTCCAGCGCGTCCTGGCTGGACGCACTGAGCATCTCTTGCAGCAGTTCCAGGCGGCGGCGCTGTGAGGCCAGCATATCCGGCGTGATCCCATCCGCCTCCATGATGATATCGATCATGCCTTGCAAGGTCAGGCTGCGCTTGGGATTGAACATGTAGGCGCGGAAGGATTCTTTGGGCAGCGAGCGATTGAGTTCATTCATCAAATCGCCTGTCACCTTTTCTTCCTTCTGGCCGCGCAGCGTCTCACCGGGGATGCACACGATGAGCAGCGATTTGCTGGCATCATGATACAGCACAGGCGTCACCACCCGATTGACGAAACCGCACGCGGGACAGCGGGCCGAGTTCAGGCGGTTGGTGAGCAGCGCTTCTTTGCCCTGCGGATCGCTCTGGACATCAATCACCGAGCGGATAACAGCGGGAACGGGCTGGCCGCAGTTGCTACAGCGGATGGTGGTTTGTGTTGGTGGCATGGAATCTCCTGTTAATCGCGTGGCAGCGTAAAGTAAAAATTTGAACCTTTACCAGGGGCGCTCTTGACGAAAATTTCGCCATGATGGGCCTCGATAATCGATTTCGCCAGATACAGGCCGAGGCCCGTCCCTTTCGTCTTGCGCGTCAAATTGCTCTCCACGCGATAAAAGCGCTCAAAGACTCGCCCGATATCTGTCTCAGCGATCCCGGCTCCTTCATCGCGCACAAAGAAGGTGACGTTCTTATCCGTGAAGCGTCCCCCAACGGTGATCGTGCCGCCATTGGGCGAATACTTGATGGCATTGGTGAGAAGATTGTCAATCACCTGACGCAAACGCCGCCCATCGCCCTGAATGGCCGGAAAACGATCTGGAAAACTGAGCGTAAACTGATGCCGCGTCGTCTGGGTTTTCAAGCGTTCGACGGATTGTTCGCCCAGTGAATCTAGCCGCACATCGGCCATTTGTAAATTGACAGTCCGCTCGGCCTGAATTTTGCTGGCCGTGAGCAAATCATCGATCAATTCCGCCAGTCGATCCGCCTCTTCTTCGATGACTTGCAGGCTTTGATGCACCACGCTCATATCCCAGTTGGCATCCTGGCGATTGAGCGTGCTGGCATAACCCTTGATGAGCGCGACAGGGGTACGCAGCTCATGCGAGACCGTCGAGATGAAGACGTTCTGCATCTCCTGGGCGCGGCGAAAACTGGTGATATCGCGCACGTTGGCGATGATATTGCCGAGCCGTCCGTTGCGATTGAACAACGGCGCATAGGTGATGCCAATGCTGGCGACCATGCCATCGCGCCGCTGCACATCGCCCTCCACATACAGGGTTTCCGTGATCGTCGTGGGCGGCTTCTGGCGCGGCCAGCCTTTGGCGAGGGCGTCTTTCAGATCATTGTGTTCAAGATGTTTCCACACAATGACCTCATCGAGTTTGCGGCCCATCGCCAGCGTCGATGACCAGCCCGTCATCTGCTCAAAGGCGCGATTCATCTGAATGATGACCAACTGAGCATTCAACAGCATTACGCCATCGCCGCTGTAATGCAAAATCGCGGCCAACTGCTGGCGCTCCTGGTTGATGCGCTCGTAGAGTTGGGCGTTGTTCACGGCAATCGCGGCCTGATCCGCAAAGCTCTGGAGGCTCTGGGTGTCCATCGGCGTAATGCGGGCCTGATACGAGCGAAACACGATCAGGAGGCCCAGCGGATTCTCGGCAAACACCAGCGGCAGCGCAATCGACTGTTGCAGATCAGGATTAACGACGTGCATCATCTCTTGCAATTTATTCGTCAGATACTCCGAGTCGCCGCTTTCTGCGCCCACAATCAACTGTTGCAGCAGCGCATTGAGCGCATCAACCTTGTCTTCGGGGAAGCCGGTATAGGCCCGCAGGCGGAATAAATCATCCTCATCGCGCAGCGCAATGAGGCCCACTTGCCCCGCCACCATCACGACTGAGGCCCGCAGCACGCGCCGCAGCACTTCGGTCACATCGAGTTGAGCCGTAATTGCGCGGGTGATCTCCAGCAAAAAATCGCGTTGGCGATTGGGGAAATCGGGGAGGGAGAGCATACGCCGTTGACCGCGCTTTCACACGCCAATAAGTCCTCTGACTATAACATAATTGGTCAGGGCTGAGGGCGTTGCTATAGGGAATACTAACGTGTTTTAGATACAAGCGATCCAGAGGGGATGCACCTATTTTTCCTGGATTTTTTTATACGCCTCAATCATCACCCCCAGATAGGCATCGGCGGCCTCTTCATCGCTCAGGTCCGTCTCGTGCAGCGTGGCATACAGGCTTTTCTCCAGCACGCGCTCAATACCGTAGGATTTGAGCACGTCTTCCTGCGCCGCCGTCAGCAGGGAGCGATCCACAAAGAGATAACAGGCCACATTGAAGCCGTTGATGAAATTCTCAAAGGGGGCCACCGCGCCGCCAAAATAGCTGTCAGGCCGCCGCCGAATATGATCTAAGACCTTGATCATTTCGTTGATATGGTGCTCGGTGGTGGCGTTTTCGTTGTGGTTCATGGGGAGTATCCTCTGTCGCTTCAATAATCAACCGTGTTTGGAGTGTGGAAAAGCCGCTACCAGATGACCTGTACAGGATAGGCTTGCAGCTTGCGATCTTTCGACAGCAGCGGCAGTCCTTCAGAGACTGCCTGTGCGATCAACAGCCTATCGAACGGGTCTCGATGATGGAGAGGCAAATCGTTGAGCACATAAATATGCTCAAGTTTAATCGGCAGCAGTTGCAAGCCATTTAAGGATTGAGCCATCGTAACCCGCTCATTTAATGGCAATTTCGCATTCAGCTTTCCGATAGAGAGCTTAATCTGTATTTCCCAGATACTGACGTGGCTCAGAAAAAGGTCAGTATCTGGATGACTCACGATGGTGCGTCCATACGCAGATAACAGAGCTACATCCTTCTCTAACCACATGAATGTATGGGTATCGAGAAGGATTTTCATTCGTCATCCCCAAACCAGAACGAATCGGATAATTCGTCGTCAAAATCGTCGGCAATCCAGATTTGCCCTTTGAGATAACCCCATTGACGGGGCTGCACTTCCCCTGACGCAAGCTGCAAATCGGACTGTTTCACGAATTCATCGATTTCAGCCCGTGTCGATCCCGCAGCATGAGCGGAGGGCTGATACCCATGCATTTTGTGCTCCAGCGCCTCGATAAGGGTCTGGCGCACATCAATATTGGCCGCCTGAGCACGCGCCAGCAGTTCTTCAGGAATTTCAACAGTCAAAGGTTTATCGCTCATCGCGCCTCTCCTTCACACTCTCATGATGATCACTATTATAACATGATGCCACGCCATACCGATTTTTGGAGGCGAAGTCATCGCATGGCCGCGCAAAAGAGGTTGAAGGGTGTTATTGTAGGGACAAGGCCCGCCTTGTCCGATCTTTTGGTTGTGGACACGGCCGGCCGTGTCCCTACGGATCACCACAAATATTTCTTGATCGCTGCGGTGAGAGACTACGCCTTGTTCCAGTAGTGCAAGAGCGTGCTGCCATCGGTGAATCCCAGCGGCAAAAACGCCCCCAAGCCAAAATAGACGAAGTTCAGGAAGGCGACCAGCACCAGCAGACCCCACACGGGCGCACTCAGGCTGTCTCGCAGCAGCAGCGCCAGAACAGCCACAACGATCCCGATGACAATGCTCACAGGTGCGCCGCCCAATGCGCGACGGATATGCGTTGCAGCGGGCAGCGTCGGCTCATCGGCGGGATAGACCGACGCGCCGAAGACGCCCCACATGCGAACGCCTGTCATAGCATAGCCGACGCGCCGCCCCGCCATAAAATGCCCATACTGATGCAGCGTCTCGCTGATCCAGTACAGCAGCATCGCCACAACGCCCCACAAGAGCGCACCGATGAGCGAGAGTTGCAGCGAAGCGAGGGCCAATCCGGTAAAGATGACAACCAGCAGCAGCGATCCTGCAAGCGAAGAAGGTGTGACTTCAATATTCAGGCCCAGAACTTTAAAGGACATCGTAAAAATCTTCCTGCTATAGCTATCGATCTAATAACCAATGGTGCATGTCGTAAATTTGAGGTGGGATTGGCGTAGGGGCGCGATATATCGCGCCCCTACAAAGACGCTTTGGCCCTCTAAGAACCGTTAACCATCAAAAACTGAGCCGCAGAATTTGATTTTGTGAGGCAAAATGATCGCAAAATCGAGATATGCACCATTGGTTAATAGAGAAGCGCTTTAAAAGATAAATGATGACTGGTCTTTTGGGCGCAGCCCGCTGCTCCCCTACACGGTATTTGTAGGGGCGAGTGATGACTCGCCCTGTTTTTTCTTAAAACACCAATCATGTAGGGCGGATTGTGTCCGCCCTCCTCTATTGCGCTATTCTTCTTCCAGCGCCTTCAACACATCGCTGATGACCGCCTGACCGCCATGCGTCACGACCAGGGCCGCCGCGCCATAGATGCTCACATCGTCGCCCAATGCAGCCTCGACAATGGGCAGTGGCGTCCAGAAAGCCGAATCGAGCGAATACTGTTCGATGGCCTCATGCATGGGCTTGAACAGCAAATCACCAATTTTGCTCACACCGCCACCAACAACAATAATTTCAGGATTGAAGAGATGCAGCAAAGAGACAATCCCCAGGCCAACCATCTTTCCAGCCCGTTCAACGATTGAAAGAGCCAGCGCATCCCCGGCCTGTGCTGCTTCGCCAATCTCGCGGGCATTGATGGTTGAGAGATCCTTACGATTCAGAATGGATGTCTCACCCGCTTGAATGCGCGTGACCGCCTGACGCGCCAGGGCATGACCTGCGGCCTCTTTTTCGAGCGATGACACACGATCATTGTCAACAACAAGCTGAATATGACCCGCTTCGCCACCCAATCCATCGCGCCCCTGAACCAACCGACCATCATTGATGATGCCGCTGCCGATGCCCGTGCTGAGGGTGAGATAAATGACAAAGCGATAGCCGCGTGCTGCCCCGCGTGCCACCTCCGCCAGCGCCGCAACATTGGCATCATTGCCGCAGTAGACAGGCACATTGAAAATCGCCTGGAGACGATCTGCCAGCGGCACATTGTGCCAACCCGGAAGATTGGGCGGAGCCACCAGCACGCCCGTAATCGGATTCAGCGGGCCAGGGGCTGAGATGCCGATGCCCGCGACGGGCGTGCCATCCACAGGCCACACCACGCGGATCGCCTCGACAATGCGGGCAAAGCTTGGTTCAAGCCCCTCTGCTGCCAATGTCTTGGTTTTATATTGTTCAAGAATATCCAGATGGCGCGTCAGACGAGCGGCTCTGATTTGCGTACCACCGAGATCAACACCAATAATAACGCCTTGATTCATGATCCTATTCCTTAAATGGTTGAAACGCCTGGGTCGCGCTGTTAAAATAGCAGACTGAACATTTATTCTGTTACAACACCATTCCCATAAAGATGATTTGCAGGAACAGCGCATGGCGAAGAAACCACACGAGCAAGAAACGCCCGCCCGCCAGCAGTATCTAGAGACGAAACGGCAGTATCCAAACTGCATCCTGCTCTTTCGTATGGGCGATTTTTACGAGACATTTGATGCGGATGCCGAACTGTGCGCCCGCGAACTCAATATCACGCTGACCAAACGTCCCTTTAGCAAACATAAAGCCCCCGTGCCAATGGCTGGCGTACCTCATCATGCGCTTGATAATTATATCGCAAAGCTGATCGAGAAGGGGTATCACGTCGCCGTCTGTGAGCAGATGAGTGAGCCAGACGGACGCGGTATCGTGGATCGTGAGGTCACGCGGGTCATTACCCCCGGCACGCTGATTGAGCCAGAACTGCTCAAAGAGGATCGCCCGAATTATCTGCTGGCGCTCGTGCCGATTGGCAATGCGGAAACAGGCGTGTGGGACAAAGCCGGCCTCGCCTATATCGATATTTCCACAGGTGAATTTGCAGCGACCCAATTAGAGGGTGAAAATGCGCCCGTCCAGGTGCTGGAGGAACTCGCCCGCCTCGCCCCCCGCGAAGTGCTGCTGCCGGAGTCGTGGGCCAAGCGCAAAATATCGTTCCCGGAGGGGATGCATCTCACGCCTATTGCGGATTGGATGTGTGAGCAGAAGACCGCCGCCGAAGCGCTGCAAACCCATTTCAACGTGCGAACGCTGGAGGGCTTTGGGCTGCGCGAGTGGCCGTTTGCCGTGTGCGCGGCAGGGGCGGTGCTGCATTATGTGCGCCACTCGCAGAAAAATTCCACCGGACAGATCAATACGCTGCGGGCTTATTCGACCTCGGCCTTCATGGTGCTCGATCCATTTACGCGGCGCAATCTTGAGATCACCCAGACGATTCGCAGCGGCAAGACGCAGGGCAGCTTGCTCGGCGTGCTCGATCATACGCTCACGGCGATGGGGGCGCGGCTGCTGCGCCAATGGATCAATCAGCCGCTGCTCGACCTGCGCCGCCTGAACAGCCGCCTGGATGCTGTCGAAGCCCTCACCCGCGAAGAGGCGCTGCGCCAGGAGCTACGCGATCTGCTCAAGCCCGTTGCGGATCTGGAGCGGCTCGTCAATCGTCTGCTCATCAGCCGTGCCAGTCCGCGTGACTTGATGAGTTTGCGGGCCAGCCTGTGCCTGATTCCCAGCCTGAAAGAGCGCCTCAGCAGCATCCCCGCCCTCAACAGCATTGCCGAGGGGCTGGATGCCTGTGAGGAGATTGTCGATGTGATTGGCCGCGCTCTGCCCGATACACCGCCCGCCAATATGAGCGCGACGGGCGTGATTCGCCCTGGCTACGCGCCAGAACTGGACGACATCAACGAGCGCAGCCAGCACGCCCGCGATTGGATCGCCAATCTTGAGCCGAATGAGCGCCGCCGCACCGGAATCGCCACGATCAAAGTCGGCTTTACGAAGGTGTTTGGCTATTTCATCGAGATCACGCAGGCGCAATCGCACAAAGCGCCGAGCGATTACATCCGCAAGCAAACGCTGGTCAATGCCGAGCGCTACATCACGCCCGAACTCAAAGAGTATGAGACCGTTGTCCTCAATGCCGATGAAGAGATTCTCGCCGTTGAGCGCCGCCTGTTTGATGAATTGTGCCAATCGCTGAGTGAGCAGGGAGCGCGGCTGCTGCGCTCGGCCCGCCTGCTGGCAACACTCGACGCCCTGCTCTCGCTGGCGGTTGTCGCGGTGCGCGAAGGCTATACCCGCCCGCGTCTGAATGATGGCGACAGCCTGCGGATTCGCAGCGGACGCCATGCTGTCGTTGAGAAGGTCGTGGAGTCGCGCTATGTCGCCAACGATACGCACTTCGACGCGCAAGCGCGGATTCATATCATCACCGGGCCAAATATGGCGGGCAAATCGACGTATATTCGCCAGGTGGCGCTGATTACATTGATGGCGCAGATTGGCAGCTTTGTGCCTGCGGATGAAGCCGATATCGGGCTGGTGGATCGCATCTTCGCCCGCATCGGCGCACAGGACGAAATCCACGCTGGACAAAGCACCTTCATGGTCGAGATGGTCGAAACGGCGCGGCTGCTGTCTGGCAGCACGAAGCGCAGTCTGCTGATTCTGGATGAAATCGGGCGCGGCACATCGACCTATGATGGTCTGGCGATTGCGCGCTCGGTCATTGAATATATCCATAACAATCCGCGCCTGAACTGCCGCACGCTGTTCGCCACGCATTATCATGAGCTGACCGAACTGCCCAATATCCTGCCCCGCGCCATCAATTACAGCGTGGCTGTGAGCGAACGCGGCGATGAAATCGTCTTCCTGCATAAGGTCGTCAAGGGCGGCGCGGATCGCAGCTACGGCGTGCATGTGGCGCAGATTGCCGGGATGCCGCGCCCGGTGGTAGAACGCGCCCGTGAACTGTTAAAACATCTTGAATCGCAGGGCGGGGATTTCCGTCTGCCCAAAACGCCCCTTGAAGAGAAGCCCGCGAAAGGGGCCGCAAAAAGCGAATCGCACTCCCTGCCGCTCTTCCCGCCCACGACAGAGGCGCACCCGGCGCTGGCGATGCTGCGTAAGATCGAGGTGGATGGCCTCAGCCCGATTGAGGCGCTGACGAAGCTGTATGAACTCAAGCGCATGGCGGGACAGTAGCAGAAGCGATTACGTGTTCGATTTAGCTGCCACATCGATATTTATGGCAGCCTGTAGGGACACGGCCCGCCGTGTCCGATACGTAATATTTTTGAGGCATTATCAAACAGATCTACAGGTACAAGGGATGTCTTGTTATGCCTCAACCATTTCCATCTGATTACTTCAAGCGCCAGGACGATTCGGCTGATTCACTGTTTTACACTCAGGCCCGCAAAGTCGTTCATATCGATGACAAAGCCATCGCCCTGCTCACGGACTATTACGCCCGCCATCTGCCCCAGAACGGCGTGCTGCTCGATCTGATGAGTTCATGGCGGTCACATCTGCCAGCGACCATCACGCCGCAGCGCATCACGGGCCTCGGCATGAATGAGGATGAGATGCAGAGCAATCCGCAGCTCAACGAATTTGTCCTGCAAGACCTGAATAAAAATCCCCGTCTGCCTTTTCCCGATCAATCGTTTGATGCTGCCACCTGTGCGGTGTCGGTGCAGTATCTCACGCAGCCTCTGGCGGTCTTTCAAGAGGTCAATCGCGTGCTCAAGCCAGGGGGGATTTTTATCCTCTCCTTCTCCAACCGCTGCTTCCCGACCAAAGCTGTCGCGGTCTGGCTTGCCAGCACAGATCGGCAGCATGTGGCGCTGGTGGAACGCTATTTTGCGGAGTCAGAGAATTGGTTTGATGTTCAGGCCGAGGAGAAAAAAGGCCCGCATGATCCGATGTTCATTGTGAGTGGGCGGCGTCTGCAAAAAATGGCGAGCGACAACCTATAGTTGTCCGACCAAATAGAAACAGGCATAGAAGACCGTCCATGCCTGTTTCCAAAACCACCTTCTTACCCCAATGTTGCCTCAATCCGCTGGCGAAAGCCCTTGAGCCGAGGCACAGGCTCATTGGAAAACACAAAGCGAATCAGATATTCGCTGCGTGCGCCGCCCCATCCCGTCATGGGTGTAGCGGCAATCAGGCCACGCTCCAACAAACGAACGGAAAATTCCGCTGCTGTCAGGCCAATTGGAGTCGTGTCCATCAACATCGACCATCCACCCTGCGGCTTGATGACAGAAAAGCCTGCCAATTCCTCAAGCAGCACATCACGGCGGCGCTGCAATTCCTGCGTGGCAGCCGCAACATCGCTGTCTGGGGTGCGGAGCGCGACAGCCGCCGCCTCCTGAGCAATGCCCACTGGACAGACCACATTCGAGATATTCACCAGTCCAATATCGTTGATGATCGAAGATGGCGCGACAATCCAGCCCACGCGCCAGCCAATCATGCGGTATTCTTTGGAGACTGCCCCCACCGTAATCGTGCGCTCGGCCATGCCCGCAAAAGACGCCGGGTGAATAGGCTCGAGATCATCGAACAACAGCCGTTCCATTGCGCTATCGTAGAGCATCCACGCCCCGGCCTGCTGGCAAGCCGCACACATCACCTCCCAATCGGCCCGTGACAACACCGCGCCGCTCGGCATGGCCGGACTCATCATGAGGAAGACTTTTGTTCTGGGCGTCACAGCCGCTTTCACGTGCTCAGGATCGAGCCGCCAGACACCACCGTCAATCTGATACGGGATATAGACAGGAATGCCGCCCGCCAAGCGCACACGGTTGATCAATCCAATATAGATCGGATCAGTCATGACGACTTCATCGCCGGGTTCAAGTAGCGCCAGCAGCACATTAAGAATCCCGTTGAGGCCGCCCGCACACACAATCGTTGAGTTGTTCCAATCGTAGGCGATGCCAGAGGTACGACTCACCAGATCCGCAGCGGCCTGTCGCAGAGAATTGGCTCCTAAAAAGGGCAGGTAGCTGTTGGCACTATCGAGGGTGGCGGCCTGCTGTGTCGCTTCAATCACACCGGGAGGCGGAAGAATATCGGTATCGAGATTTTCGAGGCGCAGCACATTGGGGTCTTTGAGCTGATCGGCCAGCGCCCCCATGCGATCAACGCCGATTCCTGCCATATCGCGCAGCCTGCTGACAGGCATATGTGTCTCCCTGTGTATCGGGTAAACAAACTATAAACGTAGGGCGATCACACTTCCATGATCGCCCCGCCAACAGGCGCTGATTACGCCACCTGCTTTTCCTTTTCGCCACCACCGATGTTATACGCCGCTTCGGGGCGGGCCGCAGGAATCTCGGCATCTGAGGCTGAGATCATGCCTTCTGACAGCAGCACGCGCTTAAACGAGGTGATCGCTACTTCGATCATAAACAGATCCGGCTGGCGCGTGGTGAGATGCTGGAGCATCAAATTGGGAGTGACGATCAGGCGCACCCAGGGACGATGAATATTGCGGGCCGTCCACTTGAGCAGTTCGTAGGCAATGCCCGCAATAACCGGAATCAGGATGACCCGCGACAGAATCAGCAGCGGCAGCGGCGGACGGCCCAACAGGGAAAAGACGAAGATGCTGACGAAGACCACTGTGAGCAAAAAGGCCGTGCCGCAGCGTGGATGTTCAATCGGATATTGCGAGACAATTTCAGGCGTCAATTCGGCCCCGGCTTCATAGGCGTTGATCGTTTTGTGCTCTGCACCGTGATAGCCAAACAAGCGCTTCACATCATTCATCTGTCCAATGAGCAGCATATAGCCCACCAACAGCGCCAGTTGAATCACATTTTCAATCACATTGATGACAGTGGCCTGCCAGCCAATTCCCATGCCTGTATTGAGCGGATTGGCATTGGTTACAGTCACAATCGGCGGAGTCTGTGCAGTGGTTGTAGACTCGGTTCCTGTCGAATTGATATCGGGGGTCTGCGTTGTCGTGGTGACTTGCTGTGTGGTGTCCGGGTTCAAGCCCATCGCCTGACCAATGCCTGTCGCGGCCACTGTGGGAAGAATGAAGAACAAGCCAATCCCAATGAGCAGCGAGAAGGCAATCGTCGCAATGCCAATTGGCCCGTTGAAACTGCCTTCTGAGTCTTCGCCCATCGCCACATCTGCCGCCCACATCAGCGCCCGCGTCCCCAGGCCCAGTGAGTCCCACAGGCCGACCACCCCGCGCACAAACGGCGTGCGGGCCACCCATCCACGATACAGGGTTTTATTCAGGGCCTGTTCATGGACGACGATCTGCCCCTCAGAATTGCGAACGGCAACAGCGGCGGTATGCGCCCCGCGCATGAGGACACCTTCGATGACGGCTTGCCCGCCGTAAGAAAATTTCAATTCACCCGCTTGGTGCGTTGGTTGTGCGTCAGACACGAGAAACTCCCTCATAAATAGTTGTCATGATGCCAGTCTTTTGACCCCTCACCCCAACCCCTCTTTCAGGAGTTCGGTTTTTCGGGTCAGTGTACACCATAGAATCACATGGATCAGAGCGTTTTTGTAGGGGCGACTCATGGGTCGCCCCTACGCCAATCCCACCTCAAATGAAAATATGATGGGCCGAACCACACGATTCTCTATACCGATAACAACCCTACTTCACATCAGCCCGCAGCGTCTTGCCCGCTGGCGCACGCAAAATCAGCACCGGCCCGCCGAGAAAGCACTTTTCTTTGGCATCACACACCGTCCCGGCCAGCGTAAACGGCATGGGATGATTGGTCAGCGCGGCAGACGTGATGCCGCCGTACAAATCGATCTGATCCAGGCTCGCGGCATCTGAGTCGACGTTGACGGTGATGGATTGATCCGTCCGCGCCCACACAACGAGCAGCGTTTCGCCCGTCTCCGTGTGCATCGTCACGATATTGGCATTTGCAGATTGTGTCAATGTAGCATCCGTCACCGTGTTGAAGGTGCGAGCCACCATCTGCCACGCATAGAACGCCGGACGCGCTGAAGCATCCACCGGACTGAGCAGACCAAATGTCTCGGCCCCCGCAGGCAAACTCTGATCGTACAGCTTGTAAACCGCAATGCGCTCGGCCCCACCTGCCAGACCTAACGCCGCCGCCTCAACCAGAAATGTCGCCTGCTGTTGCAGATCAATCCTGGGGAACTGCTCACGCTTCACAGGCCACTGCGGGTCAAGCGTGGGCGCGGCATTGGTCTCATTGATCCAGATTTTTTTATCCGTCAGCCCATGTGCGTCCAGCATCGCGCGCATCTTGTGCGTGATATCGTAGACACTATCGGTGCGAAAGTAAATGTGCAGGCTCATGACATCAAAGTAGTCGCCATGTGCGGCGGCTTCGGGGTCTTGCTGGATGGTATCAATCAGGCGCTCCATATACGGCTTGCGACCCGCATTGACATCATGCCAGTAGGTTGTGCCTGCCAGATGAATCACCGCGTCAGGATTGGCCTCTTTTGCTGCCAGATATGCCACCTTGAGCAGACGAGCATAGGCATCGAGATCGCCCTCGAATTCATAGCCATACGTGCCGGCCTCAATATCCGGCTCATTCCAGATGATAAAATGCGTCACGCCGCGTCCCAGGCGTCCCTTGTAATAGGTGACAGATGTCCGCACAAAATTGGCCCACAGATTGTTCGGGTCATCAATCGGCAGATCAAGGCCGCTCGGCAGACCCGGCCCTGCCAGCCCATCCGTCGCCCAATCCGGCGAGTGTTTGAGCAGCGCCACGACTTCACGCCCACACGCATCCGCCGCGCTCAACCAACGGTCATCCACATTCAGGGTGTACCAATCATCCTTCTTCTCCGGCTGATGCTGACCCCAATCAAAGATGATGCGATCCCAGCCCACACCAAGCTCACAGGTGAGATCGGGATACCAGAAGCCCTCGACCACGCCGAAGCGATTGACGGGTGCTCCCGCTGCCGAAATGGGAGCGGCGCGTTCGGCCCGCTGTGTGGCGTTGGGTGTGGGGATCAATGGGGCGGCGGGGCTGCCCATCGTGCAGCCTGCAAGCAAAAAGATTAAGACAAGGGCAAAATATGGCACGTTTTTTGTCCTGCGGGGTAAAGGTCTTCAATATTGAGTTGGAGGGATCGGCGTCCATTGTATTCGTTCATCTCAAGCTGATACACCACATCCACTGACTCCGGGATATGCGCGGCCCACTGCCCCAGGCGGAAGCCAATCGCTTCTACCGCTGGCTGCCCCTCCTGCGCCAGCTTGAGTTTGAGATGGGCATCTTTGACGGTGCGGCATTCGATGACCTTCATACCGCGTGTAATGAACAGCGGCTGATGATTGGCGTGGCCCGTCGGCTCAAGGTGGGTCAGCTCCTGGATCAGATTGCCCGTCATCTGGCGCATCTCCAATTCCATATCCACATTGACAATCGGCGTCAGAACCTGGCCTTCGGTGGCCCGCTGCGCGGCATCGATGAGGCGTTCGCGCAGGGCAGGAATATTTTCATTGGCAACTGTGAGGCCCGCCGCCGCCGCGTGGCCGCCATGTCGCAGCAGCAGTTCAGCGCACTCATCCAGCGCCTTTGTGATGTGAAATTGCGGAATGCTGCGGCACGAGGCGCGGCTCTCGGTTTCGCCGCGCTCCATCACAATCGTCGGCTTATAGAATTCTTCTGTCAGGCGGCCCGCCACCAACCCCACGATGCCCGGCTGCACCAGATCATCCGAGACAAAAATCAGCGGATGATCGTACAAATGTTGCTTTTCAATCTGCTCACGGATGCGATCCTGCGCCTCTTTGGTCAGCTTCTGCCGCTGCTCATTGAGATCATGCAGCTTGCGAGCCAGTGGGAGAGCATCCTGCTCATTATCTGCCGAGAGCAGCTTATAGGCGGTCATGGCGCTCTCCAAGCGCCCCGCCGCATTGATGCGCGGGCCGATGGTGAAGCCAATATTCATCGCCGTAATTTGCCCGCCCTTCAAGCCCGCCACTTTCAACAGCGCTTTGAGGCCGGGCCGCCTGGCGATGGCCTTCTCATTGTCCACATCAATCTTGTTGATGAGTTCCAGGCCGCGCCGCACCAACATGCGATTGTGCATGTCATCAAGCCGCATGATATCGGCCACCGTGCCAATCGCCACCAGATCGTACAGATCGTCAATCAGTTCGGTGTAGGTGGCCTGAATCTGTGCGACCTTGTGCGGCGGATATTTGCCTTTGTTCTGGATGAGGGCATCATGCAGCATGGCCCGCGCCACCTGGAAGGCCACACCCACCCCGGCAAGAAACTTATTGCCCTCACAATCAATCTGCTGCGGATTGACCACCGCCACCGCATCACGGGGAATATCGCTGCCGACAGAATGATGATCGGTGATGATCAGATCAAGACCTTTTTCGCGGCAGTAACGCGCCTCTTCAATCGAGCGAATGCCACAGTCCACCGAGATCACAAGCTTCTTGCCACGCGCACGCAGCCCTTCGAGCGCCTGGATATTCAGGCCGTAGCCCTCATCCACGCGATTGGGGATATAGGCTTCAGCGTTTGCGCCCAGCTTGCGTAAAATTTGCATCATGAGGGTGGTCGAGGTGACGCCATCCGCGTCGAAATCGCCATACACGACCATCGGCTCTTTGTTGAGGATGGCCTGTCGGATGCGCGTGACAGCCTGCCGCATCCCGGCATACGTCTCCAGAGGGCGATCTCGCATATCACGCGCCAAGAGAAAATCAGCCGCCAGTTGTGGATCGCGGTAGCCTCGATTAAAGAGCACCTGCGCCAGGACGGGACTCATGCCCTTATAGCGAAACAGGAGATCGCGTGGGGCGGGTGATGCTAGATGCCACTGTTTATCAGTTGTCGCCATAAGAACATATTATCTTTACAAGTGGTGTAATCCTAACATGTGTTTCATCATGTCACAATTGCTAAACCAGATCTATTTAAATGTCTCAGGGACAACAGTGCGCCTCTTGTAATGCTCTCATGGCAGGATTATAGTTTTTGTTCTAATTGTGCGTATCGGGCAGTATCGATCAGCTCGTTTTAAAGGTTATAAAAACTGTGGCAAAAGTCGTCTTTATGGGGACGCCCGAATTTGCGGTTCCCAGCCTGCAAGCCCTGATTGAACAACACGAGGTGATTGGCGTCGTCACGCAACCGGATCGTCCTGCCGGGCGCGGCGGCGAGGTGCGCCTCTCCCCGATCAAAGTTGTGGCCCAGAGTGCCAATATCCTCCTCCTTCAGCCGGAAAAGCTGCGCCATGTGCTCGATGCCCTGCGCCAATGGCCTGCGGATGTCTTCATCGTGGCGGCCTTCGGTCAGCTTCTGCCGCAGAGCATGCTTGATCTGCCGCCGCATGGCTGCGTCAATGTGCATGGATCGCTCCTCCCGCGCTGGCGTGGCGCGGCCCCGATTCATGCCGCCATTCGTGCGGGCGATAAAGAAACGGGCATCACCATCATGCGGATAGATGCGGGACTTGATACTGGCCCGATGCTCAGCAAACGGGCCATCCCTATTCTCTCAATCGATACGGGCCAGACGCTGCACGACAAAATGGCGCAGTTGGGCGCAGATCTGCTGATTGAGACGCTGCCCGCCTATCTCGCGGGCGATATCAAGCCGCAGACGCAGGATGAAACGCTCGTCACCTATGCGCCGCAGATTGAAAAGTACGAAGGCGCGATTGATTGGACGATCTCAGCCGAGAGCATCGAACGGCTGGTGCGGGCCTTCACGCCCTGGCCGGGGACATACGCTCTGTGGCAGGGCAAGCAGGTCAAAATCCACAAGGGCCATGTGCTTGAGGGCGAGGCGGCTCCCGGCGAGGTCGTGGCCCACGAAGGCACGTGCGCGATTGGCACAGGCCACAATCTGTATGCCCCGACGGAAGTGCAGATGGAAGGCAAAAAGCGCGTGTCGATAGCCGATTTCCTGCGCGGCTATCCTGAATTTGTCGGGGCAACACTCAATCGTGGTTAACACTCTTGTGTTCGATATTGCCGCGCTGCCCGACCTCGCAGAAGCCCACTATGATGAGTGGGATGTCATGCGCCATATGCTGCAATTCTATGATGATCTGGATGATGGGCGGCTGGATAGCTTCGTCGATGAGATTGCAGCACCCATCATCGCTGCCATCGATTGCACACAGTGCGCCAACTGCTGCCGCGTGCTGCCCGTTGAGGTGCGCCAGGAGGACGCGGAACGGTTAGCGGCGGCGCTGCACCTTCCGCTGGAGGATTTTATCGCCCGCTATCTCGGCCCGCACCCGGATGGCGATGCCTGGCTCATGACGCCACAGCCCTGCCCTTTTCTGGTGGGCAATCTGTGTTCTGTCTACATCCATCGGCCCGAAGGATGCAGTTTTTATCCAGGTATCACGCCGGAGTTTCGCTGGCTGCTGGATGATCTGATCAAAAGTGCGGGCATGTGTCCCATCGCCTATAACGTGCTGCTGGCCGTCACCGTTTATGCTGATGATCTCGTCAAAAACCTGTAAAAATGATGAGACGAGCCGTTTTCCTGGAGGTTTTCTAAAACCTGCGGCCATCTTCTGCGTAATAGAAGATAGATCAGTCAATCACTCAGGGAGAAATATATCATGGAAAAACGTCTCTATCGTTCCACAAGCGACAAAAAATTGGGCGGCGTGTGCGCCGGGCTTGCCGAATACTTCAACGTCGATCCGACGCTGGTGCGGGCGGCCTTCCTGCTGTTTGCGCTGGCGGGTGGGCCGGGCCTGTTCGTCTACATCGTCCTGTATTTCGTCATGCCGGAAGCCCCGCGCAGCACCTTCTCGAAGATCAAGAACGACCAGTATTAATTTCCACATCCCACGTTGTAGGGGCGTGGCACGCTAAGAAGCCGTTTGATAAGGCGGAACGTAATGGATTTACCGTATTAAACGCATGTTTTGGAGAGCGTTTTCCGTAGGGGCACGATGCATCGTGCCCCCATAT
>Ga0105044_10005084_pt1 | contig 18111 bp, 15 predicted proteins | sample MAT01_FD_78092 | JGI IMG/M metagenome (GOLD analysis project Ga0105044, IMG submission 78092) | Freshwater microbial communities from Lake Fryxell liftoff mats and glacier meltwater in Antarctica - MAT-01 | ecosystem: Environmental > Aquatic > Freshwater > Ice > Liftoff microbial mat | place...
GACCGCCTTGCCGGCCACTGGGGCTCACGCCCATGCGCTGTTCCGTCTCGCGCTGGCCTCGATCGGGCTGGGAGCCGCTCTCCCCGGCCTGAGCCGGGCAAGAATGGCGGGCGAGATCGGACGAGGCGGCAATGCCCGATGACGTTGGCCTCCACACTCGCTCGATGGCGGCATCATCGGGCGGCGCAGTCGCAACTGCTCGTGACCGTTAGCGGTCAGCCGTAGCACCGTGGGGATGTTGGTTTCAGGCTGAGGAAGGTCCCTCGGCGGAGCATTTCAACGGCCCACACACGGATGATCTGCGTGGCTTCTCGGTGTAGTTCGCTGGTTGCGGGTCCGGGAGTGGCCTCGCCGAGGATCCGGTCGTCAGGGATGCAAGACCGGACACGCTGGCTACGAGGCGTTCCCCTCTGTCCTTCCGGCCCCGCCTCTCTGCGCTCGACGACGACCAGCTCCGGCTCTACCGGACCCGCATGGCCGAGTTCTTGGAGCCCGACCGACTCCCCGATGGCCGCTTCGAGATGGTGCAGCGCGCTCGCATGACCGTCGCTCGCAAGCAGTAGGCGGCGGGTCAGGTCCCGCAGAAGGTCTGGTAGCCGGCGGCAACCTCTGCGGGCGCCGCCAGCGCGTAGCGCTCGAGACCGGGACGCTCGTGAAAGGGCTGGCTGACGGCGGCGAGCAACTGGTGGAACGGCCCGAGGTCTTCGGCGGTGGCCGCGTCGAGCGCTTCCTCCACAAGATGGTTCCGGGGCACATAGATGGGGTTGACCTGGTCCATGGCGTCGGCCACCGCACTCGGGTCGCGCCCTTCGGCACGTACGCGGGCGAGATGGCGGTCAGACCACTCGCCGAACTGGCTCGGGGCGCCTCGCACCTCCGACGAAAGCGACCGGAAGGCCACGGTGAGGTCGACCTGTTGTTCGTGCAGCAGGCGGAGGAGGTCGTTCACGATCTCGAGGTCCCCCTCGTGTTCCTCGGACCATCCGAGCTTGGCCCGCATCCCGGCCAACCAGGCCTCGCCGTAGCGCTCGGGGAAGGTCGCCAGCACTTCGGTGGCCTGGGCGACGGCCACCTCGGGATCCTCGTGGAGGAGGGGGAGCAAGGTCTCGGCCAGTCGGGCCAGGTTCCATTGCAGGATCTGAGGCTGGTTGCCGAAGGCGTAGCGCCCCCCATGGTCGATGGAGCTGAACACCGTGGCCGGGTCGAACGCGTCCATGAACGCGCACGGTCCGTAGTCGATGGTCTCGCCGGAGATCGTGGTGTTGTCGGTGTTCATGACGCCGTGGATGAACCCGACGAGCATCCATTGGGCCACGAGCCGGGCCTGGGCATCGAGGACCGCCTCGAAGAAGACCAGGTACGGGTTGGGCGCGGTGGTAGCGCCCGGGTGGTGGCGGCGGATCGCGTAGTCGGCGAGTCGGCGTACGAGATCGGTGTCGCCGGCCGCGGCTGCGTACTGGAACGTGCCGATCCGGAGGTGGCTCGCAGCCACGCGGGCCAAGACGGCGCCGGGCAGCATCGTGTCGCGCCGGACCTGTTCACCGGTGGCGATCACGGCGAGGGAGCGAGTGGTGGGAATCCCCAGTGCGTGCATCGCCTCGCTGATCACGTACTCCCGGAGCATCGGGCCCACGGCGGCCCTACCGTCGCCACCCCGGGCGAACGGCGTGCGGCCCGACCCCTTGAGGTGCAGGTCGCGGCGGTTGGCGTGAATGTCGTGCAGCTCGCCGAGCAGCAGTGCCCGTCCGTCGCCCAGGCGGGGGGAGTATCCGCCGAACTGGTGGCCCGCGTAGGCTTGCGCCACCGGTTCAGCCCCCTCGGGCACGACGTTGCCCACGAGCACGGCGGTGCCGTCGGCTTCGCCCAGGGCCTTCGGGTCGAGGCCAAGGTCTTCGGCCAGCGCTTCGTTCAGCACGAGCAGCTTCGGCGCGGGCGCTACCGCTGCGGTCCAAGGTTCGTACAGCCCCTCGAGTTCTCGCACGAACGAGTTGTCCCACGAGAAGCCGATTCGGTCGGTGTCACCCATGGTTCGAACCTACCGGCGTTGGTCCCAGATCAGGAGCTGAGGTCTTGGGCGACGGGGTCGTCGAGGTTCGGCCAGAGGACGAGTTCGCCGGCCACGGTGAGGTCAGTGGCGAACGGTGCGGGACCGGTGCCCAACGGGTCGAGTTCTGTCCACGTGTCGGCGGCGGGGTCGTAGACGAGCAGGTTCAGAGGAGCGCCCGCGACCCCGCCCGCACCGCGCTCGTAGCCGTTGGTCGGGTAGACGATGACCCGGTCGCCGTCACCGCTGGCGGCCAGGGTCTGGCTCCCCGGTGTGCCCTCGTACCACTGGATCGGTGGGATCGGCGCGGGGGCCATCGACCGCCAAGCATCGTCGCCGGGGCGGAGGCGGTAGCCGATCGTGAGCGTGTCATCGTTGTAGTCGCCGCCGAATGCCACGAGCTGGCCGCCGGCATAGGCCACGCTGCCCTCGTAGGTCGGCGCATCGGTGGGCAGCAGCGGCAGGTCCGACCAGGTATCGGTGCTCGGGTCGTAGCTCACGCCAGCATCGGTGCCCGGTGCTCGGTGGAACCAGAGCACGAGCGCCTCGCCGGTCCAGACCGCTTCTCCGAACCGGTCACCACCGGTCGGCTTCGCCCGCTCGCTCCAGGCATCGGTAGCCGGGTCATACGCGAAGAGGCCCAGCCCGTCGTCGCTGAAGTCGTAGCTCGCCGGGTCGCCGAGCTGCACCACCACGAGCACCTCGGTTCCGGTCCACGCGGAGCCGACCACCGTGCTGAGCGCGCCGGCAGGCGGCTCGGCGATGGTGCGCCAGCGGTTCGTCGCCGGGTTGTAGGCCGCAGCGTGGCTGGCGGGCACCGCCTCGTCGGAGTCCACCGCGTGGCCGCAGCACACGATCAGCTCGTCGCCGGTCCAGACGCCGGCGGGGCTCCATGTCGGCGGCAGCGGCGCCGCGGCGAGCGGCTCGGTTGCGCCCGTGGACGGGGTGAATCGCCAGCCGGTGGAGGTTTCGGACCCGTCGCCTCCGGTCTGACCGCCCCACACCAGATAGGTCGATCCGGTCCACACGGTCACGGCACCATTGCGGTTGGAGCCGATGTCGGGCAGCACGACCGGATCCTTCCCTGGCTCCGGTTCGGGCTGCACGACGACCGGAGGCTCGGTCGCCACCCGGCTCACTGGCTCGTGGCGCGAGTCCACCACCGCCGCAGCCACGGCGATGACAGTGAGGATGGCCGCCGCAGCCAGGGCCCGTCGCCGGCCGGTCGCGTGGGGCCGAGGAGGCTTGATGAGGTCTATCTCGACGCCCGGTGCATGGTCGGCACGGGCCTCGACGTCGCTCCACCGGATTGGTACCGGCTCGCGGCGTAGCCGATCGATCAAGGTGGTGGTGCGGTCATCCATGGTCGTCCTCCAAGAGGTGTCGGAGCTGGCGTCGGGCTCGGGAGAGACGGACCCGAACGGCACCCGATGTGGAGCCGACGAGCTCCGCGATGTCGTGCGAGGACCAGCCACCCACGAGCGAGAGCGTGATGACCTCGCGGTCGCTGGGGCGCAGGCGAGCCAGGGCGTCGAGCAGCACCACGAGGTCGTCGGGGGCCGGTGCGGTGCCCTCGGGCACCGCCGCCCCACGGCCGTCGCGGATGCGGCGATCCTGGAGCAGCCCACCCGCGATGCGAAACGCGGAACGCCACACCCAGCGAGGAACGTCGTCCACTTCGTCACCACGGCGCAGGGCTTGGGCAAACGCCTCGGCCACGGCGTCCGAGGCGACGTCAGGATCGCCCGACCACGCCAGCACCGCCCGCCACAGGCGCTCGTGGTGTTCGTTCCACGCACGACGCACGCGGTCGGTGCCCACCTCGCTCGTCGGCGTCGTCTGGTCCATCACCCTTCCAGGGGCGCTGGCGCCGTGATCGTTACCGACGATGTGCCGATTCGGGATCAGCTCCCGCTCACGACGCGAAGGTGGACCTCGGACATCGCGCACCGCCGGTCAGGCCATCGGACCGTTCGGGGCTTCGGGATGGGCGACCGCGTAGGCGGCGAGCCAGGCCTCCACCACCGGACCGAAGTGCGCCGGGTTGTACACGTCCTCCTCGGACGAGAACAACCCATCGCCCGCGTACACCAGCCGTGTCCAGTTGGCACCCTCGTAGACCTTGCCGTCGCCGGGGTCGGTGAAGCGATTCTCCACCTGGCCGATGACCCAGCCCTGCTCGGCGTCGATCGTGTACCAGTCCCAGGGGAACAGCTGCATCTCGGTGAAGGGCCACACGGTCATGGTCTTGGTGATCCAGGCCAGCACCTCCTCGCGGCCGTGGAACTCCCCGTAGAGGTGCTCGATGTAGTGCAGGTCCTCGGTGAAGCATTCGACCCACGGCCGCCAGTCGCCGGTGCGTCCGGCTTCGTTGGCGGTGTCTTGGAAGCGCTGGAACGCCGCTTCGATCTCTGCTCGGTCCCATGCCATGGGCGGAACCTACCTGCGATACTCGGCCTATGTCCGACGTCGAGATCACCGAACGCAACGTCCTAGGCGGACCGCTCGAACCGTGTGGCACGGACCCGATGACCGGATTCTTCCGCGACGGGTGCTGCTCCACCGGACCGCAGGACCAGGGCAGCCACACGATCTGCGCGGTCGTGACTGCGGAGTTCTTGGCCCACCAGCGCTCCATCGGCAACGACCTCTCCACGCCGATGCCCGAGTACCGCTTCCCTGGGCTCGTCCCCGGCGATCGCTGGTGCGTCACGGCGCGCAATTGGGCCGTCGCCTACAACGACGGCGCCGCGGCGCCGGTCGTGATGGCGTCCACGAACGAAAAGGTCTTGGAACTGGTGCCGCTTGCTGCGCTCCAGGAGCACGCCGTCGACGTGCCCGATGACCTCGGCGAGTTGGAGGACCCGTCATGACCACAACCGAGCCGCTGCCGCACTGGGATCTTTCGCCGTTCTTCCCCGGGATCGAATCTCGGGAGTTCACCGCTGTGACCGAGGAGGTGTCGGCCGAGGTCGGGCGCCTGACGCGCCGCTTCGACGACCTCGAGATCCGTGCCGGCGATCCGCTCGAGGTGACCGACGAGGTGGTGGCGGCCGCCGACGAGGTGGTCGAGGCGTTCAACCGGTTGCTCACCGACATGCGCCGCATCGGCTCCTACCTCTACGCCCACACCAGCACCGACGCCACCGATGCCGTCGCCGCCGGAGCGCTCAGTCGCTACCAGGCCAGCGTGGCGCCGTTTGCCACCCTCGATGGTCGCTTCGATGCCTGGCTCGCCCGGCTGCCACTCGCGGACCTCGTCGCCGCCAGCCCGGTCGCGGCCGACCACGCGTACGCCCTCGAGCGCGGCGCCATCGCCGCCCGCCACCAGATGTCCGAGGCCGAGGAGGATCTGGCTGCCGAGCTGTCGCTCACCGGCGGTCGGGCCTGGGCAAAGCTCCACGCCGATCTCACGGCCCGCCTCACCGCCACCGTCGACGGCGAGGTGCTACCCATGAGCATCGTGCGGGGGCTGGCCACCAGCCCCGACGCTGCCCGCCGCGAGGCTGCGTACCGAGCGGAGTTGGTGGCCTGGGACGCCGTGGCACCCACGCTTGCCACGGCGCTCAATGCCTTCAAGGGCGAGGCCAACGCCTTGAACCGCCGGCGCGGCTGGACGGACTCGCTCGACCCTGCCCTCGAGGTCAATGGCGTAAGCACCCAGATCCTCGGCGCCATGCAAGACGCGGTCGAAGCATCGCTTCCGCATTGGCACCGCTACCTGCGGGCCAAGGCCCAGCTCCTCGGTCACACCGAGGGACTTCCGTGGTGGGATCTCCTCGCTCCCGTCGGTACGCCGAAGCGCTTCGACTGGCCCCAGGCCGCAGACGCCGTCCGCCGGGCGTTCGACACGTACTCGCCCCGTCTTGCTGGTCTGGTGGAGACGGCGGTCGCCGAGGCCTGGATCGATGCCGAGCCTCGAGCGGGCAAGGTCGGCGGCGCCTACTGCATGAGCGTCACCGACGGCGTGAGCCGGGTGCTGGTCAACTTCGACGGCAGCTTCGACGCACTGCAGACCCTGGCCCACGAGCTGGGGCACGCCTATCACAACCTCAACCTGGGCGACCGCACGCCCATGCAGCGCAACACGCCGATGGCACTGGCCGAGACGGCGTCCATCTTCTGCGAAACGATCATGGTCCAGGCCGGCCTCGCCGAGGTTGGTGACGATGCCCCGGGCCGTCTCGCCCTGCTCGATAGTGACCTGTCGAACGCCTGCCAGGTGGTGGTCGACATCCACTCGCGCTTCGCCTTCGAGCGGGCGCTGTCGTCGGAGCGAGAGCGCGGCGTGCTGTCGGTCGACCGCCTACGCGAACTGATGCTCGAAGCCCAGGTGTCGGCCTACGGCGACGGTCTCGATCCCCGCCACCTCCATCGCGACATGTGGGCCGTCAAGGGGCACTACTACACCGCCTACTACAACTGGCCCTATACCTACGGGCTGTTGTTCGGCATCGGCCTCTACGCCGAGTTCCAGGCCGACCCCGAGCGGTTCCGTGCTGGCTACGACGATCTGTTGTCGGCCACCGGTCTTGGCGATGCCGCCACCCTCGCTGCCCGTTTCGGCATCGATGTCGAGGACACTGCGTTCTGGGCCGCCAGCCTGGAGGTGCTCACCAGCCGCATCGAAGAGTTCGAAGCGGCGGCCTCCGATTCCGTCAGCTGATCAGCGCTGCCTCATCGTCGGAGGCCGAGCGCACGATGCCGGGGAACGCCCGAATGCAGGTCGGGCCGAGATCCGTCAATCGATCGATCCGAGCTCGACGATCGAGGGGGCACCGGGTCTCGTCAGCACGCTCGTGTCGAACAGGAACATCAGCGCCACGCTGCGGAGCGGTCGTCCATGTTCGCATCAGCGAGCACGGTCAGCGCTCCGCCAAGTTGGGTGTTGCGTTCACGTGCGGCGTACGGCCAGGTAGAGGAACGGCTGGAACCACGCCCGGTCTCGGTCGGGGGCGAACGATCGCAGCGCCCGAGCTGTCCGTCCGGCGCTCGAGCACGCCCACGCCAGGCGTCGGATCGGGTTCGCCCGGCGCCGCTCGATCTGGAGGCAAGACGAAACCTCCACCGGGCCGAGGGCGCGCTCCACCTCGTGGAAGCTCATGCCTCGCCCGAGGCGCTGGAAGTCGAGCATCTCGGTTGCAGGATCGGTGTGCTTTCGCCGAATGCTCGAGCGTGGACTGGCCTGTAGCTCGTGGAACGCCAGCTCATCAGGGAGCCAGTGGAAGTAGGGCAGATCTGCGGTGTGCGAGTCGAACGGCCACAGTCGGTTCGGGGTTTCGATGATGACCAACGGGGCGCCCGGCGCGAGGCGGCTCCAGCCATGGCGCAGCGCCGCCAGCCGCTCGGCGATGACCATGTGCTCGAGCGAGGCCCAGAAGATGACGAGGTCGAAGGGTTCGGTGCAAGCCAGCTCGTCGAGGTGTGCGGCATTGAGCTCGACCAAGTTCGCGTCGAGCCCCCCCCGGTCGAGCTGCGAGCGGGCGTAGCCCATCGCCTGGGCGTTGACGTCGACCCCGGTCACCTGCGCACCCTGCTCGGCGAGCGCAAAGGTGGACGCGCCCCGCCCGCATCCGATCTCCAGCACGCGAGCCCCCTCCAGCGTCGCAAGGGATGCGAGCCACGGCACGATCTCGGAGCGATCGCGGTGGAGCCGGTCGAGGAACACCGCATCGCTCTCGGCGGGTGGCGTCCGCCAGCGGTGCCTCATGGTGGCGGGCACGGACCGTTGGTCAACCCGCCGCATCCAGCCGTGGGCCCATCGCTCCGCCCGACCGACCACCCTTCGGAGCACCATTCGGCGAGCGTAGAGCAGGTTCCGGGCGCAGCCTTCGCCTCCCTCCGCTGATCAGCCCAGGGCGCCGGTGGCGCGCAGGGCCGCGATGCGGCCGTCGTCCCAACCCAGGGTGTCACGCAGCACGGCGTCGCTGTGTTGGCCCACGGTGGGGGCTTTCGTGGGGACCGGCACATCGACGTCGAGGAACTTGATGGGCGAGGGCTGCTGCTCGGCGCCGAGGCGCTCAGCGGGAATCCAAGGGAAGCGGTCTTGGTACTGCGGGTCGTCGGCCAGCGTCTGGGGAGTGTTGACGTTGATGATCGGCACGTTGACCTCGAGGCCGAAATCGACCCAGGCCTTGGCCGTGCGGGTCACGAAGATCTCCTTCAGCTGTGTGCGCAGTTCGACGTTGCCGACCGCGTGGTCGGCGAACTTGGCGCCGGGGTTGGCCTCGAACAGCTCCGGCTGGCCGATGCCCCGGCAGAAGTTCTCCCAGAACTCGCGCTCGGAGGCCTGGAGCAGCACGAACCCGCCGTCCGATGCCTCGTAGAACTGATAGCGGACACCATCGCGCATGCCGGCGGTTCCCGGGGCGCGGCGCACGTAGTTGTCCGACAACCTCGAGCCGGCAGCCCTCGCCGGTGTCGCGTGCCTTGATGACGCCAGCCAGCACACCGAGGGCGCCGAACATCGGGCCGGCGTGGATGCCAATCGCCTCGTTCAGCCGTTTCTGACGATCCGTCAGATTAGCGGAGCGAGGAGCGAGACGGGCTGTCGACCACTACGCTCAAACGAGAACGTGTTCTCGTTTTCGGGGACTCGACAGATACTCCGACAGATAGTTCGACAGGCAAAGGGGCTTCCATGGGAACGGTCGATTTCGACGTCTTCGACGCCGATAACCACTACTACGAGGCCACCGATGCCTTCACCCGTCACCTCGACCCGCGCATGGCCAAGCGGGCGATGCAGTGGGCCGATGTCGATGGCAAGCGGCGGCTGGTCGTGGGCGGGCGCATCAACCGGTTCATCCCCAACCCGCAGTTCGACCCGGTGGCGCGACCGGGGTGCCTCGACGAATACTTCCGCGGCCGGTCGCCGGCCGACGACATCCGCGGCGCCTTCGGCCAACTGGAACCCATCAGCGCGGCCTACCGAAACCGCGATGCTCGCCTCGAGGTCATGGACGCCCAGGGCATGACCGGCTGCTTCATGTTCCCGACGCTCGCCGTGGGCATGGAGGAAGCGCTGGTGCACGACGTCGATGCCGCCCACGCTGCGTTTCGCGCCCTCAACCGCTGGGTCGACGAAGACTGGGGGGTGAACTATCGAGATCGGATCTTCACGGCGCCCTACCTGACGCTGCTCGACCCCGATCAGGCGCTCGACGAAACGCGCTGGGCGGTGGCGCAGGGCGCCCGGGTCGTGGTGATGCGTGCCGGGCCGGTCATGGCGCCCACCGGTGGCCGGTCACCCGGTGACGCCGTCTACGACCCGATGTGGAAGGTGCTGGCCGATGCCGGCGTGCTGGTGGCGTACCACTCGGGTGAGGCGGGCTACGGGCGCCACATCGTCGAATGGGGTGAGTCGGCCGAGTTCGAGGCGTTTCGGCGCACCCCGCTGTACGGCATCGTCACGGCGGACCGAGCGATCTCCGACACCGTGGCCGCCCTGATCTGCCACGGTGTGTTCGACCGTCACCCCGGCGTGCGCGTGGCCACCATCGAGAGCGGATCGGAGTGGGTGCACCCGCTCATGAAGAAGCTGCAGAAGGCGTGGTCGATGACCCCCGGTGCGTTTGCCGCCGACCCGGTCGAGGCGCTGCGGTCACACGTGTGGGTTGCCCCGTACTACGAGGACGACATCCGCCACCTCGCAGATGCCCTCGGGTCCGACCACGTGCTGTTCGGTTCCGACTGGCCTCACGCGGAGGGCATCGCCGAGCCGAAGGCGTTCGTCGATGACCTCGTGGGCTTCTCGGACGAGGAAGTTCGCCTCATCATGCGCGAGAACGCCTTGTCGCTCACCAAGCCGCCGGCCTGATCTGGCGCCTGATGGGCGACGACGTCTTCCCCGACCGGTCCATGGCCCTGCGTGACAAGTTGGCCTGGATGATCGAGACCAACGGGTGGCTGCTCGAGCCTGTTGCGGCGACCACGTCCACCGACCCGCCGTTCCCCGGCTACGGCTACACGATCGGGTTCGAGCAGACCTTCGGCTTCGCTGAGGTTGTCATCTTGGGACTCAAGCCCGTTGCCGCCAAGGGCTTGGCCGGACTCATCGCCGATTTGCTCGGCGGCGGCACGCAGATCCCCATCGGCGAACTCTTCCGTGGCCTCTACGACGGCGAACAGCGCGCCGCGCTCCTGCCGGTCGAGGTGGGCGCGATGGGCGCAATGTTCGAGTCTGCGACTGCCTGGTACGGCGACGCTCCCTACCGCATGGTCCAGCTCGTGTGGCCCGACCGCAACGGATGGCTGCCATGGGAACCGGGGTTCGACCCCGCCCTCGTCGGGGTCCAACTCCTGCTGGGCGAGCCACCGGCGTGACCTGACACACTGTCGGATCGTGAGCGACGCACCGGTCCCGACCACCTACAACTTCGCCGACATGTGGGAGGCCATCTGGCCCCGGGCGGCCGATCGGGTGGCGTTGGTGTGCGGCCCGCAAGTACGCACCTACGCCGAGCTGGCCGAGCGGGCCAATCGCCTCGCCAACCACCTGCGCTCGGTCGGGGTCGTCGCGGGCGACCGTGTCGGGCTGTTCCTGCGCAACGATGCGGCCTATCTCGAAGCGATGCTGGCGGCCTTTTCGCTCCGCGCCATTCCCGTCAACATGAACCACCGCTACACCGGCGAAGAGCTCGGCTACCTCCTGAGCGACTCGGGCGCCGTTGCGCTGCTGGTGCACCAGACGCTGACGGCGGCGGTGGCCTCGGTTCCCGGCGGTAGTAGCCAGCTCCAGACCATCTTGGTGGTCGATGATCCCGACCCCGCCTCCGTGGCGGGCGAGGTCGCTGAGCTTCCCGGCGCGGCCCGCTACGAGGACGTGCTGGCGGCAGCGAGCGCGGCGCCCGTCGTGACCGAGGGCCGCTCGGGCGACGACACGTACCTGATGTACACGGGCGGCACCACGGGGCGTCCGAAGGGGGTCGTGTGGCGCCAAGAGGACGCGTTCTTTGCCTGCATCGGTGGTGGCGACCCGATGCGGCTCGTGGGTCCGGTGGACCGACCCGAGGACCTGCCTGACCGGATGGTCGAGGCCTTCAGCTACCTCCCCTTGGCTCCGCTCATGCACGCCGCCGCGCAGTGGACGACCTTCTCGTGGCTGCTGGCGGGCGGCAAGACCGTGCTGATGCCGGGCGCGCTCGACCCCGAAGCGGTGTGGGATGCCGTCGACCACCACGCCGTCAACTCGCTCACGGTGGTGGGTGACGCCGTGGCCCGGCCACTCGTGAAGGCGTGGGAGGACCATCCGGGGCGCTGGGAAGCGGGTGGCCTCTTCGCCATCTCCAACGGCGGCGCCCCCATGTCGCCGACCCTCAAGGCCAAGCTTGGTCAGCTCTTTCCCGGTCGAGCCATCATCGACGGTTTCGGTTCTTCGGAAAGCGGGGTGCAGGGGGCGCAGCGCCTCACGGCCGGCGAAGACCCCAGCGGCCTGGCCCGCTTCGCGCCCAGCCCCGGGACCGAGGTCTTCGGCGAGGACCTCCGCCCCGTGGAGCCGGGCTCGGGGGTCATCGGGCGGGTGGCCAACACCGGCCGGTTGCCGATCGGCTACCTGAACGATCCGGCCAAGACGGCCGACACCTTCGTCGAGGTCGATGGCTTGCGCTACTGCTTCACGGGCGATCTGGCCACCGTCGAGGCCGACGGCGCCATCCAGTTGCTCGGTCGCGGTTCGCAGTGCATCAACACAGGCGGGGAGAAGGTCTTCCCCGAGGAGGTCGAATCTGCCATCGTCGACCTGTCGTCGGTCACCGACGTGCTGGTCGTGGGCGTGGACGATGAGCGATGGGGAACCGCGGTTGCGGCGGTGGTGTCGGCCGCAGACCCGGCCTCGCCGCCGACGCTCGAAGCAATACGAGAGCACCTGCGCGGCACGCTCGCGGGCTACAAGCTCCCCAAGCACCTGGTCGTGGTGCCGACGGTAGAGCGGTCACCGGCGGGCAAGGCCGACTACCGGTGGGCCAAGGCCGTGGCCGAGGCCAACGTGTCCACGTCGAGCTGACCTCAGGATGGGTCCGCCACCTGGACCTACAAGATGAAGAGCATCTCCTGGTACGTCGGGAGCGGCCAGAGATCGTCGGCCACCAGGCTCTCGAGCGCGTCGGCCGCGGCCCGGACCGAGCTCATGGCCCCCAGCAGCACCGTGCCCGCCAGCGTGGCCTCGGCCTCGACTCCCTCCACGTCGGTGCCAAGGGACTCCTTCAGCTCGGTGATGCCGCTGCGCAGCTCCCCGATCAACGAGGTCAGGCCGTCGAGATCCACCGTGTCGGCATCGATGCCGACCGAGCGGAGGCTGGCGACGTTGGTGGCCAACTCGGTCTGGTAGCGGATCGCGGCCGGCAAGATGACGGTGCTGGCCATCTCCAGCGTCGAGCGGGCCTCCACGCCGATGCTCAAGGCGTACTGCTCCATGGCGATCTCGTAGCGGCTGTGCATCTCGCGCTCGGTGAAGACGCCGTAGGTGCTGAACAGCTCGATTGCCTCGGGCGTGACGAGCTGCGGCAGGGCATCGAGCGTGGTCCTCAGGTTGAGCAGGCCACGAGCCTCGGCTTCGATCTGCCACTCCTCGGAGTAGCCGTCGCCGTTGAACACCACAGCACCGTGGTCGGTGATGATCGCTTCGAGCACCTTCTGGACGGCCATGTCGAAGTCGACCCCGGCCGCCATCGAGGTCTCGATCTCGGTGGCGATGTGGTCGAGGGCCTCGGCCAGCATCGTGTTGATCACGACCATCGGGTTGGCGATGGACTGCAGCGAGCCAGGGGCGCGGAACTCGAAGCGGTTGCCGGTGAACGCCATGGGGCTGGTGCGGTTGCGATCGCCGGGATCGGTGGGAAGGACGGGGAGCGTGTCGGCGCCGATGATGATGGTGCCCTTCTCCTTCGAGCTGGTGGCGCCGCCCTTGGCCACCTGGTCGAACACGTCGGCCAGCTGGTCGCCCAAGAAGACCGAGATGATCGCTGGCGGCGCCTCGTTGGCCCCCAGGCGGTGGTCATTGGTGGCCGATGCAACCGAGCAGCGCAGCAGGCCCCCGTACTTGTGCACCCCGCGGATCACCGCGGCACAGAACACGAGGAACTGTGCGTTCTCATGAGGCGTGTCTCCCGGGAGGAGCAGGTTCCCTTCCGTGGCGTTGCCGACCGAGAAGTTGACGTGCTTGCCCGACCCATTGATGCCCTCGAACGGCTTCTCGTGGAACAGGCACTCCATGCCGTGGAGGTGGGCCACCTTCTTGAGCGTCACCATGAGCAACTGCTGGTGGTCGGCGGCAACGTTGGACCGCTCGAACATCGGAGCGATCTCGAACTGGCCTGGGGCCACCTCGTTGTGGCGCGTCTTGGCGGGGATGCCGAGCTTGAAGAGCTCGCGCTCGCAATCGAGCATGAAGCCCAGGACCCGGTCGGGGATGGCGCCGAAGTAGTGGTCGTCGAACTCCTGGCCCTTGGGCGGCTTGGCCCCGAACAGTGTGCGTCCGGAGTTGAGGATGTCGGGGCGGGCGAAGATGAAGCTGCGATCGATCAGGAAGTACTCCTGCTCGGCACCGGCAAACGACACCACCGCGTCGGGCTTGGCGTGGCCGAAGAGCTCGAGCACCCGCCCGGCTTGCTTGGCCATCGCCTGTTGCGAGCGCAGGATCGGCGTCTTGTGATCGAGCGCTTCACCGGTCATCGAGACGAAGACCGTGGGGATGCACAAGGTGTTCCCGTTGGGGTTCTCCAGGATGTACGCAGGGCTGGTCACGTCCCAGCCGGTGTAGCCGCGTGCTTCGAAGGTGGCGCGCAGTCCGCCGTTCGGGAAGCTCGATGCATCGGGCTCGCCCTGGACGAGGGTCTTGCCGGCGAATTCAGCGATGGAGCTGCCGACGCCGTCGGGCTCGAAGAAGCTGTCGTGCTTCTCTGCCGTCAGGCCCGTGAGGGGATAGAAGACGTGCGCGTAGTGGGTGGCACCCTTCTCCAGTGCCCAATCCTTCATGGCCGACGCCACGATGTCGGCCGCTTCGGGGTCGAGCGGCTTCGACTGCTCGATCGTTGACATCACGGACTTGAACACGGGCTTGGGCAGTCGCTTCTGCATGACCGCCTTGGAGAACACGTTCTGCCCGAACAGCGCCCCGGGGGCATCGGCCGGCGAGAAGAAGGCGGCCGGCGGCGAGTGCCCCTTCACCGCTTCGATTGCTTGCAGGCGGGCCTTGCTGCCACTCATCGTCGTGTACCTCCTGGTCGAACGGAACGCAGGTCCAGGTCGCGCCCTCGAACCCGGGCCGAACGTACGGAGGTCGCGAGTCGGCAACGTTTCCCTGTGGTGAACGTGCAGCAGCAGCTTTCTGAGGTCGGGGAACCGAATGGGAACGCCGGTCGTCGCACCCCCCATGGACCCAGCGACCACTCCCGGCAACCTTCCCCGCCGTGGCCTCGCCATCGCCCTTTCTGGGGCGTGCGTAGCCAGCGTGCTCACTATCGCAGCCGTCATCGGCACGTCATCGCAGGCGTCCGCATCGGGGCTCGAGGCGTTCAACTCCTGCGAGGAGCTCTCTGCGTGGGGGACCGAGCAGGTCGAGCGGTCGATGGAAACAGCGATGCCCACATCGACCTTCTCCGTCGCCGCTGGTAGTGCGGACGCCGAAAGCACCGGAGCAGGCGGCACGCAGCGGCTCACCTCGTCGGCCACTGCGGCCGAAGAGAGCGCCGACAGCAGCACCGGCGGCACCAACGTGGTGGTCGAGGGCGTCGACGAGCTCGACCTGGTGGAACTCCTTTCCGGCGACCGCGGCCTGTTCGTGTCGCCAACGGCGCTGGTCCTGGTGGACCTCGACGCCGGCGAGCGCGTGGCGCGCACGGGCGTCACCTGGGGCGCGCAGGTCACCTACGACGCTGATGCCCAGGTGGCCTGGGTGGTCGGCTCGTCCGACGATGGCCTGTCGGTCGAGGTCCGTCGCATCGCCGTAGGTGCGAGCGAGCTCACCGATCAGGGCAGCTGGTCCACGTCGGGTCAGCTGGTCACCGCCCGCCGGCTAGGAGGCGAGCTCCACGTGGTCGCCACAGCAGGCTTCACCGGCGTCGCCACCGATCCGATCCCGTTCGAAGGAGGGCCGGTGCCGTGTGACCGGGTCCTGCACCCCGCGGGGCCTTCGGACGCGTCGGCCACGCTGATCGCGACGCTGCCGGTGAGCGGTGCGCTCGAACCAACCGATGCCACCGAGGTGGTCGGCTCTGGCCAGCTCGTACATCTGACCCCCAACGCCGCCTACCTCGCCACCCCCCAATGGGACCCAGAAGGCGAGACCACCACGACCGTGCATCGCTTCGAGCTCGACGATCTGACGCACACCGGCTCAGGCCAGGTGCCGGGAACGCTGCTGAACGACTTCTCGATGTCCGAGCACGACGGCCACCTGCGCGTGGCCGTCACTGCTGGCGCCGGCGGTGGCTTCATCGGCGGACCCATGCCCATGATGCCCATCGAGGGCGATTCCGGAATGGGCGACGTCGCCGTCGAATCCAGCGGCGCGATCGAGCCGGGATCACCGGGTCGCGCCGTGCCGGGCCCGACGGTGGTCGAAGCGGTGCCGCCGCCCGTCGACCCCGAGGTGCCCGAGACGACGGTGCCCGAGACGACGGTGCCCGAGACGACGGTCCCTGAGACGACGGTCCCTGAGACGACGGTCCCCGAGACGACGGTCCCCGAGACCACCACGACGACCGGGGCCCCCGGCGCCGTCGAGCAGCCCGGCCCCGATGACCCGCTGAACCGGGTGCTGGTTCTCGACACCGAGGGCGACCTCGACACCGTGGGGACCACCCCGTGGTTCGGTCTGCCCGGCGAGACCCTTCACGGCATCCGCTTCGATGGAGCCACGGCCTATGCCGTCACGTTCTTGCAGACCGATCCCTTCTACGTGATCGATCTGGCCAACCCCACCGCGCCCCGCATCGCCGGTGAGGTGAAGCTCCCCGGCTTCAGCAGCTACCTGCACCCGGTGGGCGATGACGCGGTGGTTGGCTTTGGTCCCGGCGAGGATGGACGTTCCGCCGCCAAGCTGTTCGACGTCTCGGACCCGGCCGCACCCAAGGTCGTCGACACCGTGGTGCTCGGAGACGATGCGCCCATCAGCTACGACCACCACGCCTTCACCGACCTGGGCGACGGTCGCTTCGCGACGCCGGTCACGACGTGGTCGAACTTCGGGGGCGGGTGCATCCTGCCCGAGGGCACCCCCGAGGGTCCGACGATCGATCTTGCCTGTGCGCCCGAACCCGTGGACCCGGCTGCCGAACCCGGGGTCGAGAGCTCAGTCGTGGAACTACGAGTCGAGGGCAATCAGCTCATCGAGGTGAGCCGCACGTCGACCCGACTGGCCGAGCCAGCCTCGCGGGCCATCCCCACCTCCGATGGCTGGGCTCTGCTGGCTGGCACCGCGGTGGCATTCATCGACGATGCCGGCGCACTGCGCACCAGCGTCGATCTCAGCTGATCAGGGCCGGACTCCGACCGGCGCCGTCGGCGTGAACCGCACGGGCATCGACTCGTAACCGCTCACGAAGTTGGCGGCGCGGTAGGCCGGCTCCTCGGGGCTCACCAGTTCGATGTCGGGCATTCGGTCGAGCAGTTCCTCGAACATCACCCGCAGTTCCAATCGAGCCAGGCTGTTGCCGAGGCAGAAGTGGGTGCCGAACCCGAACGCCACGTGGTCGTTGGGCGACCGGGTCACGTCGAAGCGGAACGGGTCGTCGAAGACGTCCTCGTCGCGATTGGCTGCGGGGTAGAGCAACAAGACGTTGTCGCCCTCGCGGATCTGCTGGCCGTTGAACTCGACGTCGCGGGTTGCGGTGCGGTTCATGTTCTTGATGGGACTGACCCAGCGCAGCATCTCCTCGATGCCGGTGGTCAGCACCTCGCGATCGGCGAGGACCTGCTCCCACTGGTCGGGGTTTGCCAACAGTTGGTAGGCCCCGCCCGAGATGACGTGGCGCGTGGTCTCGTCGCCACCGATGAGGATGAGCAGCGACTCGTCGATGAGCGCTTGGTGATCAAGTCGATCGCCGTCGACCTCGGCGTGGCACAGCACGCTCATGAGGTCGTCGCGTGGGTTGGCTGTGCGGTCGGCGATGACGCCGGTGGCGTACTCCGTGTACCCGATGAAGGCCAGGGTGGCGGGCTCGAGTGCGTCAGGGTCGCCGGTGAGCGCCGACAGCATGGCGTCGCTCCACTCCAGGAGCTGGGCGCGGTCCTCGGGCTCGACGCCCAGGTCGTTGCCGATCATGATCAGGGGCAGCCAGGCGGCAATGTCGTTGACGAAGTCGCACTCGCCGCGCTCGCACACGGCATCGAGGATCTCGGTGCAGGCCCGGCGCACCTCGTCCTCTCGCTCGCGCACCCGGCGGGGCGTGAACCCCCGGTTGACGAGCTTGCGGCGGCGGAAGTGCTCCGGGTCGTCCATGTCGATCATCATCTGCAGCGCGTCGGCGTCGGCGCGGATGCCCTTGCCGTTGCAGAACGTCTCTGGGTCCTTGGAGATTGCCTTGAGATCGTCGTAGCGGGTGATGCCCCACGCCCGCCCGTCCCAGTAGACGGGCGCATTGGCGCGCATCCACGTGAACCTGTCGTGGGGGTTGCTGCCCCAGAACGCGCCGCTGATGAGGTCGATGTCGTCGCGGGTGGGATGATCGGGCACCGGATGGCCTCCAATATCTGACGGGTCGTCATATTGTGTCTGGTGTGACCATCACGGCAAGCGACGATGTGCCAACCGCAGCCGAGGTGGCCCAGGATCGGGGCGGTCCGCCCATCCCGCTCGGGCGTCGGATCGAGCTTCCCGGCCGGGGCACCACGTTCGTGCGCGACGTCGCAGGCCCACCTGGCGCACCCACGGTGCTGCTCCTCCACGGGTTGGTTGCCAGCGGCGGCCTGAACTGGTTCCAGGCCTTCGAGCCGCTGTCGAAGGACTTCCGCGTGGTGGCTATCGACCATCGCGGCCACGGCCGCGGCATCCGTTCGTGGCGGCGATTCCGCCTCGCCGATTGCGCAGACGACGCCGCCGCGCTGCTCGACGAGCTCGGCATCGATCA
>Ga0105044_10005085_pt1 | contig 18109 bp, 8 predicted proteins | sample MAT01_FD_78092 | JGI IMG/M metagenome (GOLD analysis project Ga0105044, IMG submission 78092) | Freshwater microbial communities from Lake Fryxell liftoff mats and glacier meltwater in Antarctica - MAT-01 | ecosystem: Environmental > Aquatic > Freshwater > Ice > Liftoff microbial mat | place...
AATGCCTGATCCTACCGATCAGCGCTCGCAGCCCGCCGCGATCATCCGGATGGATGCGCGACAGGAACGCCCTCACCCCGGGCACCGGGTCAAGCGGATCATATCCCCAAAGCTCGCGCAGCCTGTTCGAAGTGCTCAGGGACTGCGCAATCGTCGACCACTCCCAGGTTCCCAGGCCCACCGATTCTTGCGCCAGTCGCAGCCGAGCGTCGCTTTCGGCGAGGGCGATTTCGGATGTGCGCAGCGGCGTGACATCGACATGCGCGCCCAGAAGCGTCACTGCATGACCTGCTGTATTCCGCACGACCTCGCCGCGGGCCGCGATCCAGCGGACATCGCCGGTCGGCGTCCGGATGCGGTAGGTCTGTGCATAGTCCGTGGTGCCACTGTCGTCGGACATCACCCGCGTCAACTCAGCTTCAGCGCGCGGCCGGTCGTCGGGTGCAGACGGCACGCCCAGTCGTCGTGGGTTTCGGTTGCAGGGGCGGCGGGCAGGCCTTGAATCGACATGTATTCCGGTGACCGGCGGCTGACCCCGGTCCGGACGTCGAATTCGAACGTCCCGACCAGGCCGAAGCGCTCCGATCTGACCAGACGATCGGAGCTGAGGTCATTGTCGCGCTGCAACTGCGTATTGGCCGCCGCAAGCTGGCTTTGCGACCGCACGACGCCGAGGCTGAGAACGAACAATGCCAGGGTGGCGGAAATGCCGAACCCCAGTTGCCCGGCGACGATGCCCATCCATCTGCTGACAATTTCGGCCCGCGGGCGGATGCTGGCGGCATAGATCGGAAAGCTGTCAAGCCGGTGCATGGCCAGCAAGGTGCTGGTTCCCGGTATGGCCGTGGTCGACACAGACACGCCCGTCAGCGCGCGACGTTCGGCAAGATCATGGAACGGGCTTGCGGGGTCGACCTGCGGCAGCGGTTGGCCGGCGTCGAGCGGGCCGGTGGTCGTGCTGATCACGAACCCGTCTTCGCGGATCAAAGCCATCCGGTCGGTTGGTTCGGACAACAGACGGCGCATGCCGTCGGCCAGAACGACCGGCCTGACCGATACCAGAACTACCCCGTCAAAGCCGTCCGGCGTCGGCAGATTTCCGGTCTCGCGCCGCGGACGTGCCACTGTGAACAGCAACCGCCCATCGAACCGGCCGAGGAAGGTCTTGCTGACATAGACCGGCGGTGGGGCCGGTCCGCTCAGCGTCTGAAAGTAATCCCGGTCCTTCAGGGCGGTGTCTTTGGGCACTGGAGAGAGACGGCTCGACAGCAGCGGAAATTCGCCGCGGTCCAGAACATAGCTCAGGTCGGTTTGCGCGGCTTCCGGCGGGATTTTCTGAAGTTGCTCATGCAGCCGTCGTTCGTCGAGTCGAATGGCTTCATCAGACAGCCCCGCGAGCCGGTCGTTGATCCGGCCGCCTTCGAGGCTGTAGGTTTCAAGGGTTCGCTGGCCATATTCCGCCGCAGACCCGGCGGCGCGTTCCATCTGCGTCACGGCCTCGGCCTACGCCTGGCGCCACGTCAACCAGCCAACCATTGCCAGGATCAGGACGGGCACCAGCAAAGCGACAAAAGGCAGCATGGTAACAAGCTGCGGCATCCGGCGGCGGCGACCGCCTGATCGCCTGCCGCCCGGCCACGGCCGAGCATCCGCAGTGGCACGGGGTCGCTCGTTGGGCGGAACCTTGCTTTCAACGCACCTTCTGGAAATAGGGTCACGGTCGACAACGGCGTGAAATTTAAGGCCGACGCACCTGCCGGTTGTCAAGATCGAACGCCGGTTCGGCCGGCTGGCGGCCCCCGGTAACCGTGCATCGCGGTGCGGGCACCGGGTCGCCGGGGATGACGGGTTTCCTTCGCTCAGATTCGCAACAGTTGTGGGTTGCGGCGACGTTTCGGGCCGACCGAATCGAAAACGTTCCCGCTTTCGCTCGCCAGCAGGCGGGCGCGACCGAACCTCGGCTTCCAGTGGCACAGGTCGGGCGACACCGCCCGCGCGACAGGAACCCCAAAGGCCGCGCGGGTAAAGTTCAGCATGGCGACCCTGCAACCCGCGGCAGCGAGACGCGCGGCACAGGACGCGAGGTCAACGTCCGTCCCGGAGTGGACCCTCGGTTCGCGCCCGGGCCGGTGATCGAACGGCACGTCGCCCGCGAACCTGACCGTCCGGAACCACATCTCGAGGGCTGCATCCGACCCCGGGTCAGCGATGGCCGCCGCAACGCGCACCTCCATCATCATCAACTCTGTCACGGCCGCCCGGGCGGCGGCCCGCAGATTTGCCCGCGTGCCGAATCCGGCCCCCACCTTTGCTCCGGTGTCATCCATCGCCAGAGCAGCGATCGTGGGAACGCCCAGATCGGACGTAAGGTCCAGCAGCACCAGACGTCGGCCGCGTCGCCCCAGATGCGCGGGAATGGCGGCGTCGATCTGCACTGTCGCCGGATCGACGGTCGGGGCATGGCGTTGCCCGTACCACCAACGCCCGGTTGCATCGCGCTCGATCAGTTCGAACAGGGCGCGCAGCCAGGCATCGTCCTGCGTCTCGCCCGCAGCGCAACCGTTGGTGTCGGCGACGGCGCAGGCTTCGGGGTCGCCCGGCGCGCGGCGCCCGATCAGAACGCTGTCAGCCGGCACGTGGATGACGCGCCCGGTGAACAGGCAGCGGGCCGCCAGCCAGTCGATCGGACGGGACGGGTCGATCTGCGGGGGGATCCAGTCCACCCCCTTGATCCGGCCGTTCCAGAAACGGCGTTTCGCGATCTGATCCGCCGAAAAACCCGAAAGCCTTTCCGGACCGAAGGCCGGGTGCGGCAGGCCCGCTTCCGGGGCCGTCACAATCGCCTCGTCGCCCCAGGCACAGCAACTTGCAATCTCCACAAGCTCTCCGGTCGCCCGGATCGTGGCGGTCTGGAGGTCCTCGCCCGCGCCCGTCCCCAGGCGATGACGGACCAATGTCGCGGCCGGCGGGAAATCCGGCATCCACGCGATGGATGCCGCGTCGGCGAGGGCTGCGACGACCTGCAACGGCCAATCTTCCGGCGACATTCGAATTTGTCTAAAATGCCGACTGAGTGTATCCAGTTTCATGGCCCGTCATTTCGTGGAATGGGAATGTGGAACATGCTGCCGGCCCGGATGGTCTGACCGTTGCACCCCCCGGGCCTCCGGGCGAGGTGGCAAGTTCCACGACCAAACACTGTGCGGTGCTGTTTGCCGACCTTGTGGGCTACAGCACCCTGATGAGCCGCGACGAGCTTGGGACCCTGGAGTTCATGGTCGCCTGCAGCGATCTCGTCGAAGAACTTGGCGCGCGCCATGGGGGAAGGCTGGTTCAGACGACGGGTGACGGCTATCTGGTTCTGTTCGACCGTTGCCTCGGGGCTGTGGAATTTGGCGTCGAGTTGCATCGGCTGATCTCCAAGCGGCAGGCCGGGGCACCCGTGCAGGCCCGGTTCCGCATCGGGATCCATGTCGGGGACGTTCACAATGTCAACGGCTCGATCTATGGGCATGCGGTCAACGTCGCGGCCCGCATTCAGGCCGAAGCGTTGCCCGGCACCTGCGTTCTGTCCGAGCCGGCGTATCACGACGTCGCAAAAGCCTGCGACCATCCGTTCGAATCGATCGGCAGGCCGGCGCTCAAGAACATATCCGAGCAAATCCCGCTTTACATGATCCCCAACCCCGGCAACGGCGCCCGCGCGCCGCAAACCGAAATCGCCCTCGTGACAATGGTCGGCAAGCTGACCCTGCGGACGGCCCAGGGGGAATTGATCTTTCCGGCGATCAGAAAGTTCTCGGGCCTGTTCGCCTATCTCGCGCTCAGCGAGGGCCGGCGGCAACGGCACGAAAAGATGTCGAGTCTGCTGTGGCCGGAGAAGCCGAAGGGCGACAGCCGTGCCTTCGGAGCCTGCCGGCGCAAGCTGATGCGGGTTCTTGCCGACGACCTCAAAGACCTGGTGGTGTCGGGCGACGGTTATCTTGGCTTGAATGAACTGCATTTCGACATCGACCTTGGGGTCGCCGAGCGCGAGATCAGGCGCGGACGGGTGCCCAGCCTGTTGCTGCGGACGCCAGATTGGCCGAACCAGATCCTCGAGGGCTTCGAAAGCCTCAGTCCGGTCTTTGCGGGCTGGTTGACCGTGATCCGCGCATCCTGGCGAGAGCGCATCCTGACCGGGCTGTCCGACCTGCTGGACAATACGGCAGCGGCAGACGACCTCTGCCGGGATGCCGCTTTGGCGATCACCGCGATCGACCCCGGGAACGAGGCCGCCGCAACCGGCCTGATCCGCTATTACGGCTTGCGCCAGAACCGGGCGGCGGCACTCGGGGAATACGCCCGTCTCGACAGCTATCTGCGAACCCGGCATGGCCTGACCCCGGGCGCCCGGGTGAACGAGGCGCTGCGGGTGGCGCGGGAGGGGGCAGCGCCTCACCCCGCACCGCCTCACCCCGCACCGCCTCACCCCGCACCGCCTCACCCCGCACCGCCTCACCCCGCACCGCCCGACCCCGCACCGCCCGACCCCGCACCGCCCCGCCCTGCGCCTCAGTCTGCTGCTGTGTCGGCCCGGCCGCATCAGGTGGCGCGTCTGCTGCGCATCGAGGTCGGGACATTCAAGGGGCAGATCTCCGGCGACTCATATGTGATCGCAGGGTTTCGCAACGAACTGCTCGCCAATCTGGCGCGGTTCCGCGAGTGGTCGGTGGGGGATGCCGAGGACCTGGGCATCGACCGCGGCACCGACCGTGCACCGGGCCAATACGCGGTCTCGGGCACCTATCTTGCGACACCGGCGGGGCCGCACCTGCGGGTGAAGCTGTCCGACAATAGCAACCGGGTGGTCTGGAGCGACGAGTTCACCATCAGTCTGCAGGATTGGTCGGCGCTGCAATGCACCATCGTCGGCCGGATCGCCTCGCATCTCGAGACCTATATATCAGCCGACCGGCTGCATCGGGTCGTCGGCGGCAGTGGCCGGGACGTGATGAGCCATGACGACTGGCTGCGCGCCGAGCAGATCTTTTCCCGCTGGACGCCCGAAGCCGCCGACGAGGCCGAAACGATGCTGTTGCGGATCATCGACCGGGATGACGGGTTTGCCCCGGCCTATTCCAGCCTGGCCAGCTTCCGCAACGTCCAGCATGTCGTGCGTCCGGGCTTGCCGCGTGACGCCGCCGGCGCCCGGCGGGCGCATGCCTATGCCGGACGCGCGGTCGAGATCGACCCGCTCGACGCGAGAAACCATCTCGCGGTCGCCTGGACGGCTGCGCTGACCGACGGCTTTGACCGCGCCGCGATCCACTTCGATCTGGCAGCCGGGCTGAACCCCAACAGCGCCACGACGCTGGTGTCCTGCGCGATGGGCTATGCCTTCGTCGGCCAGCCGGACCGGGCGCAGACGCTTGTCGCGCATGTCCAGCGAATCTCGCCGTTGCTCAGCGACTATCAGTGGTGCTATGTCGCCTCGGTCCATTTCCTGTCGGGCCGGTTCGACGAGGCGCTGCGGGCGGCGCGTCTGTCCGGCGACCGGATCGTCGACAATCCCGGCTGGACGGCGGCCACGCTCGTCCGCCTTGGCCGGACCGAGGAAGCGCGCCGCGATTTCGAACGCCTGATCGACGCCGTCCGCCCGGTCTGGGCCGGCGACGGCTCCCCGACCGCCGAGGCCGTGCTGGACTGGTTCACCGGCGCCTACCCCCTGCGTCGCCCGGAAGACCGGACAGCGCTGAATGACGCGCTGATCACGGCGATGCGCGGGCAGTAAGATTGCGGGCAGCGGTTGATCCGGCGGTTGGCTCGGCAGAAATCCGGCGGGCTCAGACGATCACGCTGTCAACCGGCCTGCGTGCCGCATAGGGAAGGGTTGTGCCCCGCCCGAACCGCATCACCAGATCGGGCCTGCGCCCCGGCAGGCCCGCGAGCGCCGCCAATTCCGCGCGAAACCCGGGCACTTCGACCGGCTGGTTGAGGAAAGCGTGTTTCAGACCAAGCGCCGTGGCCTGCAGCGCGAACCGCTGGCAGGCCCGGCCCACCAGAACCCAATGCGCGGGGTCCGCCTCGGCGCCGACAAACACGGCGATACCGGCGGACGACGCGATCTGTCCGGCGTATTTCCGGGCTTCGGATGTCTCGGCGAAGACCACTTTCAGCAGGCTGGGTGCCAGCCATTCCGGCAAGACCGGGTTGCCGCTGACCGCGCCGAACAACCCGTCGCCGGTCGCCAGCGCGCGGCGCGGGCTGAACCGCATCCAGCTTTTCAACTCGGTCATGAAGGCCGGATCTGCCATCTGAGCGGCATTGCCCGCCAACACCAGATCGCGCAACTTGTCGATCCGCGCGCGCTCGGTCAGCAGGATCACTTCGACGCCGGGAACCGAGCCCGCCTGTCCCAGCAGCGCCAGATCGGCGGGACTGACCGGCGTGCCGTCAAAGTCGGCCCGTGTCGACTGGCGCGAGGGAATGGCGTCGCACAGGGCTTCGTTTCGGCTCGCCCCGGTGCCCAGATCGACGCTGACCGATCCTGCGCCGGTCGGGTCGAAGGCCACTTGTGACGGACGGCCCCGCGCGGCGGCGGCAACCGCAAGGTTTTCGGCAGCACAGCCAAGACTGACGAACAGGTGGTGATCGTCGGGGTCCACCACCGGTGTGCGCCGCGCCGGATCGGGCAGGATGTCGACGCGAGTCTTTCCCGGCCGGAATTGCCAGGCCTGGGTGTTGTGGCTGTTGGCCGCCAAGGTCGCATAGCGGATCAGGTCGCGCACCGCGGGGTCTGCGGGCAATGCAGCGCGCAACGCCGCGATGCCCGCCCGAAAGTCGGCCATCGACCCCATCTGCCGGAACCCGGCCCAGGTCCCGCCACCGACAACAGTCGCTGCAACGGCGGCTCCGCCAACGATCAGGGTTCTGCGGTTGGTCACCTTTTTCTCCGGTTCGGGTTTTGGGGGGGCGGTGCGATCCCGCAGGACCCCGGACGTCTTGGCTGCAGAAAGGCATTACCCGGATCAGACGCAGGCGCGGCCAGTCGGACAGGGCGGTGCGCGCTTTCCGTTGAACGACGCACGGCACCGCCCTGCCGGCGCGGTCCGGCGCCCGGTGACGAGAGGGCTGCAGTGTTGTGGCGCAATCGGCGGCGACCTCCCCGGGCAGAAATGGCGACAAGGTGCGCCTGTCGCTGCGACGTGCGTTCGGAATGGACTCGGGGTCTTGGCTAGCCCCGATCCGCTCGTTGGTCGTTGACCTGGATCAGTCTTGCCGATCCGCCTTCGAACTGAAGCCCGGCATGTCGCCCGGATCCGTCCCCCCCCCATCAGTTGCCCTGCAGCCGCGCGACGGTCGCATTTGCCGCGCCATCGCCCTTTGGCCTGGAAACCCCCGGCGGCGCCAACGCGGCGCCACACGGCCGTCGCGTTCGGGCGCTGGTGTGCGACTGCCAGGTCCACGCGCCTTGCAGGTTGCAACCGCCCCGCATGGGCAGGTCGTCAGAGCGTCATAGCGTCAGAGCGTCAGAGCGTCAGAGCGTCAGATGCAGGCGGTGCGATCCTTCGGTGATCGCAAGGCTCAAGGGGCTGCAGGCGACTTCGGTTTCGTCCAGCAGGGCGCGGGCGATGCCGTGCCCGGCACCGCTGCGATTCACCACGGTGATTTCAAGACGGAACGCACCGAGCGCGACCGTGACGGTCACCTCCGGCCAGGATTTCGGCAGGCAGGGATTGATGTGCAAGATGTCGCCGCTGCGGGTCAGACCCAGAATGCCCTCGATGCCCGCGCGGTACATCCACCCGGCCGAGCCGGTGTACCAGGTCCAACCCCCGCGCCCGGCGTGCGGGGCGGTGGAATAGACGTCGGCTGCGATGACATAGGGCTCGACCCTGTAACGGGCCACGTCCGCTGGGGTCAGCGCATGGTTGATCGGGTTCACCAGCGCGAACAGTGCCTGCGCCCGGTCGCCGTCGCCCAGCCGGGCATGGGCAAGGATGGCCCACATGGCGGCATGGCTGTACTGGCCGCCATTCTCGCGCAGGCCGGGCGGATAACCCTTGATGTAGCCGGGATCGAGGGGTGTGCGGTCGAAGGGCGGGGTGAACAGCAGCGCAAGACCGGGCACCTGCCGGACAAGATGGGTGTCGAGCGAGGTCATCGCCATCGCTGCGCGCGCAGGCTCTGCTGCACCCGACAGCACCGCCCAGCTTTGAGCGATGGAATCGATCCGGCACTCGTCCGACATGGCCGAACCCAGAAGCGCTCCGTCGTCAAAGGTGCCCCGGCGATACCACGCGCCGTCCCAGCCCTCGGCCTCGATCGCCATACGCAGACCGGCCGAATGCGCGCGCCAACGGGCGGCGCGGGCGTCGTCGCGCCCGTCGGCAAGCGGGGCCATCAGGTCCAGCGTGGCGATCAACAGCCAGCCCAGCCAGACGCTGGTGCCCAGACCCTGTTCGCCGACCCGGTTCATCCCGTCGTTCCAGTCGCCGGTGCCGATCAGCGGCATCCCGTTCGCACCGGTCAGCGCAATGGCCTGATCCAGCCCGCGGGCGCAATGTTCAAACAGCGTCGCGGTGTCTTCGGACACCAGCGGCAGGAAGAACGCGTCATGCGCGCCGGGGGCAAGCGGCGGCCCTTCAAGAAACGGCACCTCCTGATCGAGCACTCCGGTGTCGCCCGACACCGAGATATAGCGCGCCACACCATACCCGAGCCATACCCGGTCATCCGAGATCCGGGTGCGCACCCCCTGCCCGGAATGCGGCAGCCACCAGTGCTGCACATCGCCTTGCGGGAACTGGCGGGCGGCGGCGCGCAACAGGTGGGCGCGGGTCATCTCGGGGCGGCTGAAGGTCAGGGCCATGCCGTCCTGCAACTGGTCGCGGAACCCGTAGGCCCCGCTGGCCTGATAGAACCCGGCCCGCGCCCAGACCCGGCACGCGAGCGTCTGATACAACAGCCAGCCGTTCAGCACGATGTCCATCGCGCGGTCAGGCGTCCTGACCTGCACAGTGGTCAGAAGTGCGGTCCAATACGCGGTGACGTGGGCCAGCGTCGCAGCCGGATCCGCCGCGCGGTGGCGGGCCACCAGCCTGCGGGCCGTCTCGATGTCAGATGCCTGACCGAGGAGGATGACCAGTTCGGCGGTCTCGCCCGGCGCAAGGGTCACGATCCGTTGCAGCGCGGCACAAGGGTCGAGCCCCGCTCCGGTGTGCCCTGACAGCGGCCGGGTCAACCCCGACGGCGCCGCCATGCTGCCCCCCGTCCCCAGAAACGAAGCGCGGTCGCCGGTCCAGCCGGCCGGGTCGGGGCCGATGTCGGCAAAGGCCACGCGCCCGGGAAAGGCGGTGCCCCAGGGGTTGCGCGCGAACAGCGATCCGCCGTCCATTTCAGTCACCAGATGCGGTGCCGTGGCCCCGCGCGAGGTGCCCAGTACCCATTCGGCATAGGCGGTGACCGACAGGCGGCGCATCCGCGACGAGCGGTTCGTGAGCGTCAGGAGGGTGATCTTGACGGGATCGTCCAGCGGCACGAACTGCACCATTTCGGCCGCGATCCCTTGCGCCTCGTGCGCGAACCGGCTGTAGCCGAAGCCATGGCGTGCGGTATAACGCCCCGGCCCGCGGATCGGCTGGGCGGTGGGCGTCCAGACCTCGCCGGTGTCAAGATCGCGCAGATAGACCGCCTCGCCGGGCGGATCGCTGACCGGATCGTTGCTCCAGGGCGTCAACTGGTTTTCGCGGCTGTTTTCGGCCCAGGTGTGGCCGCTGCCTTCGGCAGAGACCTGAAAGCCGAAGGCAGGGTTGGCGATCACGTTCAGCCAGGGCGCAGGGGTGGATCGGCGGTCCTGCAGGACGGTCACGTATTCCCGGCCGTTTTCCGCAAACCCTCCGGTCCCGTTGAAGAACTCCAGCGCCTCCACGGGCGCAAGCGGCTGGGAAGCCGGCAGGATCGGCTGGGGCAAAAGGGGCAAAAGGGGCAGGGCGGCCGGCAGGGCGGGCAGGCCGTCAAGCTGCGCCCCAATGCCGCCCCGGCGCGCGACCAGCACAACGCTCGCCACCGACAACAGCAGCGCCCGCGTCTCCGGCATCATCATGTCGGTGCGCAACATGTAGACCGATCCCATGCCTGACCGCATCGCGTTGTCGGTGCGGGGGCGCACCTGCGACGACCGCACTGCCGTTTCGATGGCCACCTGCAGGTCCTGCACATAGCTTGAGGCGCGGTCGTTCAGGATCACGAGATCTACCGCAAGCTGCCGCGCCCGCCAGTACTCATGCGCCGCAAGCGCCTGGCGCACCTGGGCTGCATCCTCGGGATCTTCGACCTGCAACACGACCAGCGGCAGATCGCCCGATATGCCCTGCGCCCAAAGCCCCGATTGCGGCCCCGCCCCCGCAGCGATCCGACCCCGCGACACCCGCAGACGGGGGTCGCCGCGCAGGATGAACCCCGCAAGCCGCTGAAAATCGGCGGCCTCGGCGCTGGTCACGTCCAGATGGCGCAACTGCACCTGTGCCTTGGTCCAGGCCAGCGTAGCGGCGCGTTCAAAGGCCGAAGCGTCGCGGTGGCGGTCCACAAGATCCAGCAACTGCCCCGAGGTTTCGGCGACCATTGTCCAGAACGTCACCCGCGCCATGCCCCCCGCCGGCACAAGCACCCGCCTGCGGATCGCGAAAACCGGGTCGAGCACCGTGCCGGTGGTTCCCGACAGCGGATCGGCGGCCATCGCCGCCTGCCCGATGTCGCGACCCCGCCCGATGAACCGCGCGCGGTCGGTCTCGACCTGGGCGGGGGCGGTCTCGCTGCCCTCGACCACGGCCATGTGGGCCGCCCAGACCTCGGGCTCGTCAGGCGACCGGCGACGGCGGGTGGCGATGATGACGTTCAGTTCGGGCAGGTGATCGGTCACGACGAACATCTTGGAAAACGCCGGATGCGCCAGATCGGACGCTGCAGGTGCCAGCACCAGTTCGGCATAGGATGTCAGGTCGATCTCGCGCGCGTGCCGCCCGGTGTTTGTCAGCGTGACCCGTCGCGCCTCGGCATCGTCCTCTGCCGACACGACAACCTCGGTCGTGGTCGTCAGCGTCCCCTGCTTGTGTGTAAAGCTCGCCAGATGCTCGCTGAACACCGCGGTATGACGGCCGGGGGACGTGGTCACGGGCCGTGCCCCTGCAGACCACAGCGCGCCCGAACGGACATCGCGCAGAAAGATGAAGGTCCCCAGCGCGTCGCGGCTGGCATCGGCCCGCCAGCGGGTGATCGCCGTTTCGCCCCACTGGCTGTAGCCCGCGCCGGTCGGTGTCAGCATCACACCGTGGCGGCCGTTCGACAACAGATGGGCGGTTGGCGGCTCCGTCCCGGGCGCCTCGAAGCGCCGGACAGTCGGCATGACGGTCGCCTCGGTTGCGGCGACCAGCACTTCCTCGGCGCGCGGCGGTGCTTCGTTCACATCGCGCGGCACGCGTTCCTGCAGCAGCAGGTCCACCGCCTGCACCAGAGGCTCGGAATGAAAGCGGCGGCGCAGCAGCCCGTCGAGCAATGTGTTCGCAATGGCGGTGATCGTCATGCCCTGATGATGCGCCATGAAGCTTCGCACGATGGCGGCGTCCTGGCCTTCGGGCAGGCGGCTTGCGGTGAAGTCCATCGCCTCGTAAAAGCCGTACCGCCCCTGCGCGCCCAGGGCTGCCAGCGCCGCAAAATTTGCCACCGCCGCCACCGGATCGACCATCGCGGCCAGGCCCGTGGCATAGGGGGCGATCACCAGGTTCGCGCTGAGCCCCCGCTTCAACCCCAGCCCCGGAACGCCGAAGTTGGAATACTGATAGGTCATTTCCAGATCGCGGACGTTGTAGGCCGACTCGGAAATACCCCATGGAATGCCCAGACTTTGCCCGTGCTCTTGCTGGCGTGCCACGACCAGCCGGTTCGTCTGTTCCAGCAGCGATCCTTCCGGCGCGCGCATGACCAGCGACGGCATCAGATACTCGAACATGCTGCCCGACCACGAGATCAACGCCGACCCCGCCCCCAGCGGCGTTGCCGCGCGACCAAGCCGGAACCAGTGGCGGGTTGCCACATCGCCCTTGGCGATGGCAAACAGGCTGGCGAGCCGCGCCTCGGACGCCAGAAGATCATAGCAACTGGGGTCAAGGCTGTTGGTTTCGGCAGAAAAGCCGATCGAGAGCAGTTTCTTGTCGGGGTCGAACAGGAAGGCGAAATCCATCGCCAGCGCCATCTCGCGGGCAAGCATCGCCACGGCGTCGAGCCGGGCGGTCAGATCTGCGGCATGGCAAGCCTGAGACTCCGTCAGGGTCTGGCGCAAGGCGGCTGTCCAGAACCACAGCTCCGAGTCGAGGCCGCCCAATCGGGTGGCACCCATCACCGCAGCCTCGGCAAGCGTGGCCAGATCCGCCGGCGATGCGGTCTGCAGGCGGGAAAAGGTATCAGCCAGCGCCTGCCGCGCCGCCGGATCGCCGTCGGACCCGTCCAGCGCGTCCTGCGCCACCGCCAGCGTGTCGATCAGGCCGGCGCGTCTCTGCTCGGGCGTCAGGTCGATGGTCTGCCAGTCCCGGCAGGCGCGGGCGACGGCAATCAGGTGACCGGCCAGGTTGCCGCTGTCCACCGACGACACATAGGCCGGATGCAGCACCCGCAAGTCTGTCGTGTCGTACCAGTTGTAGAAATGCCCCCGGTAACGCCGCATGCCCCGCATGGTCAGCAGCGTCTGCTCCAGCCGCCGCAGCGCGGTTTCCTGCCCGATCCAGCCAAAATCGCGCGCCGCCACGATCGACAGCAGGTAAAGCCCGATGTTGGTGGGCGAGGTGCGGTGCGCGATGGCGGGGCGGGGCGTTTCCTGAAAGTTGTCCGGGGGCAGAAAGTTGTCGGCCTCGGTCACGAAGGTCTCGAAAAAGCGCCAGGTCCGCCGAGCGATCAGCCGCAGCGCACGGGCCTGTTCTTCGGTCGGTGCAGCCCGCGAGGAAGCGGTGCCGGGGCGGCTGATCCACCGGGCAAGGGCAGGTGCGGCGAGCCACAGCAGCGCAAACGGCAGGGTCAGCGGCCAGACATTCGGATTCAGCACCGTCGCGGCCACACAGATGCCAACCCCGAGACCCGCGCCTCCCGCCATGGCACGATAATTGCTCAGCAGCCCAAGCCGCGCCGCTCCTGCGGCCTGCGCCGCTGTCGTCCATTCCAGCAGATGCCGGTGGGTCACCAGCATTCGCCAGACCGTGCGGCCGATGGCGTCTATCATCCGCCACGCAGTATCGGGAAGGCACGCCACGTCCAGACCGATCAGGCGAAGAGCCGAGACGGTATCACCGGCCAAAGCCGTGAAGTGACTGCGCGACGTGATCCCGGCGCGCCCCGGCAGGACGTCGAAGGGCAACGCGATCACCCGCCCCACAGACAGCATCGCCAGCACCAGACCCGTCGCCAGCACCGCCTGCGGCAATGGCATAAGCCACCCCGCCACAATCGCGAGAATGGCCAGTGGTGCCACCAGCGACCGGCGCAGGTTGTCGGCCATCTTCCAGCGGCCGAGCGCCGGCACCCCGTCGCTTCGTGGCCCGAAAACCCTCGGCAGAAGCTGCCAGTCGCCCCGCACCCAGCGGTGCTGCCGCCGCGCCGCCACATCGTAGCGCGCGGGGAAATCCTCGATCACCTCGACATCCGACACCAGCGCGGCCCGGGCAAAGATGCCCTCGAACAGATCATGGCTCAGCATGGTGTTGTCAGGCACGCGGCCGCTCAACGCCGCCTCGAACGCGTCGACATCGTAGATGCCCTTGCCGGTGAACGACCCCTCGCCGAACAGATCCTGATAGACGTCCGAGATCGCCGCTGCATAGGGGTCGATCCCGCCAGCGGTTGAGGCGATCCGCTGAAACAGCGAGCCTTCATGCCCGACCGGCAGGGCGGCGGTCACCCGTGGCTGCAGGATGCCGTAACCTTCGACCACCCGGCCTTGCAGCGGGTCGAGGCGGGGGCGGTTCAGCGGATGGGCCAGCTTGCCGATCAGCCGCTGAACCGCGTCGCGCGGCACCCGGGTGTCGGCATCCAGCGTGATGACGAACCGCACGTCGGGCGGCACCGGCACCGCTTGCAGCAGGAAAGAGGTGTCGTCTGCCCCCCGCAGCAGGCGGTTCAGTTCGACCAGCTTGCCGCGCTTGCGTTCCCAGCCCATCCAGCAGCCCTCGGACGCATTCCACAGCCGCCGCCGGTGCAGGAGGAAAAATCGGTCGCCCTCCGCCGAGGGATACGCGGCGTTCAGCCGGGCGATGCCCGCCGCAGCCAGCGCGATCAGCGCCGCATCGGCCTCCGTGGTCTCGACGGCAGCATCCGGTCCATCGGACAGCAGCGCATAGTGGACCGCGCCGCCAACGCTGGAAAGATGGTGCACCTCCAGCCGCTCCAGATGCGCTGCCACATCGTCCGGGACCATCAGCAGGACCGGCACGGCCACCATCGTGCGAAACTGCGGAGGCACCCCCTTTGCCAGATCGAGGCCGGGCAGCGGCAAGGGCACCAGGCTGCGCGTCACAAAAAGGTTTACCAGAGCGGTCGCGGCCTCGGTTGCCGGCAGCACGGCGAGCAGGGCCAGCGGCAGCAAGTGCGCGGCCGTGGCTCCGGCCGCAGCGAGCGCCCAGCCTGCGGTCCCCAGAACCGCAGCGGAAACAAGGCCGATCGCCACCGCGTAACCGCCAAGTCCCAGCAGGCCGACCTGCCGGAACAGCCGCTGGCGCGGCGATGGATTGAACCCGATGGCTGCTTCCAGCGCGCCGCGCGCCGCACCGATCAGCGCATGACCCGGATCGCGGGCGCGCGCGTCGGCACCGGCCCGCGCGAGATCCAGCGCCGCAGCGGCCACCTCGATCTCGCCCAGCCCCGATCCCTGCGCCAGAAACTCGATGGCGGTGCGGTATTGATTGCGGGTCGCGAAATCCATCGCGGCAAAATCCGACCCGGCCGCCAGACAGGAATCGACCAGGCTCACATCCTCGAAGAAATCGGCCCAGTCCAGTTCGGACAGCGTTCGCATGCTGGTAACGATGTTGCGCATCGTCACGTTCGATGCGCCCTGCCGGGCATGCGCCCGTGCCACCACGTCGTCGGTTGTGGTGCCCTGCCGGAGCAGCCGGTCCTGAAGCCAGCCAACCATCGGCGTCTCTGCCGGGTCAGAGCCGCGAAGCCGCTTGGCAACCTGCGCGGCGAAAATCTCGGGCAGGTCCGTGGCTTCGTCGCGCAATGCCGAGGCGCCGGCGTCCACCATCGCGTCAGCCGCGATGCGAAGCCGGTGGGCCTCGGTGATCTGCACCGCCAGACGGCGCATGTTCTCGACCAGAACGATCCGCAGCGTGATGGCCACGGCCCAAAGCTCGGCGATCGTCAGGGGCTGGACGGTCTGATAGGCATGCACGAAGCGGCGCAGCAGCGGGCCGGAAATCAGGCTGTCGGTATGGGCGACATAGGCCCAGGCCAGTTCCAGCACACGCGGGTAGCCGGCAAACGGTCCGTTTGCGACCTTGGGCAACTTGCGATAATAGCCGGGCGGCAGATCTGACGCGATCTGCACCAGTTGCTGCTCGACCAGGTGGTAATTGTCCAGCAGCCATTGCGCCGCCGGGGGCACCGGCTGGCCGTCCAGCAGGGCAGCACCGCTGTAACGGTAGGCCTGCAACAGCACTTCGGCGTTCCGCTTCAGCCGAACCGTCAGGTTTAGAACCCGCCGCGGCCGGTCGGCGATCCTTTGAGCCCTCGCCAGGCTTTCCGCGTGATGCGCCAAACGTTCCGGCCCGAAAATCTCTTCCCGGATCGGCGACGTGTCAATCCAGGGCGCGGTGCCGTGTCCGGCCGCCGAGGGCGGACCAAGCGCTGCTGCGACCCACCATGTGCGAGGATCAATGCGGAAAGCGGTTCGGCGGCGGCTCACACGGCGGGCTCGGTTGCGACGCGGTCGCCAATCATGTTTGGCCTGTCAGCCGGACCGCTGGCCGACGAGATATCCGGCGTGCCCGGTGCCGTCCGGTCGCTGACTGTCGACGGCAACGCCAACGACGGCTGAATACGGCGGGTCATTTCTTCCCACTTCCGCTCGATCTGGTTCCAATTCATCTTCAACTCCCCCAGAGCTTGAATTCCGGCAAAACTCCGTGACGGGATAACCTTCCAGGGCCCGTTCGGTTCCGGTCGCCTGTCGATGACCCGGTGCCCTTTTGCCGCGGCAAACGTCACAGCGGCGGTATCTGTCGTGCGTGCTGCCGTCGGCGGACATTGCCCATGGCAGATGCCCGGCCGCCGACCTTTCCGCCGAATCCCTGTCGGCGCATCAACGAGAGATGGCAGGTCTCGGGGTTGTGGTCGCTAACTCAGATCAGCGGTGCGGTCGTGGCGCGACCGCAACCCTGCCCCGGCAACGGCAGGTTGTGCCGCGCCCCATATCGTCATCACAGGCGTGCGCGGATTGTCAGGCCGCGCCGCACCCCTGTCGCCGGACCGGCACTCAGATCGGCCAGACTTTCGCCTGGGGTGGCTGCACGATCTGCCACTTGGCCCGAGCAATTCGGTCGATATGCCGCCGCCCGGCCTCCTGCAAGGCTTTACAGATCAGAAGGGGCAGGTCGTGACGCCCGGCGCTGCCTCCCCACTGTGGAATGGCAAGGGCCGCACCGCTCGAAAAGTTCATTTTGCTTGCCTGGAAATGGGCGCGGACAGGTGCGCCGGTTCCTCTTCCATGCTGTCACCGAGGCCACCCGCCGCAGCGAGTGCCGCGAAATCCGTGATCGTGACATTGCGGTTGCCCTTGACCACGATCAGGCTTTCGCGGCGCAACGCCGAGATCTGGCGGCTGACGGTTTCCAGCGTCAGACCGAGATAATCGGCCATCTGCTCGCGCGTCAGGGGCAGGTCGAACACCAGCCGGCCTGCAGGGGCCTTCCCGGATGCCGCAGCATTGCGGCGGGCGATCACCATCAACAGGCTGGCGATCTTTTCGCGTGCGGTCTTGCGACCCAGCAAAAGCAGCCATTCCCGCGCGGCATCCAGTTCGTCCAGCGTCATTTCCAGCAAACGCTGGCCAAGATGCGGCGTGGCCTGCAGGATGTCCTCGAACGGCTTGCGCCGAAAGCAGCACATCAGAACATCGGTGATTGCCGTCACATCGTATGCGACCGTCGCGCGCCCCGGTCGTCCGACGAAATCCGAGGGCAACAGCAGGCCGACCATCTGCCGGCGTCCGTCCTCCATTGTCTGGGTCAGCGTGGCCACGCCGGTCACCACCGAGCCTACGAAATCCATCCGGTCCCCGGACCAGACCACGGTTTGCCCGGCCTGAAAGCTGCGGTAATACTTGATCTGCTCCAACGCGGTCAGTTCGTCGGGGTCGCAGCGTGCGCAGACCGCACTGTGCCGGATCGGGCAGTTGTCGCAGTCCTGCTGCAGCTTGGGCACCACCGTGACTGTCATGCCCGCGCCCCGCTTGATCTGCATCAACGCCGATGACGTCAACCGCTGGCATGCTACACCCGTGCAGGGCGAGTCGCAACCCGCCCGGTCTGATCCGGTTGGACGGGTTCTGTTACGATTGATCCCGTCGCCCTTGCATCACGGGCTGGGGTGATCGTCCCAGTCGGGCTTGAGGATGCGCTCTGCGGCGCCCTGCGGATCATCATATTGCCGCGCCTTCAGCGCCCAGCAGAAGGCCGCAAGGCCAATGCCGCCCAGCAGCAGCGACACGGGAACAAGCCAGGTCAGTATCGTCATCGCTTACCTCAACCGCAGCGCGTTCAGGGATACCGTCACCGACGACAGCGACATGGCCAGCGCCGCCGCCAGCGGTGTTGCCAGCCCCGCCAGCGCCAGAGGTACCGCCACCACGTTGTAAATCGCCGATATTCCGAAGTTTTCCACGATCCGCCGCCGCGCCTGCCTGCCAATCCGCACCGCATCGCCGATCGCGGCCATGTCCTGCCCCAACAGCACGATGTCGGACGCGGCCCGCGCCGCATCCAGCGCCGACGCGGGCGAGATCGAGACATGCGCGGTCGCGAGCGCTGCCGTGTCGTTCAACCCGTCGCCCACCATCAGCACCCGGTGCCCGTCGTTGGTCAGCGCG
>Ga0105044_10005087_pt1 | contig 18108 bp, 14 predicted proteins | sample MAT01_FD_78092 | JGI IMG/M metagenome (GOLD analysis project Ga0105044, IMG submission 78092) | Freshwater microbial communities from Lake Fryxell liftoff mats and glacier meltwater in Antarctica - MAT-01 | ecosystem: Environmental > Aquatic > Freshwater > Ice > Liftoff microbial mat | place...
CCCCCGGGGCGATGGGCGCAGGGCGGCGCGAGGTGGGCTGGGTGGTGGTGGTCGTGACCGGTGGCAGGGGGAGGGCGATGGGCTCGCGGTCGGCCAAGACATCGGTGAAGTCCGTCGACACCGTGCTGGTGGGTTCGAGGGCCGACGCCATCACCCGGTAGTCGGCGGTGCCGCCATCGGGCCGGAGCGTGACCACGCTGTAGCCCCGCTGGCGGGCGTTGACGTGGCGAACCCACGGCAGCGATGCGACAACGCCTTCGAACAGGTCGGCGATTGCCGCGTTGCCACCGCTGCTGATCGAGGTGCACACCACCTCGTAGGCGATGTCGGGCGCATCGGGATCGTCGTAGTCGAGCCGGACCGAGGTGGCGCCGGCCACGTGGATATCGCCGGTGAGCACGATGGGGTTGCGCACCCGGTTGGCCACGAGGCTGCGAAGCAGGCGGTTGCGGGCGGCCACGTACCCGTCCCACTGGTCGAGGTTGTAGACCTTTACGTCGCCCGTCGAGAACGGCGTTGCGGCCATCACCGTCTGCTGGGCGATGACGTTCCAGCGGGCATCGGTGGCGTCGAACTCGCTGTCGAGCCACGCTTCCTGGTCCGCGCCGAGCATGGTCTGCGACTCCGCAAAGCGCTCTGGGCTGTCGGGCCCGGCAGAGGCGCCGCCCGGATACAGGGAGCGGTACTGGCGGCCGTCGAGCACGAACAGCCGGAGCAGGTCGGAGTGCACGATGGTGCGGTACAGCTGGTAGTCGGGTCCGCTGGGTACCTCGAGGCGCAGTGGTTGATGCTCGTACCACGCCTGGAAGGCATCGGCTCGGCGCTCGAGGTAGGCAGCGATGGCCGCCGGGTCGCCGGCTGCCTCACCATCTTGGCCGTTGTCGCCCAGCACGTTGTTGGCCACCTCGTGGTCGTCCATCGTGACGATCCACGCGAAGGCGGCGTGGGCCGCCCGCAGGTTGGCGTCGCCTTTGTACAACTCGTAGCGGGCCCGGTAGGTGGGAAGGTCCACGGACTCGGGGAGCGTGATGGGGCGGACGCCGCTGGTGCTCGACCGCTCGTAGATGTAGTCGCCCACGAACACCACGAAGTCGATGTCCTCGACGGCGATGGCGGCGTGGGCCACGTAGTAGCCGGCGCTCCAGTTCTGGCAGCTCGCCAGGGCGAACCGGACCTCGTCGGGCGTGGAGCCGGCTCCGGGGAAGGTGCGGGTCCGGCCTTCGGCGCTGGTGCGTCCATCGGCCGAGAACCGGTACCAGTAGGCCGTGTCGGGCGAGAGGCCAGTGGCGTCGACGTGCACCGAGTGCGCGAGCGCAGCCACGGCGGGAGCCGTGCCCGAGGCCACGACGTTGGTGAAACCGGCGTCCGTCGCCACCTCCCAGTCAACGGCGATGTCGGCGTCGGGCAACGGATCGCCTGGGTCGGGCGAGAGGAGGCGGGTCCACAAGATCACGCTGGTGTCGGCCGGATCCCCCGATGCCACGCCGAGCGGAAACAGCTCGCCGGGTGCCAACGCGCGCGCTCGGGTTCGCGCCGAAGCGAGCGAGGTGGGATCGAGCAGTGCGGCAGTCGCCCCGGCCAGCGCCGCAGCCAAGAAGGCCCGGCGGCTGGTTCGCATCGGTCGTGGCAGGTGGTCCAGTTCGGTCACGGTGTCCCCTCGTATTCCCGTCGACTGCAAGCAGTGTCGCGCATCGCTGCTAGGGCGCGTCGATCGATTGGTCGATGACCCACTGCAAGGCGTCGGGCGCGGCCCGCACGTCGAGGTGGACTCCATCGCGGGTGCGAACTGGGCGACAGACATCGCGGGTTTCGGGGCACAGGTAGCGGCCGAAGTCGAGGTATGGCACGCCCTCCGAGATGGCCGCCGAGCGCATGGTTGCCCGAACGCAGTTGGTGCGGTTGATGTGGTCGGCGGGGTTGATCCAGCCCGAGAGCCGGTCGCCCCAGGCGGGCAGCACCAACACGGCCTTGTCGGCCTTGGTCTGCAGGTAGGCCAACCGCTTCCGCAGGTCGTTGCGGTACCAGTCGCGAGCAATGGACTCGCACGGGCCGTGAAACTCGCCATCGATGTTGCGATCAAGTACCGCGTGCCCGCCAACCATCAGCACCGCAATATCGGCGCGTCCCTCGAAGAACGCGGGGTACTGGGTGGACCAACCCGTGCAACCCTCGGGGATGGGGACCAAGGCGCCACTTCGTGCCTTGGCCTCTTCTGCCCCTTCTGCGCCATCGCAGGCCTCGAGCGTGCCGTTGACCAGGGTGACCTCGTCGGGATCGAGGGCGGCCCCGCCGTCTCGCACCAAGAATGCCGGGAGCGAATCGCCGAGGAGCACGACCGATGGAGGTCCCGCCACGACCGGGTCCTGGACCGGCGCCGTCTTCACGACGGCGGGGGCAGGCTCGCTTGCCGCCGTCTGGTCTGCAGCGGGTGGAACGGCGAGGAGCACGATGGCCAACGAGACCGCCAGTGCTGCGAACCCGATCAAGATGACCTTGCGATCGGGCACCTGGGGCCAGCGGCGTCGCAGTGGCTGCTCGATCAGCCAGTACGACACGGCCGCCAGTGCCAGCGAGATGGCGACCCGCGCGCCGAACAGTGCGACCGGACCCCAGTCGAGTCGGGTAGGCCCCATGATGACCACGACCGGCCAGTGGTAGAGGTAGAGGCCGTAGCTGATGAGTCCGAGCCAGCGGAGCGGGGCGAACGACAGCGCCGAAGCCATCAGCCCGGGTCGGGAGGCGGCGCGCACGAAGATGGCCGACACCACGGCGAACGCGGCCAGCCCACCGCCGGCGATCCACCCATCGGTCACCCCCGCCAATCGCCAGGCGGCCACCGAGATTGCGAGCGCAACCATCCCCAGCAGCGTGAGTGAGCGCGAGGCCCGCGTGGTGGTCACGGTGGTCCGGCATGCAAGGAGCACGCCGATAGCAATCTCGGGGGCCCGGTTGAGCGTGCCGTAGTAGGCCAGGTTGGGGTTGTCGACCAGCTGGGACAGGGCCACACCGGCGACCACCACGATGACCGAGCCCGCCGCCATTCGGTTGCGGGCCAGCCATGGCGCTCGCCGCGCGAGGAACCAGGCCGCGATCGGCAGCACCACGTAGAACTGCTCCTCGATGGCCAGCGACCACAGGTGGAGGAGCGGCGACGGGGCGAAGAACAGATCCGCGTACGACACGTCGCGGATCACCTGCACCCAGTTGGCCGAATAGGTGAGTCCGCCGATGAGGTCGGCTCGAACGTCACCGCCGAACTCGATGAAGCGAGACGCGATCACCACGCCGATGGTGGTGACGACCAACGCCGGAACAAGACGTCGCATCCGGCGGGCCCAGAACGAGCCCACCGCTAGCTGGCGGTCACGGCGGACCTCGGCCAGGACCAGGGTCGTGATCAGGTACCCCGAGAGGGTGAAGAAGAGCGACACGCCGAGGAATCCGCCGGGCAACCACGACGTCGGACCGGCGTGAAACACCACGACGGCGGCCACCGCCAGCCCGCGCAGCCCATCGAGCCCGGGCGCGTGCGGGATCCGCACGCGACGATCGTCATGAGGGGAGGCGGCGGGCTTCGGAACCGGAACCGGCTCGGGCCTGGTCGTCGTGGTCTGGGTCATGGGGCGTCTGGGATGGTCAGGGACAAGGTGCCCGATGCTCGCACGAGCCGGACGGCATCGCCCACCGTAGGTGAGCAGACCCCGTCCCGCCGCCAGGGCGATACCGTGCGGTCCGATGGCACCCAGCACCGCGCCACCGCTCCGAGGGGCCCTCAAGCGTCGGGGTCCCAGCCTCGCGGTCGAACGCTCGCTGTGGGAGGCCGGTCACGACGTCGTGGTGGGCATCGATGAGGTCGGCCGAGGTGCGTGGGCGGGTCCGCTCACCATCGGTGCAGTGGTGCTCCCGAAGGACCGACGGGTCAACAAGGTGCGCGACTCCAAGCAACTCACCGAGGCGGAGCGCGAGGCCTTGTTCGACCGCATCGCCGGCTGGTGCGAGGCCTGGGCCATCGGTCATGCGTCGCCTGCTGAGTGCGATGAATTGGGGATGTCCGAGGCGCAGCGCTTGGCGGCCCGGCGGGCCCTCGAAAGGTTGGGGGTGGTGCCCGACCAAGTGCTGATCGACGGCAAGTGGGACTTCGTGGGCGGTGGGATCACCCGCATGATCGTCAAGGGTGATGCCACGTGCCTGTCCATCTCGGCAGCATCGATCCTTGCCAAGGTGACGCGGGATCGGATGATGCGAACCGAAGACGAGCACTTCCCGGCCTACGACTTTGCCTGGAACAAGGGCTACCCGTGTCCTCGTCACAAGCAAGCCTTGCGCGGCGTGGGCCCCTCGGCCATCCATCGGCGTAGCTGGTCCTTCATGGACGACATCGCCTGGACGGGCGCTGTTCGCTACGAACGTCGCGATCCGCAGGGGACCCTCTTCGGGTGACGATGGGTGCAGCCAGCCGGGGGTCGGTCAGCACCCTGGTCGTCCAGGCGCTAGGAATCGGTCATGTCAGCCGTGCAGCAGGCCACCGACCTCTTCGATGAACTCACCGCGTTCGGCGAGGCCACCGCGGCGGGGAACTCGTTCGACCCGGCCGCCATCGACCGCATCGTCGAGGTCGGCCTTCACGGCGTCTCGGTGCCCAAAGAGGTCGGCGGATCGGAGTTGCCGCTCGTCGAGTCCGTGGGGGTCTGGGCCGAGATCGCACGAGCCGACGCATCGATCGGCTGGGTGGCCTTTGCCATGGACACCGCGCTGGCCTACTTCGGTGCCTATCTGCCCGACGATGGCGTGGCCGAGCTGTTCGCCGATGGCCTGCCCCGCGTGGCGGGCCAGTTCGCCCCGAACGGCACGGCGGTGGCCGATGGCGATGACTGGCTGGTTGACGGCAGCTACCAGTTCGGCTCGGGCATCACGATCGCAGAGGTTGCGGGGTGCGGGTTCCTGGCCACGCCCGCCGGTGGGGGAGACCCGGCCTACCTCTTCGGCTGCCTGCCGGTCGACCAAGCCAACCTCCGCGGCAACTGGGACGTCATCGGACTCCAGGGCACCCAGTCCGTCGACTACTCACTGTCGGGCGCTCGGGTGCCGGCCCGCCACACCTTCGACTTCTTTGCTCCGGTGGCGTACCGCGGCGGACCCGTCGCCCGGCTCGGCGTGTTGCCGCTCACGGCAGTCGGACATGCTGCGTGGGCGCTGGGGGTCACCCGCCGGGTGCTCGACGAGTTGCTCGTCGCGGCCGGGCGGACGCGCATGGGAGCGGCTTCGTCGATCGGCGACTCGGACCTGGGATTGGTCACCATCGCTCGCCTCGAGTCGCGGTACCGGGCTGGTCGAGCGTGGATCCACGAGGTCTGCGAGCAGGCCGAGGCAGAGTGCGAAGCAACGGGCGACTTCTTGTCGGCACCAACGGCAAACCTGGTGCGCCAGGCCTGCGTGCACGTCAACCAAGAGGGCGCCGACATCGCGCGTGAGGCCTACCTGCTGGCCGGCACCGCCGCGCTGCGCGACGGTCCACTGCAGCGCTGCTTCCGCGACCTGCACGCAGGCGCGCAGCATTTCTTTGCTTCCAACGCGGCGAGTGTCGACTTCTCCCGCTCGCTGCTCACCCAGGAGACCTGACGTGGAAACCTTCGCTGGCGCTCGCGCCCTCGTGACCGGCGGTGCCAGTGGCATCGGCCTCGGCTTGGCCACGGCCCTGCTCGAAGACGGTGCTGCTGGGGTGGTGCTGGCCGACATCGAACAAGGCGCACTCGACGACGCGGTGGAGTCGTTGCGCTCCTTGGGTCTCGGCGACGTCGTGGGCCTGGTCTGCGATGTCACCGACCCAATTGCCGTCGAGTCGCTCGCTGCTACCGCATGGGAGCACCTGGGCGGTATCGAGGTGGTATGCCTCAACGCCGGCGTGTTCGCGGGCGGTGCGGCGTGGGAGACCACGAACGATGACTGGGACTGGGTGCTGGGCGTCAACCTGCGGGGGGTGGTGAACGGCATCCGAGCGTTCGTGCCCCGCCTCATCGACGCCGAGGTGCCGAGCCACGTGCTCATTACCGCCTCGATCGCGGGCTTGGTGGCCGCGCCGGCGTCGGCGGTGTACGTGACGTCGAAGTTCGCCGCGGTGGGCCTCGCCGAGAGTTTGCAGCACGATCTCGCCTTTGCCGGTGCCCACCATGTGGCGACCTCGGTCATCTGCCCCGGAATGGTGGCCACGAACATCGATGAGGGCCAGCGCAACCGACCCGCGGCGCTGACGATGGCCACCAACACCCCCACCTCCAAGCTGGCAACCACCTCCATCGCCGAGGCGCTCCGCAGCGAGGCGGCGCTCGATCCGCTCGTCGGTGCCCGTCACGCCCTGTCGCAGGCCAAGGCCGGTCGCTTCTACACCACGACCCACGACGGCGATCTGTGGGAGCGCTTGGTCGGCAACGAGAACGAGGACCGACTGGCCGGACGGGCCCCCCGCTTCCAGATGTACGAGTAGGCCGCCTGCCGAACGTCGTGACCTCGGTTGGGTGATCGGCAAGCGCGGCGGGGTCGGCGGCATCGACTCGCACCAGCGCCGGTTTCGGCGGAACGGTGTCGCACGCGTAGAGGCGATAGGCATCAGCAGTGCAGGTCGACCACGTCAGCTGCGGGGGAGATCCTTGAACGGGCTCTTGGAGTCGATGCCGGGCTCCTTGGGCAGGCCGAGCACGCGCTCGCTGATGATGTTGCGCAGCGTTTCGTCGGAGCCGCCGGCGATGCGCATGCCGGGCGCACCACACACGAAGGTGGTCCAGGCGTAGGTGCCCCACTCGCCGGAGTCGGCGATGAGGCGAGGGCCGAGGACCTTGGCCACGAACTCTGCCGTTGCGGTCAGGTTGTTGGTGAGCATGAGCTTGCCCAGGGAGAGCTCCGGGCCAGGAACGCCCGTGGCCTTGAGCTTCTCGGCGGCCCGTTGGTTCGTGAACTTGGCCACCTGGAAGCCGGTGTAGAGCTGGGCCAGCTCATTGCGGAGCACGGGGTCCTGGCTCACGCCGAAGTGGCGCATCATCTCGATGAGACGACTGGCACTGGCGAGGCCCATGCCGCCGCCCCCGCCTCCGCCACCGATCGAGGCTCGTTCGTTCATGAGGGTGGTGAGCGCCACGGTCCAGCCCTGGTTCACGTCGCCCAAGCGGTGATGGTCAGGGACCCGCACCTCGTCGAAGAACACCTCGTTGAACGCGGCGCCTCCGGTCATCTGGCGCAGCGGCCGCACCTCGACGCCCGGTGCGTGCATGTCGACCACGAACCCGGTGAGGCCCTTGTGCTTGGGGAGCTCCGGGTCGGTACGGCAGATGATCTCGCCGATGTCGGCGTAGTGGGCGCCCGAGGTCCACACCTTCTGCCCGGTGACGATCCACTCATCGCCATCGCGTTCGGCCTTGCAGGTGAGCCCCGCGAGGTCCGAGCCGGCGCCCGGTTCGGAAAACAGCTGGCACCCCACCAGCTCACCGGACCACATCTTGGGCAGGTAGGCGTGGGTCTCGGGCGTGCCGTGCGCCTGGATCGTGGGGGCCACCATGCCGAGGCCGATGCCGAAGAAGCCCTGTTTGGGCACGTCGTAGCGGCTCTCGAGCGAGCGGTACGCGTTGGCGTAGGCGGTGGGCAGGCCTCGACCGCCCATCTCGACGGGGCCATTGATCCAGTGCAGGTTGGCCTCGGCTCGACGCCCAAGCCACGCCTTGGCCGCAACGAGCAGGCGGGCCTCTTCGTCTCGAGAGATCTCCTCGAACAGCGCCACGTCGTCGTCGCCTTGGCCCCACACGAACTCGGTGGCGGCGGGCTTGAGCTTGGCAGTGGCATCAAGGAAGGCCACCGCTTCGGCCTTGAACTCGTCGAGCGTGAGGTTGGTCATCTCGGGGCCCCTATCTGGCAATGTCGTCGAACGATCAAAAACTTGACTGCGCGGTCAAGTTACCCGCTCGTGGGGCGAGGGGGAACGGCCGGTACGGTCGAAGCATGGATCGCCTTCGTCCGTACCCCGTCGCCGTCTTCTGCGCCGTCACGCTGTTCATCTGGGGGAACCGGATCTGGCTGGCGTGGACCAACACCACCGATACCGTCGCCGAGAAGCTCCTGTACTCGGTCCCGATCACCGCCTTCGTGGTCGCCGCCGTCGTGCTCCTCATTGCCCTGCTCCGTGGCGCAGACCAGTCGGCGGCGTGGTTCCCCACGGTGGTACGCGCCTTCGCCGCTGGCACCATCGTCTACTGGGCGGTTCGGGCGCCGCTGATCTTGCTGGCGGACCGTTCCATCGGGTTCAAGGTGGTACACGCCCTGCTCGCGGTCGCATCGGTCGCCGCCGCTGCCTTCGCGTGGCGAGCGGTCCGGGCCGCTCGATTGCCGAGCGGGCCAGCGGCGTTCGCCCCGCGTGCAGAAACGTCGACCTGATCCACATTCCTGCACGCCGCCGCGCGATGGGCGCGCTCGTGGAAGGATCTCCGCATGGTCATCAGGGGAACGAAGGCGGCGCTGCTCGCGCTCGGGTTGGCGGGTGTTGGGGTGGCAGGCGTTGGGCTGGCCGCATGCAGCAGCGACAGCGCAAACGATGGCGGCGCAACCACTTCCTCCTCGACGACGACGACTACTCCTGAGACCGTGCTCGACGACGACCTGAAGCTGAACGAGATCCAGGCCATCGGCACCCACAACAGCTTCCACCGCCCGCTGCCTGCCGACGAGTTCGCCCTGCTCGAGGCGCTGAACCCCGACCAAGCGGCCGAGCGGACCTATGCCCACCTGCCCATCGGCGAGCAACTCGACACCCAGCAGATCCGCCAACTGGAGCTCGACATCTTCGTGGACACCCAAGGCGGCCTCTACGCCAGCCCTGCCTTGCGGATCCGGGCCGGCGGGGGTCCGCTCGCTGACCCGGCCATGGCCGAGCCGGGCACCAAGGTGCTGCACGAACAAGACGTCGACTACGTGTCGGTGTGCCCCACGCTGGTGGCGTGCCTCACCGAGGTGGCGACGTGGTCCGACGCCAACCCGGACCACGTCCCGGTGGCCATCAACCTGCAGTTCAAGGACGGTCCGTTGATTTTCGACGTGCCGGAACAAGCGGTGCCTGAGAAGTGGACCAGCGAGGCCATGGACGGTCTCGATGAGGACATCCGCTCGGTCTTTGATCCTGGCGACCTGATCACCCCCGACGATGTGCGCGGTGACGCGGCAACGCTCGAGGCGTCGGTGCTGGCGGGCGGGTGGCCGACGCTGGGCGAAAGCCGAGGGAAGGTCATGTTCCTCATGATCAACGGCGATCCCTACCGCTCGATCTACCTCGAGGGGCACCCCAACCTGGAGGGTCGGATCTTGTTCACCAATGCCGAGCCCGGTCAGCCTGACGCCTCCTATATAGGGGTCGACGATCCGCGGGAAGCACCGGGTCGCATCGCCGAACTGGTGGAGCTTGGCTACCTGGTGCGCACCCGAGCCGACACGCCCGGGGTGGAGGCGGCGGCCGACGACACGACCCGGCTGGAGGCCGCGCTGGCCAGCGGCGCCCATTGGATCAGCACCGACTACCCCGGACCCGATGGCGCGGCCGAGGAGTGGGGCACCGACTACGTGGCGCAGCTACCGGGGTTCCTTGCCGCCCGCTGCAACCCGGTGACCGCCCCCGATGCCTGCGAGGACGCGGCCGTCGAGCCGTGACCTGCGGTTGGGGGTGCCGCCCCTGGTCGGCGCTACGATGGGCTGGTCATGGGCCAGTCGATCGTCGTCACCGAGAAGCCGTCATCCAACCCCGGGGTCGTCCGCTTCGAGACCAACCGTGCCCTCACCGGCATGGGCCACGAGCGCTACGTCGCCGGTACCGAGGTATGGGGCAACCGCCCCCCCGATGTGCTGGCGCGACGCCTGTTCGAGCAGCCTTCGGTGGCCGGGGTGCAGATCAACGGCAACGTCGTCACGGTCGACCTGGCCAAGGGGTTTGCGCCTGACGGCCTGGCCGACGTGATCGTCAACCTCTACCGCTTCTACCCCGACCCCACCGGCGAGGACGTGGTCGCAGACGAAGTGGTCGCAGACGAAGTGGTCGCAGACGAAGTGGTCGCAGCCGCCGACGATCCTGCGCCGGCCTGAGCCGGCCCCGTGCGTCGCCGCTTCGCCCTTCTTGCTGCGGTGGTCCTGTCGTTCGGCGGCGGGGCTCTGTTGGCATCGTGCGGTGATGACGGTGGGTCCGATGGCGCCAGCGTGGTGCTGAGCGCGGCGGGTGAACGCGGCAAGGTCGTGGCCCAGGCGCAAGGGTGCATCAGTTGCCACACGGTCGATGGGGCGAAGTCCACCGGTCCCACGTGGAAGGACCTGGCCGGGTCCGAGCGCATGCTCGAGGGCGGTGAGACCGTGGTTGCCGATGACGCCTACCTCCGCACGGCGATCGTTGCGCCGCGTGGCCAGGTGCTCGAGGGCTACCCCAACATCATGCCGGTGTACGACGGCGAGGTGTCCGAGGCCGAGCTGGCCGACCTCATCGCCTACCTGCGCGACCTCTCATCGCTCACCGCTGCCGCGTCGCCAGGTGGCACAGGTGCTCCCGCCGGTGGGTGATCAGGCCGGCTGATCAGGCCTGCTGATCAGGCCGGTTGCCAGCAGCGAACACATGTTCGATACTGGCGGACATGGCCGTTCCTGCTCCCGACCTCGCTGCGCTCCGCCAGTTGGGCGAGCGCGTCCGTCCTCTGAGCGCTGCGTCCGAACGCCTGTTGCCCGTGCCTCCGGCCTTCGTCGACCTGGTGCCGCTGGGTGGGTTGGTGCGGGGGAGCACGGTGGCCACCACCGGCGGCGCGGCTACCAGCTTGGCGCTGGCGCTCGCTGGACCGGCCACCACGGCGGGGGCCTGGTGCGCCGTGGTGGGCCTGGCGCACCTCGGCCTGTTGGCCGCTGCCGAACTGGGGGTGTCGCTCGAACGGACGTTGCTGGTGGCCGACCCCGGTCCGCAGGAGTGGGCCGCCACGGTGGCAGCCCTGCTCGATGCGGTCGAGGTGGTGTTGGTGCAGCCCTCGCACACCCTCACGCCCACCACCCAACGTCGGCTGGTCGCCCGGGCGCGCGATCGCGGGTCGGTGCTGGTGCAAGCAGGTGGCCACGTCCGGGTCTGGGCCACCCAACCGGATCTCGTCGTTACGTCCGGCGCCTCACAGTGGGAGGGCCTGGGGGCGGGGCACGGCCGGCTGCGTGCCCGTCGGGTCGAGGTCTCCGTGGCCGGACGCCGCGCCGCGACCCGAACCCGTCACGGGGTGCTCTGGCTTCCGGGTTCCGACGGCCACATCACCCGGGCCGAACCGCTCGCCGCGGCGCCGCGAGCCGCCGACGTTGCCCCGGCCCCGTTGCGAGATGCCGGATGACCGAGGTAGGCACCCGCAGCCTCGTCGTCCACTGTCCGGACTGGCCGGTCTTCGCCTCGGGCCCAGCGCCGTCGGCTGCGCTCATCGTGGTGCGAGCGAACCGGGTGGTGGCGGCATCGATGGCGGCCCGGGCGGCTGGCATCGACGTTGGTTCGAAGCGTCGCGCTGCGCAGCGGCGCTGTCCGTCGGTCGAGGTGATCGAGAGCGACCCGGGTCGAGATGCCCGCGCCTTCGAGCCGGTGGCGTCGTCGCTCGATGCGGTCACACCGGGGGTCGAGGTGTCGGTACCTGGCACCCTGGCCTTCGCCACCCGCGGGCCGTCTCGTTACTTCGGCGGCGACGACCAATTGGCTGAACGGGTGGCGTGGATGGTGTCGGGTGCGCTCGGCGACCGCTGGCCGGTGCGCGTTGGGGTAGCTGATGGTGCCTTCGCGGCGCTCCTCGCGGCCCAGCGCGCGCACCGCCGCGGGGTTCCCACCCTGGTGGTGCCCTCCGGGGCCACCCCGGCCTTCTTGGCACCGTCCCCCGTGGGGTCGCTGCTCGAGGTGGTCGAGGTTCCCGATCTCGTCGACGTGTGGGGGCGCCTCGGGTTGCACACCCTCGAACTGGTGGCCGGTCTCCCGCGTGGCGACGTGCTGGCGCGGTTCGGTCCGGAGGGAGTGGCTGCGCACCGTCTGGCATCGGGCCTCGACCTGCGCCCGCTTGCGGCCCGTCAGCCCGCTCCCGATCTTGTTGCGCAGTGCGACCTTGATCCACCGGTCGACCGAGTCGACCGCGTTGCGTTCGTCGCCAAGGCGTTGGCCGACGAGCTCCACGCTCGCCTGGCGGCCGATGGGCTTGCCTGTATCCAGGTGCTGGTCGAGGCTCGTACCGAGCACGGCGAGGTCCTGGCCCGTCGGTGGCGCCATGAAGGGGCGCTCACCGCCGGGGCGTTGGCCGATCGGGTTCGGTGGCAGCTCGACGGGTGGTTGACCGGCTCGCGTTCGTCTCGCCCCACCGCTGGCCTCGAGCACCTGGCCCTCATTCCGGTCGAGGTGGTCGCGGCGCGGGGTCGCCAGCTCGGTTTCTGGGGTGGTGAAACCCTGATCGACGAGCGGATCTGGCGGGCCGTGGCCCGGCTCCAGTCCCTGTTGGGCGTCGATGCCATCACCGTGGCCGAGGTGCGTGGCGGCCGAGGACCCGCCGACCGGGTGGCGCGGGTGCCGGTGGCAGCGGTCGACCTCGCCGAGGCCCGACCGGCAGCCCGGCTCGATGCAGTCGACGAGCCCTGGCCCGGTCACGTACCGGCACCGGCACCGGCCACCGTGCTGGCCGAGCCCGAAGCGGTCCAGGTGCTCGATGGGGCGGGTGCGGTGGTCGTCGTCTCCGGGCGAGCGGAGCTGTCGGGCGCGCCGGCGCGCTTGCGTCGGCAGGGTCGGGCGCCGGCCACGGTGGCGGCATGGGCGGGGCCATGGCCGGTCGACGAGCGGTGGTGGGACCCCGCCCACCACCGTCGACGAGCCCGCTTCCAGGTGGTAGATGCCCAGGGGGTGGCGCACCTGTTGTCGGTCGAGGGCGGTCAGTGGTGGTTGGAGGCTACGTACGACTGACCGCAGCGTGCCACCCACCGGGGTGATGGACACATGTCACATCAAGTGACCAAGAATCTTCACCCTCCGTGCAAATAAGGTGGGCGAGGGAGGTCGCGAACCACGTGGCCGAAGGGGACAGCGATGAGCGACGGCGACGCAACAGATTTCAGTGACCTCGCGCCTGTGCCGCCGAAACGATCGCGCCGGTTGCGCCCGGCAGTGTTCGGGGGTGCCGCACTCATCGCAGCCGGTGCCGGGCTGTACACCTGGCAGCAGGTCAAGCCCGCCATCGAGGCGGAGCAGAAGTTCGGCTCGATCACCTACGAGGTCCCCGAGGCCCCCCAGCTCACGGCCAAACCAGGCGAGACCGTCTACCGGATCGACCCCACCAAGTCTTCGCTCACCTACAAGGTGGCCGAGAACTTCGCCGGCAAGGAGACCAGCACGGCAACGGGGTCCACCAGCGGCATCGCCGGTGACATCGCCGTCAACGCCGACGACTTGGCCAAGAGCCGCGTGGGCGAGATCGTCGCCGACGTGAAGCAGTTCGCATCGGACAACAACCTGCGCGATGCCCGACTGCGCCAGGATTTCCTCGAGTCCGATCGCTACCCGCTCGCCCGCTTCGAGGTCATGGAGATCGAGGGGCTCGACGGCCCGCTCACCGCGGGAACCATGTACCCCTTCACCATGACCGGGGTGGTCACCGTCAAGGACGAATCGGTGAAGGCCACGTTCGATGCGACCGCGGAGGTCGACGGCGGAGCGCTGACCGCAACCGCCACCACCGAGGCCAAGCTGTCGCGCTTCGGTGCTGGCCCCATCCGCATCGCGGGGCTGGTGTCGACCTCCGATGACATCACCCTCACCCTCGCCCTCACCGCGTACGACCCGACCAAGCGGGCGATCCCCACCACCATCACCGGTCCCGACGCCAAGACGCCCGCAGATGCCCCCTCGTTCGCCCAGACGGTGCAGCCCATCCTCGAGGCCAACTGCGCCGCGTGCCACAACACCGGAAAGATGGGGGCCCGTCACGTAGTAATCGACAGTGCAGCCGATGCTCGCTCGTTCTCCGACGGACTCAAGACGGTGACCCAATTGGGGTACATGCCGCCGTGGCCCGCGTCAGACAAGAGCGTGCCCATGGCCCACGAGATGAAGCTGACCCCAGCCGAGATCGACGCCATCGCGGCATGGTCTGATGCCGGTGGCTACCTCGACGTCGATGACGACACCCCCATCAAGCCCACGAAGCAGGCCACCGGCCCCGAACCCCGCCAGGACCTGGTCCTCGAGCGTCCGGCCTACACGGGAACGCTCGACAACGTGAACGACTATCGGTGCTTCGTCCTCGACCCCGAGATCACCGAACCCACCTTCATGACCGGGTACAGCTTCCTCCCCGATCAGGTCGAGGTACTGCACCACGCTCAGGTCTTCCACATCAGCAACGAGCAGAGGGAGGCGTCGGTGGAGCGCGATGGCGCCGACGGCTCGCCGGGTTGGAGTTGCTACAGCGGGCCGAGCCTGCCCGGACGGCCCCCCGCCACGGTGCCGGGCCGGAGCGACGACAGTGACGTCGGCTTCGCGGGCCAATCCAACCTCGTCGGTGGATGGGTGCCGGGCCAGGCCAATTCCGTCTTCCCGCTCGACTCGGGGGTACTCCTGCAGCCAGGAGACGCGCTCGTGCTCCAGATGCACTACCACTACGGCGACACCGTCATTGCCGATCGTTCGACGCTCGCCCTCCAGCTCGACCCTGGCGACGTTCCCCGCCCGTCGATGCGGGTGGTCAATCCGTTGGCACCGGTCGAGATCCCGTGTTCCCCAGAGGATGCCGATGAGCCGTTGTGCGACCGCGATGCCGCGCTGCGAGACAACGTGCGGCTCTACGGACCGTCAGGTGCCGCCACCCAGGCGGGCCTGTTGATGCTCTGCGGCAAGTCGCCAGAGGATCTGACCGCAGATTTCGATGGCTACGTCGCCCGCTCGACCTGTGACCTTCGCATCCCCGAGGACGGCACGATCGTGTCGGTGCTCGGGCACATGCACACCCTCGGCAGTTCCTTCCGGCTGACGCTCGATGCCGACACGCCAGAGGAACAGATCCTGCTCGACATCCCCACGTGGAGCTTCGACTGGCAGATGAACTACGAGTTGGCCGAGCCGTTGAAGGTGAAGGCGGGCCAGCCGCTGCGGATGGACTGCTCGTGGGACCGTCGGGCCGACCCGTTGCGCCCGCCGAAGTACACCGTCTTTGCCGAAGGTACCGAAGACGAGATGTGCTTCGGCACGTATGCACTGATCCCCGACGACCAATAGCCGGTCCGCGACGCGTCGAGCGGCGAGACTGCACGGGTGCCGCCCGCTGCCGACGACGAGCTGATCGCCGCCACCGAACGTTGGTTCCTCCGCAGGGGCACGCCGCACCTCATCGAGGACTACCACGCCACCGAGGATGTCTTCACCCGGGCCCTCCCCGCGTTGTTGCTGATCTTCTTGCTCGAACTGTTCGGCGCCGCCAACTTGGCGTGGCGCTGGTGGGAGAACGTCCTCGCGCTTGCGCTCGGTGCTGCCGGTGCCGCAGGGGTATGGGCGGCCATCAACCGAGCGCGCGGTCGGCGCTGGTCGCAACTTCCCGACCGGGTGGGCGGCATCGAGATCGCGGTGTTCTTGATCGTGCCCACCGTCTTGCCCTTGGTCTTCGGAAGGCAGGTCGGCTCGGCCGTTGCCCACTTCGTGGTCAACGGCGTGTTGCTGGTGGCCATCTACCTGGTCACCAGCTACGGCCTGGTGCCGCTCACCCGCTGGGCGCTCGGCCAGACCGGCCGCCAGATCGGCACGGTCTTGGGGCTGTTCGGCCGAGCGCTCCCCCTGCTCTTGTTGTTCTCCGTGGCGCTGTTCATCAATACCGAGGTGTGGCAGGTCGCCTCCTCGCTCGACGGCACCCTCTACTGGGGGACCGTGCTGTTCTTCGTCTTGGCGGGCACCATCTTCTTGCTGCTCCGGCTGCCCGGGGAGCTGTTACGCCTGCGCGACCAGCTCAAAGGCGTCGCCCTGGTCGAGGCGTGCGCGGCCAGTCCGCTCGCGTCGGTTGCGGAGGAGCTCGCCGCGGAGGGCGAGATCGCCACGGTGGCGCTCAGCCGTCGACAACAGGGCAACCTGCTCCTCGTCTTGTTGTTCAGCCAGGCCGTGCAGGTGCTGCTCGTGACGGCGGCCATCGCCGGGTTCTTCTTCGCGTTCGGCCTGGTGGCAATCCGGCCCGAGGTCATCGACGCGTGGCTGGGCAGCATCGGGACGGAGGTGCTGGCTTCGTGGGAGGTGTTCGGCCGTGAGGTCCAGCTCACCCGGGCGCTCATCCACGTGTCGGGGTTCCTGGGAGCGCTCTCGGGCTTCTACTTCACGGTCTACGTGATCACCGATGCGACCTACCGAGAGGAGTTCTTCACTGAAATCCTCGACGAGGTCCGCCAATCCCTCGCCGTCCGCAACGTCTACCTGACCCTGCTCGACCGCCGCCGCTAGGCGTCAGGCGCCCGCTTCGGCGAGTTCTGGCACGCTGGCGTCTTCGTCTCGCTTGGCACCGAAGCGACGACCAGCGCGAGCGATGCGCTCCATGCGCTTCACCAGCTTGGCCCGGGCCTGCTCCGCCTCCGGGGTGAGGCCCTCGAGTGCCTCGACGTTCCAGTGGCGCAAGATCACCGGCACCAAGACGGCGTCATGGTGGATCGAGAAGTCGTAGATCTCGGCAGACGCAATGGCCTTGGCGTGGGCCTCGAAGTCGGGGATGCCGGTGCCGGGCATCTCGAACTCGCGCACCTGGCGCTCCATGGCGATGACCATGCTCGACGGGTCGAGCTCCAGCGCTGCGGTGCCGAGGTCCCGGTAGAAGAGGTGGTGGCGGTTCTCATCCGCGGCCACGCGCTTCATGACCTCGTAGCCGGCCTTGTCGGTGAGGAGCTTGCCGGTGTTGTGGTGTGCGATGCGGGTGGCCAGTTCTTGGAGCGTGACGTAGACGATGCCATCGGCGACGAAGTCGACGGCCGGTACCTCACCGCCTTCGACCTGGTGCATGCGCGCCCGTTCCAGGGCTACGGGGTCGAGCATGCGGGTGACGGTGAGATAGTCGCGCAGGACGATCGAGTGACGGCCTTCTTCGGCAGTCCATCGGCGCACCCAGGTTCCCCACGCGCTGTCGGCGCCGAAGAGCGTCTCGATGGTGCGGAAATAGTAGGGGAGGTTGTCCTCGGTGAGGAGGTTGACGAACAGGCTCGAGCGGACGGCCGGGTCCATGGGTGCCTCCGATTCGGACCACGCCGTATCGGGGTCGAAGTCGCGGCCTCGGCTCCACGGCACCAGCTCGTGGGGGAACCACTCCTTCGCCGATGCCAGGTGCTTATTGAGAAGATCGGCCGCCACGGGCTCGAGCTCGTTCAGGAGTGCGGTCTGATCCATGAACCCAGCCTACCTACCAGTAGGTAGGCTGGGAAGGGGAAGACGGTGTGACGTCCGTCCTGTCATCGGCCAACACACCTCGCAGCTAACGCCTAACGTCGGCTCATGACCTTCCGCCTCATCGCCTCTCGGATGCGGCGCGCACCGCTCGCAGCGCTCGCCGTCGTCGCCCTCGCCGCTGGCCTCACCGGTTGTCTCGCGGCGCCCGCCGTCACCACCGGCATCACCAAGGTGAGCACGGTCACCCAGGCCGGGTATGTCTGGGACTACTACCGCAACACGGCGTACCCCTGTTCGGCGAGCGGCTACCAGACGTTCGTTCTCGGACGGAAGGTGGGTCAGCCCGAGACCACCTCGGCACCGCTGTGGGTGTTCATGCATGGCGGCGGCGTTGGCGCGTTCAGCCCCGCCGGCCAGCCCATCCCCAACGCCAACCGCATGCGCGAGGAGCTCCGACCGAGTCTCGTGGGCTACGGCGACAACGCTGGGCTGATGGCCAAGGTTCGCGGCGGCGGTTACCGGATCATGGCGGTCTCGATGTGCAGCCACGACCTCTACGCAGGAATGAACTCGCCCGATCCCTACAACCCGAACACGACGCCCGACGGCAAGAAGCGCCCGACCACCGGGCTGATCTCCACTAAGTCCGCGATCCAGTTCGCCCGTGACACGTATCCAACCGACGACCTCTTCCTCCACGGCGGCAGCGC
>Ga0105044_10005088_pt1 | contig 18106 bp, 8 predicted proteins | sample MAT01_FD_78092 | JGI IMG/M metagenome (GOLD analysis project Ga0105044, IMG submission 78092) | Freshwater microbial communities from Lake Fryxell liftoff mats and glacier meltwater in Antarctica - MAT-01 | ecosystem: Environmental > Aquatic > Freshwater > Ice > Liftoff microbial mat | place...
CCGAGCTTCTCGAGCTTCGCCAACATGGCGGCGGTCTTGCGCCGGGCTAGCTCGTGGGAATAGGCGGGGTTGTCGATCTCGCGGAGGTTGACCTTGGCCCGCACCACCTTGGCTTCCGCGGCGGTCACCCGGGCGTCGGTGGAGGCGCGCACCAGCGCTCCAGGCTTGGCTAGACCGACGACTTTCAGGATGGGCTTGCCGGTAGCTGCGTGCTTCTCCATCCCCTCGAGCACGCCAGCCGCGTTCCGGTCGCCCGGCCCGCGCCGATTCTTGAGCGCGTTCTTCGCGGTGTCAGTCGTGAGCCGCGCGGCCAGCTCGTCGAGGATCTGGCCGGGGGTAGCGCCTTCACCGGCCGCCGCCTTGGCGGTCTCGAGAAGCGTCGCGCTGGCATCGCTTGCCGGGATCTCGCCCACGCCGGCCTGGGCGCGGACCTCGGCGAGCTTGGCCTCCGCGCGCGCGAGCGAGCGCTGAGCGCCATACCGGCGGAGCTTGGGATTGACGCGCTTTCCGATGCGCCAGACCAAGATCATCATGATGATGTCGAAGCCGACCTGGCCCACGGTGGTCGCGAAGCGCTTGCCGCCGCGGATGAGGTGGTCGATGTTGGTCGCGTCCGCGCAGTCCGCTACGAACCTGCGTATCGCGACGATGAAGGCCAGGACGTCCTCCTTCGCGAAGCTGTACAGCAGATACGCGGTCAGCAGCTTCGTCACGACCTGGGCCGCCGGGTGCGGCGTGTTCCACAGGACGAAGAACGTCATCAGGATCGCGACCGTCGTCACGACGTACTTCCAGTCAGTGAAGGCTGCGATCGCGTGCTCGGCGATCTCGGCCGGCCACTCGTCGATGGTCAGGACCAGCGCCATGCAGACCTTCACCGTCGTGTTCAAAGACCGGTAGTCGAGCGGCTCGTCGCGGAGCGTGCGTCCGGTGCGGCGAGCGTACTCGACGAGCATCGTGCGCTCCGAGGGCAGCAACACCGCCCAGCCCGGCTCGTAGCGGAGCTGCTTGGCGAGGTCGACCTCCTCGTCCGCGGACACCGCCTCGACCGGCTCGGGGGCGACCAGCTTCTCGTGATGATCGAGGACGGCTTGCAGGGCTGCGGCGGTGAAGCCCACGCCCTTGGTGGCGGTCAGCTTGCCTTCGAAGCGGCCCCGGTTGCGATCGAGCAGCTCGACCACGCGAAACCACGGCTCGCCGCTGTCGCCGAAAATCGGGCGATCGACCGCGCGCAGGAGCACGCGGTACTGTCGGATCAGCTCGCTGGGGTCGACCGGCGGCTCGCCGCGCGGGACGGCCAGCCGCGCCAGCTCACGCCACACCGCCTCGTCACGCTTGGACAGCCGGATGCTCGAGCTGTCGTCGACCATGGGGTCATCGCCGGCCCCGACCTTTCCACCCGCGCCCTGGTCACCCGGGCCGAGGACCGCGCCGGTGCCGCGTACGTCGGTCCCGCGCCGATCGGCGCCGGTTGGCTCGAGCCCGGTTGCCGACGTTGTGACCGCGTCCCCCGTGGGATCCGCTTCGGTGGGAAGCGCCAGCTGCGAGCTGTCGGGACGATCGAGGGCGTTGCCGAGGCCCTGGCCGCCCGGACCGACCCCTCGTCCCGCGCCGTCATGGGTGCGACCGCTGACCACGTAGACGTCGTAGCGCGCCACCCCGGCGAACGTGACGTCGTCGGGGACGGTCCACGCGATCACGAAGCCATGCGGGTTGGCGATGCCAGGGATCGGTGGCGACGACACGAACCCCGCTCCACTGCTCTTGGCAGCGGCGCCCGCGGCGAAGCGGTAGTGGCCAGGCGTGGGCTGGCCGTTGTAGGTCATCTCGATAGCGCGGGTCGAGCCGTCGTCGAGGGTGACGACGACCGTGTCGATGTCGATCAGCGCGGACACGCTGCGGACCCGGTGCTGGGGGGGCGCGGCGCCGCGTCGTTTGATCCCGCGTACGGCGACGCCGCGGTGCTGCGCGGTGAGGCTCGGCCTGCTGGTGTCGTCACCCATCGACGGTGGGCCTCACGGCGTGGCGCTACCGTCGCCGACGACGATGGGCGTTCCGGCGGGCGCGACGATCATCGTCTGGATATCGGGATCGCTCAGGTCGCCGGCCTGGATGCGTGCGATCAGCCGGAGGGCTTCGAGATCCTTGAGGCGGGCCTCGGCGGCGACGCGGGCTGCGTCGATCGCGCGGTGCTGGAGCTGGAAGTCTTCGAGGACCGGCGCGGTTCCCGGCAACGCCTCGAGAAACAGGGAGCGCGAGGGGAGGACGATCTCTTCCTCGTCGGGATACGGTCGAGCCAGCACGGCGGCGTAGAGCGCGCTGATCTGGGGGCGAAGGTTCTCCAGCTCGTCGTCGGCGAGGTGGGCTTGAAGACAGGCGACGTAGGCATCGAGCGCGCTGATCGTGAAGTTCGCGAGGTCGTCAGGGTCGCGGACGCGAGCGCGGCTGTCGGCGTAGGGCACCGACAGGAACCGCGTCAGCGTGTTGTGCGTGCGCATGGCGAACACCATGTAGTTGCCGCGGTAGCCGAGCGGACGGTCGAGATCGGCGATCTCGGCGAGCGGCACGGTGGCATCGACGTTGGTGATCTCCATCGTCGCCTCCACGCGCGCCGGAGGCTCCCACAGCGGCGGGATCGCCACGGCGTCGGGATCCGGAACCAGGCGATAGTGGAGCTGGCCGGCGAAGCGCGGCACCGGCGTCGCTTGCAGGCGGAACACCCGCTGATCGCGTGGCTCGTGATCCCAGATGGCCTGGAGATAGTGGAGGATGTTCTCCTTCACGTGCAGCCGGAGGCGCAGCACCCCGAGCTCGGCGTTCTCGAAGCGCGCGCGCGCGTCGATATACGTCCGTGTCGCGGTCTCGAGGGCGCTGGCGGCGCCGGCGAGGCGCTCGCGCGCTTCACGCTCGCCCTTGACCGCGCGCTCGTAGGCGTCGCGGGCCATGTCCTCGCGCACCCGCGCGGCCTCGGGCGACGCGTCGTCGCCGGTAAAGAACTCGAGGCCCTTGCTCAAGAAGCCCTCGCCGTCCTCGTTCTGGATCGCGTTCGCGCGCGCGGTCATCTCGCGCTTGAGCGCTGCGTAGCGCGCCTCGGCGTCGGCCTGGGAGCTCGCAATCTGGACCTTCAGCTCGGCCACCAGGTCCCGCTGCGTGATCATGTTGCGCTCGAGATGGGTGAGTCGGACCTCGACGCCGGGTGACTCGTCCACGAGGTAGCGCAGCGCGGGTCGGAACGAGTCGTCGCGCAGCGCTCGCCCGAGGATCCAGTCGTGCTGGATGAGCCAGGCCCGCGTGATCTGATTGGGAGCGGGTACGTCCTGGGCGACCAGCACGACAGGCACGATCCGGTAGAGCTGCTCGGAGACCCGGTAGCGGCGCTCCAGCTCGTAGAAGAGGTAGGTGACCGGTAGCTCGACGTTCGGGTTCGTCACCTTGCCGCTGTCATCGCGGCTCTCTTCGACGCTGTCCGTCGTCGTGATCTCGACCTTGTGTGATTCCTTCAGCTCCTGCGCGGCCTTGCGCACGGCCTCCCGGAACGATTGGCGGGTCTCCTGCGACGATCGCTCGGAGTCGCGCGAGATCGTCGTCGACCCGCCCGCGGAGCCCAGCTTGAAGTCGAGATCGACGCGCCCTTCGGCCTGGAATCCGAGGCTGATTTTCGCCGCGCTGACCACGTCGGCGACGTCGCGCGTGGTCTCGGTGGTCTCGTTGCGGTCGGCGTCCTCGCGCTGGAAGCCGCGGGTCGACGACTCGGTGCGCTTGGTCGATCGCTTGACGCTGAACGTTCGCTCCTCGCCGGGTGCCAGGGTGATGGTGCGGACCAGCGGCCCCGCCTGGTAGGCCAGCGGCTGCCACTGCTGCCGATAGGTGATCGCGAGCCCGAAGTTGACGGCTCGGTCGGCGCCGTCGGTGGCGAAGGCCTGGAAGGCGTGAGGCTCGGCCAGGCGCTCGGTGAGCTCGTCGATCAGGGTCTGGAGCCGGGTGGCGAAGGGGTGGCGGCGGGGCTTCGCGGGTGCGGCGGGCAGGCTGGTGTCCGCGCTGCGGTCGGCGGTCGGCGGCCCGCGCCGAACCGTTCGCGCCGACTCGAAGTCCCGCAGCGTGATCCGGCGCGGCGCCAATGCCCGGTCGACCTCGTCGTCGGCCTCGTCGGGGAGCACCCCGGCGGCCAGCACCGCGTGGGCGGTGCGCCGCAGGCTCGTGATGAGAGGCTCCTTGCGAGCCTGCAACGTCGAGGCGGCCACGCCGAACTGCTCGAGCTCGTCGTAGATCTCCGCGGCGGTCTCCACCAGATCGGGATCGAGGATCTGCTGCCAGATGTCGTCGAGCGCCAGCATCAGGACCGAGAAGTCGTGGACCGCGGCGACATCGGCGGGGCCGCCATCGAGCTCCAAGCCGGCGAGGGTGGCGCGGACCGTCGACGGCGTACCCCGCCCCGGCAGCGCCGCCGGGCCGCGGCCGGCGGCGTCGACATGGCGTGCAAGGGCTTCGGTTATGGTCAGCAGCGAGGGCGGCGATCCGGCGACAGGTGGGGCACCGGGGTGGTGGACGACCGGCGTTGCGCGATCGTGCTGCCGGCACATCGCCGCGAGGAGATCGATCCGCGACCGACTGACGCCGTCGCGATCGTCGTCACTGCCGCCTTGTAGCAGCGCTCCAGGGCGGCGCCGGTCAGGGCGTCGCTGGTCGGCGCGGCCCGCAGGCGGTCCAGCTCGGCGGCGGAGATGGGCAGCGTGACTCGACGACGCATCGAAGTCTGGTGCGCCGTCATCCGTTCGCGCACGCGCAAGGTCTGCAGCGCGCCGAGCCGATCCTCGCTCCCGACGACGAAGTCACCGGCGCCTGCGCGCTCCAGCCCGAGATCGCGGCGGAGCCGCAGCTCGACCATCGCCTCGCGTGCCTCGACCTGCGCGAGCGCTGCGTCGATGTGGGGCGCCGCGGCGTCGGCGAGCCCGCGGGCGAGCTGGGTCCGTCGCTCGGCGACGCGCACGGCCCGGGCCACCACGTCACCTACCTCGGCCTGGCCCTGGGCCTCGCCCGATGGGATCGCGAGCTGCGCGTCATCCAGGATCTTGCGGTCGAGCTGGACCAGGAACGCCTCGACGCGGCCGGGATTGAGGCGGGGAGCGGTCGTCGCGAGCACGCGCTCGACCCCGGCAGCATCGCCAGGCGCCGTGATCGTGAGTCGCACGGCGGCCTGCGCGGCGGTGGCCGCCTCGTCGACGTCGAGCGTGAAGTCACCGTGGGCATCCGTCGAGACGGAGCCGAGGCGCTGCGGCGGCGCACCGCCTTGTTGCGACAGGGCGTGAACGATCACGCCGGGAATGCCTCGTTGACCGTCGGCTACCACACGCCCCTTGAGCTTCATGGCGCGTACCTTGAACCGAAAGGTCCGACCAGGTCAAGGCCGATGACTGGCGGATCGGTGCCAGTCGCGTAATGGCAGGCTATTTCTTTGGCGGGGCGAGGCGGGCGGCGAGGCCGGTAGAGCGGAGGGCGCGGCGGGCGCCGCCGGTGGCGAGGATGGCGGCGGCTCCGACGACGACCGCCGAGGTGCGGGCGCGGGTGAGCGCGGTATAGACCAGCTCGCGCGAGATCAGCGGGAGATCGTCGGGCGGCAGCAGGAGCGTGACCTGTCCCAGCTCGGAGCCCTGGCTCTTGTGGACGGTCATGGCCCAGCCCAGCTCGATGCCGCCGCGCAGCGCGTCGACCGGGAACGGCACCAGCTCGTCGCCGCGCCGGAACACCACGCGGTAGTGCTGGGCGCCGTCGTCGTCGACGACCCGGGCCACCACGCCTTGATCGCCGTTCCAGAGCCCGCGCGCGTAGTCGTTGCGGGTCTGCACCACCGGGTCGCCTGGTAGGAACTCCGGCGCGTTGTCGACGGTCGACTCGGCGAGCACGCGGGCGTGGCAGCGCTGGCCGATCGCGACCGCGCCGAGCGCGCCCGTGCGGGTCACCGCGAGCAGCCGCGACGCCTCGTGGGCGGCGAGCAGCGCCGCCAGGCCGTCGCCGTCGCCATCGACCCACGCGCCGTCGAGCCGCCGGTAGCTGCGGCGCGCCAGCTCGCCGACGACCTGCCAGCGCCGGGTCCACCAAGCGTCGACGTAGGCCAGCGCCGCCATCGGGTCGGCGTCCACTACCTCGACGCCGCGGCCGATCACCTCGGCCGCCGAGGCCCGCGCTTGCGCCAGCCGTTCGCCGCGCCCGCTGGTGAGCCGCTTGGCGTCGCCGGTGAGCACCGCGCCGGCCGCGGCCAGGATCGCGCGCCCGCCGGCGTCGTCGGTGTCGACGCGAAAGCTGCGCGTGAGCCGGGCGGTCCACGGCGCGCCGGCTGCCGCGCTGATCAGATCGGTCAGCACCTGGCCGGCCTCGACCGACGGCAGCTGATCGGGATCACCGACTAGCACCAACCGAGTCTCGGGCGCGAGCGCGGCGCACAGCCGCTCCATCAGCGCGAGATCGATCATCGAGGCCTCGTCGACGACGACGACCCGGAACGGCAGGGGGTTGGCCTCGCCATGGTGGAACCCGCCGCCGGGCTGGTAGCCGAGTAGCCGATGCAACGTCGAGGCCTGCGGCGCCGTGCCCCCGGCGCGGTGCAGGCTCTCGCCCATGCGATGGGCGGCCTTGCCGGTGGGCGCGGCCAGCGCGATCGCGTCGGGGGCGATGCCGAGGTGGCCGAAGGCGGCGACGATCGCGGCCAGCGTCGCGGTCTTGCCGGTGCCGGGCCCGCCGGTGATCACCGCTAGCGCGTGGCCGAGCGCGGCGCCGACCGCGGCTCGCTGTTCGTCCGAGATCCGGACGTCGCCGAGCCCGGCCAGGGCGGCGGCGATCGCGGTCGGCTCGCCGAGCCTGCGACCCAGGCGCGGCGCCAACCGCGCGGCCAGGCGAGTCTCGAGCCACCACAGCCGGTGCGGATACAGGCAGTCGTCGTCGAAGACCAAGGGCCGCGCCAGCTCGCCGCTCGGGGGCGGCCCGACGACGTCGTGGAAGCCGCCGCTGCCCATGCCGCGCAAGATCTTGAGCACGGCGCGGGCGTCGAGCTCGTGCTCGAGACCGGCGGCGCGGATCACGCCGGCGCATAGCTCGAGGCCGGGACCCTTGGCGTCGAGGGGAAGCCGGGTCGAGCCTTGGCGCTCGGCCAGCAACAGCGCGAGCACGCCGACCGCGAAGGCGCGCCGCTCGAGCGGGCCCAGCCAGTCGTTCCACTTCACCAGCTCCTCGGCGAGGTAGAGCCCGGCGTCGCCCAGATCGCAGCGCCGCGCGCCCACGCCGAGCGCGCGGAACAGGGCGTCGTCGCGCTGGTCGACGCCGACGAAGACCCGGCGCACGGCGCCCATCGGAGACAGCGCGGTCGTCATGCGTAGTCTCGCTCGGCGAGCGCGCTCGCGAATCGCCCGAGGTCGGCCCAGCTCGGCGCGCGGTGGATGACCCGGTTGGGCCGCAGGTAGTAGTAGAGCAGGCCGCCGAAGCGGGCCGCGGCGTCGTCAGCGTCGGTGAGCCGCAGCATGCGCCGCGCCGCGACCGCGTACAGCTCGGCCTGCAACGCGTAGTGCTCGTCGGTGTGGCGGACGATGGCGTCGACATCGTCGTCGATGACGTCGCTCTTGTAGTCGAGGACGAACCAGCGGTCGTCCCAGGCCACGATCGCGTCGATGTAGCCCTTGACGAAGCCGCGGCTGCCGGCCGGGCCCACCGGCAGCGGCGGATCGGGGATCGGGTAGACGAACTCGACCTCACGCGCGAGCTTGGTGGCGGCGGCGAGCGCCGGCAAGGTGAGCGCGCCGGCGACGATCGGCGTGGTGATGGTGGCGTGGACCAGCGCGGCCGCGCGGGCCCGGGTCGCGCCGTCGACGCCGTACCTGCGCTCGGCGCGGGCGAACAGGGTCGCGACCTCGGCGCGGGCCAGCCAGCTCGCGGCGTCGTGCGAGGCGGCGACCGCGAAGTCGGCCTCCTCGAGCACCGCGTGCAGCATCTGGCCCATGGTCGCGCCGCCCGGCAGCTCGTCCTTCACCGTCGAGCGGCGGCTGCGATCGTCGGCGGTCACCGCCGCGACGTCGAGCTCGGCGCCGTCGCGCTTGAGCCGCGAGTATGACGTCACGACGAAGCCGGCGCGCTTGCCCAGCGGCGTCGGCTCGACCGGCGCCGGTGGCGGGGGCGGCAGGGTCACCGCCGCGACGTCGAGGAGGCCCTGGGGCTCGCGCGCGGCCGGCCACACGTCGACCGCGATCGTCGACGACGGGAACCCGATCAGGTTGCCACCGGAGGGCGCGGCCACCGGCGCCGGCGTGTCAGCCAGCGCGGTGATCGCGTCGTGCAGCGCGCCGTAGATGCCGTACCAGCCGTGCTCCGGCGTCGCCGCCGACTTGAGCTTGGGCTTCTTCGCCGCGCTCTTGCTGGTCTTGGCTGGCAGCACCGGCAAGTACAGCCGGGCCCGGGCCCGGGTGAGGGCGACGTAGGCCAGTCGTTGATCCTCGTGGAGCTGGGTCTGCGCGACCAGGCCCGAGCCCTTCAGCACCGCGATGCGCTGGTGGTCGTGATCGCGGCCGAAGCCGACCGCGTCCTCGGGCCGCTTGCTGAACGGCACGCCGCCGGTCAGGAACACGACCCAGGCCTCGAGGCCCTTGGCGCGGTGCACCGTCATCACCTGCACCGCCGGCTGGTCGGTCTCGCGGCGCTGCACGTCGCTGTCGTCGGGGCGCAGGGTCTCGGCGTCGGCGATCTGCGCGCGCAGGCGCATCACCAGCTCGGGGAGCTCGCAGCGCGAGCGCTCGATCTCGGCGTGGAGGTACTCGAGGACGTGGCCGAGGTTGGTGACGGTGCGGGTCCCGCCGCCGATCGCGAGCGCGCGCTCGACGACGCGGGTGTCGTCGAGGATCGAGCGGAACAGCCGCGGGTAATCCATGCGAGCGGCGGCGCCCCGCCAGTCGTGGAAGCGCGCGACCAGCGGGTGATCGTCGGCGACCTCGCGGGCCCGGGCCAGGGTCTCGGGATCGACGTCGAAAAAGCAGGTCATCCAGGCCCGGACCTGCGCGGTGCGATCGCGGGGCCGCGCGATCGCGGTGAGCAGCGCGGCCACGTCGATGGCCTCCTGGGTGCCAAACAGGTGCTCGGCCTGGTGGAACGCGCACGGCACGCCGCGTCGGCGGATCGCGGCGGCCGCCAGGATCGACTCGGCGTTCGAGCGGGCGAGCACGAAGATGTCGCCGGGCCCCACGACGTGCTCCTTGCCGCGCACGGTGCCGGTGATGCGATGGGCCGGGTCGCCGACCAGCCGCGCGATCTCGTCGGCGGTGGCCTCGGCGATCTCGTGGCGGGTCTGGTCGGCGCTGACCACCGCGGGGAGACGCAGGCACGCCACCGCGCCCACCGGCCGGCCGTCGGCCCAACGCGCGCTGACCTCGCCCGACGCCCGCACCGGGGTGTCGTAGGCGATGCTGCTGCCGGCAAACAGCGAGCGCGGCCGCACCAGCATGCGGTTGACCGCGGCCACCACCGCGACCGTCGAGCGCTGGCACACGTCGAGGGTCGCGCGGGCCGCGCCGCGATCGACCAGCGAGCGCGTGGCTTGCAGGTAGGTCTCGACGTCGCCGCCGCGGAACGAATAGATCGCCTGCTTGGGATCGCCGACGATCGTGAGCCCGCGGGCCGGTGGCTGGCCCCAGATCCGCGCCACGATCTGCCACTGGATCGGGTCGGTGTCCTGGAACTCGTCGACGAGCGCCCATGGAAAGCGGGTCGCCACCCGGCGGGCCAGGGCGGCGTCGGCCTCGAGCGCGCGCGCGGTGAGCCGCAACATGTCGTGGAAGTCGACCTGGCCGCCCCGGCGCTTCTGCTGCTCGGCGCGTCCGACCACCTCCTCGAGCACGTTGGCGACCAGCTCCTGGTGGGGCGCGTTGCCCGCCGCCGGCAGCGGCAGGCCGAAGCGGTACAGCGCCAGCACGTCCTTGAACAGGCGGTCGACCTTGCCGTGATCCTCGAGGTAGGCGTGGAGCCGCGCGCGATCGGCGGGCACGACCGCGAAGCGCTCGCGCAGCGCGTCGAGGAACCCATCGCGCAGCGCGACCTCGTCGGGCACCGCCTCCTGATCGAAGGCGCGCCCGGCCGCGAAGGATTCCTCGACGAGGATGCGCTGGCAAAAGCCGTGGATCGTGCTGATCGGCGCGGTGTCGACGACGGCGAGGGCAGCCCGCAGGCGACCGCGCGCGACCTCGTCGAGGAGCCAGCCGGTGCCGTCGGGATCGGGCGGCGGTGGATCCCACACCATCGCGGTCAAGAGCCGGCGGATGCGCAGCCGCAGCTCGGCGGTGGCCTTCTCGGTGTAGGTCACGACGACGATCTGCTCGATCGTCGCGGGCGCCTCGCCAGCCAGCAGCAGGTCGACGACCTTGTGCTCGAGGAAGTACGTCTTGCCGGTGCCGGCCGACGCCTCGACGACGAGGTACGGCGTCCCCGGATCGCCCAGCGACGCCGGACGCGGCCAGCGCGCGGTCACGGCGGCACCAGCCCGATGCGACCGAACAGCGGCTGGTAGCGGCGCTCGACGAGGGACTCGAGCTCCGCGGCGATGGGCCGATCCTCGCGGTGGGTGAGCGGGCCGTAGCCGATCGAGCCGGGGCGCCCGTCGCGCGGCGCCTCGCGCTTCACGTCTTTGCCGTCGCGGACCTGCATCGCCATCGCGAGGCTGAGCAGGTGATCGTGGCTGCCACCGAGCAGGTCGCCGATGAGCCCGGTGAGGTACTCGATCGCCTCGACCTGACCCCAGCGCCGATGATAGCGGCGCTCGGTCTTCTCGCCGCCGAGGATGAGGTGCTTCCAGCCCAGGTCGGCGTGGCCGGCGGCGGCCAGGACGACGTGATCGATGGCGACCCGCAGCGCGAGGCGCTCACCCAGCTTGCCGTGGGTGAGGATGAGCGTGCCGGCGACCGCGCCGATCTGCTGGCACTCGCCGACCACCTCGACCCGGCGCGGGCGTCCGTCGACGATGACCTCGAGCCCCAGCGGCGGCAGGATCGTGGTCGCGGCGGTCGGGGCCCGCCCCAGACCGTAGTGGAGGAAGGCCTGACCGCGGCCGCCGTGCAGCTCGAGCTCGGCGGCCCAGCGCGCGACCAGGGCGCGATCGTGGGCCTCGGCCACCTCGCCGAAGACGCCGACCGGCGCGGCGCCGGCCAGCCGCTCGTCGCGCCAGGCCCGGGTCACCGCGTCGTCGACCGAGGCGCCGGCCCGGTAGCGCGTGAACGCGGCCCGCAGCACCGTCGAGCGGAACCGGCCGTCGACCGCCATCGGCTCCTCGTCCTGATCGACCCGCTCGTCGTCGTCGTCCTCGGTGAGCCGCAGCACCGCGCGGGCCCAGCCCTGGGGCGCCGACTCGAGGAAGCTGCGCAGGTGAGCCAAGCGGATCACGGTCGCGCGATCGTCGGTGACCGGCGCCACCGCGCCATGATCGAGCCCGAGCGCGCGCGCCACCGGTGGTCGACCGACCAGGGCCCGGCGCAGCTCGCGCGGCGCGGCCAGCTCGTGATGGCGCGCCCGCGCCGCGGCCTCGAGGGCGTGGCGCACCTCGATCGCGTAGCGCTCGCGGGCGGCCAGCGGGTCGCTGGCGTCGTCGAACCGGTGCAGGCCATGGCGCTCGGTGAGCCGCTCGAGCGCGTCGGTGGCCGGGCAGCCCAGGTACGGCGCGAGCATCTCGGCTAGCTCGTGAACCACCGACGCCGGCGCGCGGGGCTCACCGGTGACCGGCTCGCGATCGACGTAGCTCACGATCAGCTCGTCGCGCGCGGCCAGCGCCAGCTCGAGGAAGGCGTAGCGATCGCGATCGCGCGCGCTGACGTCGCCGCGTCGCCGCGTGGCGCGCAGCTCGAGCCCGGCGCCGCGGTCGCTCGACGGAAACACCGCCTCGCCGACGCCGACCGCGAAGACGTGGGCGAAGGGCAGGGGCCGGTGCGGCGTGATGCGCGCGACGTGGACGCCGTGGGCCAAGGGCTCGCCGCGATCGCCGCGCACCTGACCGAGCCGGCGCTGGGCCAGCGCCGCGACCTCGCGATAGCCCAGCGCGCGACCGTCGAGGTCGAGGTCGGCGAGGCCGGTGAGGGTCGCGCGGACTCGGGCCAGCTCGCCGGTGGCGCCGTCGTCGCGCGCGCCCAGGTAGGCGTCGGCGACGGTGTCGAGGATCGCGGCCCACTCCGCGAGGGGCCGGCGCTCGCCGAGGAGCCAGCGGGCGTCGGCGATGAGCGAGCGGGCCAGCAGCGCGAAGGTCGCCGCCGAGGCTTGCTCGTCGGGTGCCAGCTCCTCGGGGCGGTACTCGCGCGCGCCCAGCTTGGCGTTGGCCTCGGCGCCGCTGCGCCGCCCGGCCATGAACGCGCCCAGCGCGATGCGCCGGATGCCCTGATCCCAGTGGAACGCGTCGAACTCGGCGAGGTAGGTGCCGGCGTGATCGAGATGATCGGCGCCGTGGACGATGCCGAGATCGTCGGCCCACGCCACCCAGTCGGCCGGGTCGATGCCGGGATGACGAGCCAGCACCGCCGGGTGGGTCATCACGCCGAGCAGCTCGGGGCGACGGAAGCGCCCCAGCGGCAGCCGCAGCAACAGCGCCATCGCCTCGGCGGCGTGGCCGTGGCCGAGCGCAGGCATGTCGACGACGTGGAACGGCAGCTGGTAGCGCTCGAAGGCCGGCGGGATCTGCGGCAGGTAGGTCTCGACCGCGGCCGGCGCGATCAGCACCGCGATCCGGTTCGCGGTCAGCGACGGCTCGCGATCGAGGCGGGCGCGGATCGCCGCGGCGATGACCTCGAGCTCGCGCATCGGCGACGGGCAGGCCACGATCCGCACGCCCGGCGGCGCCGCGATCGCCGTGCTGGGAGGTGCGGCGCGCACCAGCAGGTCGTAGGCCCAGCGGTCGCGCGCGGTCGCGTCGGCGCGTGGCCCGGCGTCGACGTCGCCGAACCGATCGTCGATGTCGCCCTCCGACAGCTCGGCCAAGGTCGCCAGGTAGTCGCGCCCGGGCCCACCCCAGCGCGTCAACGCCACGGGCTCCTGGGCCAGGGCTCCGGTTCCAGCCGGGACCACGCCCCCGTCGGGGCCTCGCTCGACGCCGTCCGACCGTCGGGGCCCGCCCAGGCGTCGGCTCGCGCGCGGCACGTCGCCCCAGTACGCCGCGCACGGCGACATCGCGAGCACGGTCACGTCGCGCCGCTGCGCCAGGTACGCCAGCGCGTCGAGGTACACCCGTGGCACGAACGACGAGCCGATCACGAACAGCGGCGGCCCGTCGGGCGCGCGCAGCCCGGCCCGCTGGCGAGCGTGCGCCAGGCGCGGCGTCGGGACCGGGCGGGGCCCATCGACGCTGGCCAGGTGCCGCACCGTCGCGCGCCAGGCCGCGCCCTGCCAGCGCGCGGTGGCGGCGTCGAGGACCTCGGCTCCGTCGACGGCGCGCCCGGCCTCCCAGGCGTCGAGCCAGTCGGGTCGCGACAGCGCGTACTCCCAGCTGCGGTCGGCGAGCTGCGCCGCGAGCTGCACGCGGCGCGCGCCCACGCCGTCGTCACCGTCGGCCTCGAGATACGCTCGCGCCGGTGCCAGCTCGGGCGCGCTGGGGTCGGCCAGCACCGAAGCGATCGCCGCCTCGAGCCCGGCCTTGTCGAGGGCGCGCAGCGCGGTCTGCTCGCGCACCAGCTCGCGCGCCAGCAGGTCCTCGAGGAAGGTCACCCGATAGCCGGCCGCGACGCCGCGGGTGGTCGCGACCGCGTACTGCACCCAGCGCGCGACCACCCGACCCGGCACCGCCACCGTCGGCGGCGCGAAGGGATCGGCCGCGTCGCTCAGCCGCTCCGCCAGCGCCGCGGCCAGCTCCTCGAAGCGGTGGCTCTCGACGACCCGCAGCACGGCTACCGCCGCTTCTTGCGGGCGCGCGCGACCACGCCGGGCACCAGCCACCAGCCCAGCGCGCCCAGCGACACCAGCCAGGTCAACCAGCCGCCGATCGCCGCGTACAGCGAGTGCGCGCGAGGCCCGATCGTCACCGTGGCCAGCAGGGTTTCGGGCGCGCCGCTGCGCCGCACCGCGGTGCGCGCCACCACGCGGCCGTCGCGATCGACGTGCGATGACGGACCGGTGTTGACCGCGCGGATCATCGGCACCCCGACCTCGATGGTGCGGTAGCGGGCCAGCGCCTCGTGCTCGAGGGGCTCGGCGTGGATGTCGAACCAGGTGTCGTTGGTGAGGTTGACGATCAGGTTGGGCTCGAGCGCGGCCAGCTCGCGGCCGAAGCTCGGCACCACGTCCTCGAGGCAGACCATCACCGCGATGTCGAGGTCCTGCCAGCGCAGGATGGTCGGCTGGTCGCCGCCTTGGTAGTTGCCGGCGCCGTCGGGCAGGTACTTCTCGAGCCACGGGAAGCGCTCGACCAGCGGGTTGTACTCGCTGCCGACCATGCGGTGGATCTTGTCGCTGCGGCCGAGGAACCTGCCGTCGGGCCCGACCAAGATCGCGCTGTTCCAGACCTGACCGGCGTCGTCCACCGTCGGTGCGCCCAGCAAGATCGGCCCGGTGGTGTTGCCGCGCAACGACAGCGGGTTGTTCTTGGCGACGTCGGCCGTGAGGTCGCGCGGCACGCTGAACGGGTACGCGGTCTCGCTCCACACCACCAGCTCGGCGCCGGCGTCCTCGAGGGCGCGGGTCGCGCGCTGTAGCGCATGCAGGTGCGCGACGCGATCGCGCGAGCTGTGGCGCACGCTCACCGGATCGTTGGGCTGGACGATGCCGATCTTGACCGTGCGCGACGGTCCGTCGCCGACGGTACGGTGGCTGCCGACGATGGCGACGATCGCGAACACCGCGACGCCGGCCGCCGGCTGCCAGCGCCGCGCGGTGCGAGTCAGCGCGTCGTAGACCGCGCCGCCGAGGCCGGTGATGAGCGCGACGATCCCCGCGGTGCCCGCGAAGGCCGACAGCATGCGGATCGGGCCGACCTCGGCCTGCGTCAACGCGAGGCTGAACGGGAACGGCGTCGGCAGCACGATCTCGACGACGACGAAGCCGAGCGGCAAGCACAGCGCCATCGGCCAGGGCGCTGCGCCCTCGATCACCCCGAGGTCGGCCCGGGCCCGTCGACGATCGCGCAGGCCGCGGGTGAGCCGCGCGCCGATGAGGAACACCAGCCCGTGATAGCCGGCGAGCAACCCCAGCCCCAACACCGCCAGCGGCGTGGGCAGGTGCGCGTTCACCTCGAGCAAGTAGATCATCCAGCTGAAGCCGCCGACCGTGAACACCGCGGCGGCCAGCCCGCCCCACAGCCCGGCCCGGCGCGCGGTCGGCGCACGATCGATGACCCACGCCAGCGGGAGCGCGGCCAGCCAGCCCAGCGGCCAGAGCCCGTGGGGCGGCGAGGCCAGCACCCAGCAGGCCCCGCTGACGATCGCGGCGGCCATGCTCACCAGGACGCCTGTGCGATCGCGGCGCGCTGGCAGGTCGATCCAGCTCATCGCGGGTGCGCCACCGGCACGATCAGGTCGAGGGCGCGCGGCAGGTTGCGGAAGGTCGCCGGCAAGAGGCCGGGCGTCTCGCCGTCGACGTCGAGCTCGACGATCTGATCGGGTTGGGCCGGCTCGGCGCGCACCACCGCGGCCCGGCGGTGGCTCACCTTGGGCAGGGTCAGGTGGGTGCCGGAGTAGAGCCGGCGGCTGTGGAACACCAGGTCGCGAATGCCCATGTCGCCCAGCGCGACCACGTCGAACAGCCCGTCGTCGAGCTCGGCCTCGGGGGCGATCTGCATCCCGCCACCGAAGTAGCGGCCGTTGGCGATCGCGACCGTGTTGATCGTGAGATCGGCGGTGTCGGCGGCGCGCTCGTCGAAGGTGAGGCGTACCCGCTGGTTGTCGTAACCCCACATCGCGCGCGCGCTGGCGGTGAAGAACGCGAGGCGTCCACCCAGCCGCTTTTTCGACTCGTTGACCAGCCGGTCCGTCATGCCCGACATGCCGAAGGACGCGATGTTGAGGAACATCCGCACCCCGGTGCCGCCGGTGCGCAGCGTGAAGTCGAGGCGACCGGCGTCGATGCGCTTGCGGCTGCCCTTGGCCAGCACCGCCACCGCCTTGGCGAAGTCTTTCGGGATGTCGATGCTGCGCACGAAGTCGCCGCCGGTGCCAAACGGCAGGACCGCGAGCGCGGCCCGGGTCGGGATCGCCGCGCCGTCGTCGAACCAGCCGTTCATGACCTCGTTGACCGTGCCGTCGCCGCCGACCGCCACGATGATCTCGGCGCCGCTGCGCACCGCGTCGTGGGCGATGCGGGTCGCGTCGCCGGGGCCGGTGGTGAGGGCTTCCTCGAAGGGCAGCTCGCGGCGGATCAGATCGGCCAGCTCCGGCCAGCGGCGCCCCAGGGCCCCGCCCTGCGACTTCGGGTTGGCGATGACGACGACGCGCGGGCTGCCCATCGCGCGGAGTATCGCCCGATCCGCGCTAACTGGCGAGCTGTCGGGATCGGGCGATCGGCTGGGGAAAATAGCGCGCGACCACGCGATCGGCGTCGCGACGGTCGAGGAGCGGACCGACCGCGGGACCCGAGGCCAGGTCGCAGCCGAGCTGCATCAGCGCGTCGACCTGGCCCAGGCGATCGAGCCCGCGCGCCAGGGTGAGCCAGTCGTGGGCGTGGGCGACGCCGATGCGGGCGGCCAGGCGCAGCCGCGCGTCGGCGTCGCGATCACAGCGATCGACCAGCGCGGCCGGCAGCTCGATCCAGTCGATGGGCGCGCCGGCCAGGAGCCCCAGCTCGGCGCCGCGCAGATCGGGCTCGCGCACCGCGATGGTGACGCCGCGCTCGACCAGCCGATCGAGCGCCGGCACCGGCAGGTCGCTCGAGTAGCTGGCCACCCGGATCGTGAGCGCCTCGGCCGGCAGCCGGTACGCGTCGAGGAGCGCGTCGATCAGCGCCGGGAGATCGGCGCGCAGCTCGTCGTGGGCGACGTCGATCAGCACCGTCGGACCCTCGCGCGAGGCGGTTCGCCACGCCGCCGCGACGCGGATGCTGGCCTCGAGGCCGCGGTCGAGCGAGCCGGTGTCGACCAGCTCGAAGCCGTGCAACTGCTGCGTCGCCAGCTCGACGATCGGCAAGTAGCGCAGGGCAGGTTGATCGCCGATCACGCCGTCGACCGTAGCGCCGGAGCGTCGACGAGCCGAGTATCGCCGGGGTAGCAATCGGGCAGCACGCGTGAACATCGTCGATCTCGCAACCTGGCTCGGCACGCTTCGCATGGGCGACGGCGGTGCTGGCCCAGCGGCGCGCGCACGCGGTCAGGTGTTCACGCCCCGGTATCTCGCCGAGGCCGTGTGTCGCCTGGTGCTGCGCGGCGCGACCCCGACGGTGCTCGACCCGGCGGCCGGTGACGGGGGATTTCTGGCGGCGGCGCAGCAGGTGTCGCCGGGCGCGGTCCTGCGCGGCGTCGAGCGCGATCCGGCGCTGGCGGCGGCGGCGCGGGCCCGCGTCCCGGGCGCCACGATCGACTGCGCCGAGGCGCTGTTGGGCGCGCCCCCGTTCGCGCCGGTCGACGCGGTCGTCGGCAACCCGCCCTACGTGCGCTCGATCCGCCTGCGCGACGACGATCCGGCGCTGTGGGCCCGCGTGCGCGGCGCCTTCGCGGCCACGTCGTACGGCGAGTGGGACCTGTATGGCGCGTTCCTCGAGCGGTCCCTGGACTGGGTCAAGCCCGACGGCCGGGTCGGCCTCATCGTGCCCTCGCGCTGGCTCACCGCGCGCTGGGCCTCGCGCCTGCGCGGCCTGCTCGCCGAGCGCGGCGTGGTCGAGACCATCATCGACCTCGGCGCCGCGCAGGTCTTCGCGCGCGCCACGACCTACGCCTCGATCGCGATCCTCGCGCCGCAGCCGAGCAGTCCGCCCCGGCTCTACCGGCGTATCGACGGCGTCTGGGAAGCCAGCGACCTCGACACCCGGAGGCTGGGCGACTCCCCGTGGCTGGCCACCGCCACCGCCACGGTCACGGATACGGTCACGGATACGGTCACGGATACGGTCACGGATACGGTCACGGATACGGTCACGGATACGGTCACGGATACGGTCACGGATACGGTCACGGATACGGTCACGGATA
>Ga0105044_10005090_pt1 | contig 18101 bp, 15 predicted proteins | sample MAT01_FD_78092 | JGI IMG/M metagenome (GOLD analysis project Ga0105044, IMG submission 78092) | Freshwater microbial communities from Lake Fryxell liftoff mats and glacier meltwater in Antarctica - MAT-01 | ecosystem: Environmental > Aquatic > Freshwater > Ice > Liftoff microbial mat | place...
AGTCTGGCGCAGGTCGCCGCCCGGATCAGCGACGCCGGACCGGCCCCATCCGGATTTCGCCGCTTCAGGCTGGAACTTTGAAGGGGTCGGCTTGTGCTGCGAAACAGACGGGCGGAGTTTTGAGTCTGGTTCCCACGGGAACCAAGGGCAGCGCCCGACCACCCCGTTGACGGTAGCCGCAGCCTTGCCCGGGAGACGCGGATCAGACGCAAACCGCCGACAGCGGCTGCTTGCCTGCCCCGGGGCGTCAATCTTCGCTGCGGGCAAACACCATGCTTTGCCTCGCAGAGCCGGTCAGGGTCAGCCCCTGATCGCCCAACACCGCCATCGTCATTTGCTGCAACGCAGCAAAGAACGCCGCTTCGGCGGGCAGATCGTCACAGGCCATTGCGGTCGCGACCGCCATCTGCACCGCGATGGCGGGCCAGGCAGCGCCCAAAGTCGCAGCCCGACTGTTGCACGGTGCCAGCCCTGACAGCCGCCCCGCCCCGTCAAACCCTGATCGTGGCCCTGGCGGCAAAGGGCGCGTCGTTCAGGCGAACCAGCACGAACCCTTCACCCCGGCTCGGCTGCGGCGGGCTGGTGCCATCGGCCAGCACCAAAAGGGCAGCGGTCAGCGCGATGATCCGCAAAAGCCATTGCATGACGGTGATCCTGCGACCACCCCGCCCCGCCGTCAAGGCGAGCCACTCTCGTCCATCAAGGCGACCCCCAAAATCCCCGCCGTCAATGCGCATCCCGCCCCGCCGTCCACGCGCACCCCGACCCGCCGTCCAGGCGCACCCCGCCCCGCCGCTCGGGCGTCCCACGTCCCGCAACTGCAAGGCGAAACCCTCTCGTCCGTCAGGGCCAACGCAAGCCCCGCAGTCAGTGCGAACCCCAGCACCGCCGTCAGGGCGAACCTCAGTCCCCACGTCAGGGCGAACCAAGCCGTGAGGTCAAAGCAGCGCGACCCTATGTCGGGGCAGGTCTCGGCGGATGCCCAACCCAATCTGAGCGGCGGCGTGCACCAACACGCGCTGTGACGCGAAGTGGTGCGGCTTTGTCGCAGGCAGGCCAGACCGGGCGGGCCGGGCCGCGCAACCTGCGGACCAAAGCAAAGACCGCACCGATGTTTACCCCCCGCAGCCCGATCTATCTGAGCCATGCGCCAACGCCGAAGGTCGAACATTTCGCCCTGATCGCCGCGCTTGAGGCGGGCGTGCGCGGCACGCTGATGTCCACCATGCCACTGGTGATCCTGCGCGGCTTTGGCGATACCCAGACCAGTTCGCTGATCTATTTCTGCGTGGGCGTGCTGTCGCTGCTGGCCGGGCTGATGGTGCCCTATGCCAACCGCTTTGTGCCGCGCCGCTGGATGCTGACCGGGGCAGGGGGCCTGTATCTGATCGGCATGGCGCTGGCCATCACCGGAGTGCCCTGGTTCAAGGCGGCGGCGCTGCTGATCAATGCGGTGGGCACGGTGACGTTCACCGTATGCCTGTCGTCCTATGTGCTGGACTATATCGACCGCAGCAATCTGGGCCGCAACGAATCGACCCGGATGCTGTTTTCGGCGCTGCCCTGGACGATTTTTCCCGCCCTGGGGGTCTACCTTTATGACTGGTGGGCAGCGGCCCCATTCCTGCTGGCCGGGTTTTTCGCCTGCGCGATGGTGGCGGTGTTCTGGTGGCTGCGGTTGGGCAATGGCAAGCAGATCCAGCGCGCCAAAGGGCCGGCCCCCAACCCGGTCGCCTATCTGGGCCGATTCTTTCAGCAGCCGCGCCTGATCGCGGGCTGGCTGTTCGCGTCGATCCGGTCCAGCGGCTGGTGGGTCTATGTCGTCTATCTGCCCTATTTCTGCATCGACGCTGGCCTGGGCAACAAGGTGGGCGGTATCGCGGCGTCGCTGGCCAACGGATTCCTGTTCCTGACGCCGCTGATGCTGCGGCTGGTGTATCGTTACAGCGTGCGCCGCACGATGCGGTTCACCTTTGCGCTGACCGGCGCGCTGTTTGTCGCCGCATTCCTGCTGTCGCCCTGGCCCTGGGCCACCGTCATCTGCATGATGATGGGCGCGGTCGGGCTGGTGATGCTGGATGTCTGCGGCGGACTGCCGTTCCTGATGGCGGTCAAACCGTCGGAACGAACCGAGATGGCGGCCGTCTATGCCAGTTTTCGCGATGTCAGCGGCATCGCGACCCCTGCCATCGCCAGCGCCCTGCTGGCGGTAGGGCCGATCGCAACCGTCTTTGCTGCGGCGGGGGCCGGGATGGCCGCAGCCTGGGCGATCGCGGGGCGGCTGCATCCGCGCCTGGGCCATGCCCAGCCAGCCGTGCGGTCCACCACGTCCACGGCCCCGGACGCCTGAACGCGCAAATTGCGGACAAGGGTCCTGTCGATCCGATTGGCCCGCGACATGGCGGCGACGACGTGGCAAGGTCTGTGCCAGATGGGCGTCAGCACCATCGCCCCGCCATTTGGGGCCTTTGCGCGAGATGACAGACCCCGGGGGCATTGCGCCGGCACAGCGCCTGCCGTCGCGTGGAAAAGATCGGAAATTGTCCGCGACGACATGTCATGGCCGCGACAATCTGCGGATCGCCCGCAACCGGCGTCGCCATACCCGTGACCGGGGGGTTGGTGCGGCACATCTGCTGCGGCTGGGCGACAGCCATCGGGTTCGTTCCGCCTGGAACGCCGCACCCGATCCGTGTCGCAACCCATCCACCCGCGCCAGTCGGCGACCCATGCCGTCCCGGGTGGCCCTGTGGCGCGGTTGCGCCCCCTTTCCCTTCGCCCGGTTCGCAGGGGCCGGAGCGCGATCAGGCACCGGCCCGGCATCGCGCCGCCGCCGTCCGGCAGGCCACCTGATGGGCCGTGACCGCCGCCGGGTCGATCAGGGTGTCGCCGCCGTCCGGCAGGCCACCTAATGGGCCGTGACCGCCGCCGGGTCGATCAGGGTGCGGCCGCCGTCCACGGTGATGACCTGGCCGGTGACAAAGCTCGACGCGTCCGAGGCGAGGTATTGCACTGCGTCCGACACCTCGGCGGGGCTGGCGATGCGGGCCAGCGGGGTGTGGGACAAGATCTCGGCCCGCAGGCCTTCACGCTCTTTCAGCAGGCCCTTGACCCCGTCGCTCATCACGCTGCCATAGGCGACGGCGTTCACCCGGATCCCGCGCGGGGCCAGTGCCACCGCCATCGACCGGGTCATCTGATCCAGCGCCGCCGCGCTGACCGAATAGGCCAGCAGTTGCGGATGCGTCCGTCGCGCGGCGATCGAGGACAGATTGATGATCGAGCCCAGCGCGGCCCCTTCGGTCTGTGCGCCCTGCCGGATCATCTTGCGCGCCGAAGCCTGCGACAGCCGGTAGGCGGTCATCAGGTTCTGTTCCAGCAGATCCTCCAGCGAATGGTCATCGGCGGCCAGAGGATCGGTCAGCGACACCTGACGGGCGGCGTTCACCACGATGTCGATCCGGTCAAAGGCGTCGATCGTCAGCGACAGCAGATTGGTGATGGTCAGTTTCTGCCGCAGATCGCCCGCAAACAGCCGCACCGGGCCATCGTCGCGCGCCAGTTCGCCTGCTTCGCGGTGCAGCGCGTCTTCGTCCATGTCGGCCAGCACCACCCGTGCGCCCTGCTCGACGAAATGGCGCGCGATGGCCAGGCCCACGCCATGCGCCGCCCCGGTCACGATGGCCGTCTTGCCCGAAATCGAGAACGACATCGCGAAAACTCCTGTCAGCGCGCGTGATGGGGGATGCGCGCATTCTGTGTGGGGCGGGTCGCGTGGATCAGCTTGAAGCGGGCGTCGCCGCCAACCTCGGCCACATGGCGAAACGATTGGGCCAGCGCGGCTTCGTAGGGCAGGTGGCGGTTGGCGACCAGCCACAGTTGCCCTTGCGGCGACAGGCCCCGCCGCGCGGCAGCGATGAAGCCCAGGCCCTGCGCGGGGTCGACGGCGCGGCCCTGATGGAACGGCGGGTTCATCACCACCCCGTCCCAGGGCGCGCGCGGGTCGTGGCTGGCGACATCGGCCCAAAGAAACGTCGCGCGGGGATCGGGCAGGTTCAGCCGGGCGCAATCCAGCGCCAGCGCCTCGGCCTCGATCACGTCCAGATGGGTGACGCCGGCACGCGCCAGCACCGCGCGGGACAACAGGCCCGCCCCGGCCCCCAGATCGGCCATGCGCGGCGGCAGGCGGGCAGGCAACGCCGCGGCCAGCAGGGCCGAACCGGGGTCGGGCCCGTCGGCGGAAAACACGCCTGCCTGCGCCCAAAGCCCGTCCGGCCCCAACGTCGGCCCCGGCAGGGCCCAGCCGGCCACGGCGTTGCCCGGGCTGCACCACATCAGCCGCCCGTGCGACTGGGTCAGCGACGGCACCTCGCGACCCAGCAACGCGCGCAGGTCGCGCCACATGCTGTCGATGCCATCGGTCTTTTGCCCGTCGATCACCACCAGCGGGGCCAGCGCGGCTGCTGCGGCAACGGCCCCGCGCGCCAGCGCCTTGGCCCGGGGCAGGATCACCAGCGCCACTGCCGCCGGGCCAGCGGGCAGCGGCGCGATCTGCCAGCCGGCCGCCGCCCAGGCGTCGTGATCGGGGCGAAACGTATGCGACAGCCGGACCCGGTCGCGGGGCAGCGCCGACAGGTCAAGGCCGGCTGGCGCACGCATCACGGCAATGTCGCCATCCGGCAGGGTCAGGTGCCCTTCGCGCAGGGCGGTGGTCAGACGGGACTGGGGCATGGGCGCTGGCCTGACGGCGGCCTGCTATTCCTTTTCCATCGTGCATTGCAGCGGATGCTGATGGCGCTGGGCGAAATCCATCACCAGCGCCACCTTGGTTTCGGCGATCTCGTACGAGAACACGCCCACGACGGCCAGCCCCTTTTTATGGACGGTCAGCATCAGTTCGAACGCCTGGGCATGGGTCATGCCAAAGAACCGCTCCAGCACATGCACGACGAACTCCATCGGTGTGTAGTCGTCGTTCAGGATCAGCACCTTGTACAAGGGCGGGCGCTTGGTCTTCGGGCGTGTCGCGACCTTGACGCCGAACTCGCGTTCGTCATCGGGCCTGTCGGCCATCCGGTCGGCCATGGTCAAGAAATCAGCCAGCATCCACGTTCCTGAATCGCACCGGGCACGATTCCCCAGTGCCCCCCGTCTGATCGCGTAATATAGATGCCGGCGCGGGCATGAAAAGACCGCATCTGACAGGAAGCGGCGATGATCACGGCAAGGACAGGGATCATCGGGTTCGATGCCGATGATACGCTGTGGCAAAACGAGCACCTGTTCCAGTCCAGCCAGGCGCAGTTCGCCGCCCTGCTGGCCGAACATGCCGACCCCGATCACCTGCAGGAACGCCTGTTGGCGGCCGAGCGGCGCAATCTTGGTCGCTATGGCTTCGGCATCAAGGGCTTTGTGCTGTCGATGATCGAAACGGCCATCGAGGTGACGGATGCCCGCGTTCCGGCATCCGTGATCGCGCATCTGATCGCCGTCGGCCAGGACATGCTGGCCCACCCGGTCGAGGTGCTGCCCGGTGCTGCACAGACGTTGGCGGCGCTGGCGGGCAGGGCGCGGCTGGTGCTGATCACCAAAGGCGATCTTCTGGATCAGGAACGCAAGCTGGCGCAATCGGGTCTGGGCGATCATTTCGACGCGGTCGAGATCGTCAGCGAAAAGACCGCCGCCACCTATGCCCGCATCTTTGCGGGGCAGGGCGGGCGCGCGATGATGGTGGGCAATTCGCTGCGCTCGGACGTGATTCCGGCGCTGGCGGCGGGGGCCTGGGGGGTGCATGTTCCCCACCCGCTGACCTGGGCGCATGAACAGGCCGAATCACCTGCGCCGCATCCGCGCTTTCACACCATCCCCGATCTGCGCGCCTTGCCCGATCTGTGGTCTGAGCTGAACGCAATCCTGCCATAGTCTTGCCGCATTCGCCGATCTGGTGGCGATTGGCGCGGTTGCCACCAGATCTGCTATGGCTATTCTGCACTGAACGGGCATGACATTGAATCAAGGCTCTTTTTGGCTATGAAAGTTTCGTGCTAGCCTTTGCGCAAATCACGAGGTCCGGCACGTGAGGCCAGGCCCGAGAGGCAGAGAAGGGCAGACCATAGTGATGGCGCGTGTGGGACAGTCGGCCCGGCTGGGGCTGGTATTTCTATTCCTGTTGGTCGCGAGCGCGATCGCTCCGGTGGCCGGTTGGGCGGCCCCCTATGCCGCGCTGGTGATGGACGCGCGGACGGGCGAGGTGATCCATGCCCGCAACGCCGATACGCGGCTGCACCCCGCCTCGCTGACCAAGATGATGACGTTGTACATCGCGTTTCAGGCGATCCAGCGTGGCGAGATTTCGCTCGATACCGAAGTGACGATCACCCGGCTTGCCGCCGCGCAGCCGCCTTCGCGGCTGGGTCTGCGCACCGGGCAGACGATCCGGATGCGCTATCTGCTGCGGGCCGCCGCGATCCGGTCGGCCAATGACGCGGCCACCGCCATCGGCATCGCGCTGGCCGGCTCGGAATCGGCGTTCGCCGCACGGATGAACGCCACGGCGGCGGCGATGGGGATGACCAACACCCATTTTGTGAACATGAACGGGTTGACGGCGGAAGGCCATTTTTCCACCGCCCGCGACATGAGCGTGCTCGGGCGACATCTGATTTATGATTTCCCGCAGTATTACAACCTGTTCTCGCGCCGCACCGCCGATGCAGGCATGGCCGAGGTCGCCAATACCAACCGCCGTTTCCTGGACAGCTATGAAGGCGCGGACGGGATCAAGACCGGCTATACCGTCGCCGCCGGTTACAACCTGGTCGCATCTGCCCAACGCGACGGCGTGCGCATCATCGCGACCGTGTTCGGCGGCACCTCGACCGCGAATCGCAATGCGCGGGTGACCGAACTGCTGGACATGGGCTTTGGCGCCGCGCCGCATACCGCCACGGTGCGTCCGCCCGATGCGCCCGGCTATGCCCCATCCGCCCCGGCCGAGGCTGTGGCGGCGGCGGTGGTGGCCGCCAATACGGCCGCGCCGCCACCAGGCGGCAGCGCATCGCACACGATCCGCATGACCGGCCAGGTGCTGGCCAGCATCCGCCCGTTGGCCCGGCCCGGGGCCCAGGCCGCCCCAACGCTGGATTCCGTCAGCGATCAGGCGATCACGGATGCCTTGGCGCTGGCGCTGGGCATCGCGACCGACGGCGACGCGGCAGCGCCCGCACCACCGGCGCAGGTCGCGGTTGCCGCAGCAGACACCCGGCCGGCCGCTGCACCGGACGAACAACCGCTGGCCCTGGCCAGCGCCGGGTTAAGCCTGGCAGACGTGACCAGCGTTGCCGAGGTGGCAGCGCCGTCGCCGCAACCGGCCGCACCGGCGCAGGTTGCCGCCGTCACCCCCCCCGAACCGCGCCCAACCGAGATCATCATGACCGCCGAGGCCATCGCCCCCACCGACCCGGTCCTGACCACCGCACCCGAAGTGGTGACGCGGCTGTCAACCTCGGGCGGAGCGAATTGGGGGATCAATGTCGGCCGGTTCAACTCCAGCTATGACGCCGAACGCGCGCTGATCCAGGTGGCGATTGCCGAGGCCGGTGCCCTGACCGGCGGTGTGCGCCGCATCACCCAGCGCTCGGGCGGGTTCGACGCCAACATCGTCGGCCTGTCGCGCGAGGCCGCCGATCTGGCCTGCCGCCGCCTGCAGGGGCGCGCCATCACCTGTTTCATGCTGGGCAGCGAAGAGGGCTGAGTCCGGGTCTTGCGATCTTTGCAGTCGACACCGGCCGGTCAAGGCCAAGACCGCAAGTGAGGCACCACCCCGGTTTCGGCCGTCGGCGAAATCGGGACGCGGCCATTCCGCCCCGGATGGCCGCTTTCGCCTCCGCCAAGTGCCCACTCCCCGCTTGATGCGGCGGGGCGGGGCGCACACCCCTCGTGCCAGGCTTGCGCCTGCGCCCGACTGTCCGGCAGGTCTGCCCATTGGGCGGCCCCGCGTCGAAGGCCGGGGCGGGGATGGCCAATCAGCGCGCAATTTCGATGCTCAGGCCGCCGGCAACCGCCCCGCCGCCCCGGTAGCATTGCCGCCCGCGCTGGGCATCCCCGCCCCAAACGCCGCCGCCATCAGCGCGCGGGTATAATCCGATTGCGGCGCGTCAAAGATCGCCTGCGCCGACCCGGCCTCGACCACGTCGCCGTCTTTCATCACCATCACCTGATGCGCCAGCGCACGGATCACCTTGAGGTCATGGCTGATGAACAGATAGGCCAGCCGGTATTTCTGCTGCAATCGCCGCAGCAGATCGACGATCTGCACCTGCACCGTCATGTCCAGCGCCGATGTCGGTTCGTCCAGCACCAACAGTTTCGGCCGCAGGATCAGTGCGCGGGCGATCGCGATGCGCTGCCGCTGGCCGCCGGAAAACTCGTGCGGATAGCGGTCCATCATCGCGGGGTCCAACCCGACCTCGGCCATCATCTCGGCCACCATGTCGCGCGGGTTGCGCCCGGGATCGACGCCATGCACACCCAGCCCTTCGGCGACGATCTGTTCCGCCGTCATCCGGGGCGACAGGCTGCCATAGGGGTCTTGGAACACGACCTGCATGTCGCGCCGCAGCGGGCGCATCTGCGCCTCGAAAAACCCCTCGATGGCGCGGCCCTGAAAGGTGATGCCGCCTTTCGAGGCGATCAGCTTCATGATCGCCAGCGCCAGCGTCGTCTTGCCGCTGCCGCTTTCGCCGACGATGCCGACCGTCTCGCCTTCACGGACGCTCAGAGTGGCGGCGTTCACCGCCTTGATGTAACCTGCGGTTTGCATGAACAGCCCGCGATGGATCGGGAACCAGATGCGCAGGTCGCGCGTTTCGGCCACCACCGCCGCGCCTGCGGGCACCGGCGCGGGGCGGCCCACGCTTTCGGCGGCCAGCAGCATGCGCGTATAGGGGTGCTGGGGTGCGGCAAAGATCTGCGCCGTCGGCCCCTGTTCCACGATCAGCCCGTTCTGCATCACGCAGGTGCGGTCGGCGATGCGGCGCACGATGGTCAGGTCATGGGTGATGAACAGCATCGACAGGCCGGACTTTGCCTTGAGCTCAGCCAGCAGATCCAGAATCTGTGCCTGAATCGTCACATCCAGCGCCGTGGTCGGTTCATCCGCGATCAGCAGTTCCGGCCCGTTGGCCAGCGCCATCGCGATCATCACCCGCTGCCGCTGCCCACCCGAAAGCTGATGCGGATAGGCACCAAGCCGGCTTTCGGGATTGCGGATGCCGACCTGAATCAGCAGGTCGATGATCTTGTCGCGCACCGCCGCACCGCGCAGGCCCTGATGCAGTTCGATCGATTCGGCCAATTGCTTTTCGATCGTGTGCAGCGGGTTCAGGCTGGTCATCGGTTCCTGAAAGATGAAGCTGATGTCATTGCCGCGCACCCGGCGCAGATCAGCCTCGGACGCGCCGATCATCTCGGCCCCGGCATAGCGGACCGAGCCTGTCACCCGCGCGCTGTCGGCCAAAAGCTGCACCGTAGACAGCGCCGTCACCGATTTGCCGCTGCCGCTTTCGCCGACCAGGGCGACCGTCTCGCCCTTGTCGACATGGAACGACACACCGCGCACCGCCTGCACGATGCCGCCATCCTGACGAAAGCCCACGGTCAGGTCGTTCACTTCCAGGATCTTCATGCAAAGGTCTTTCGCGCGTCAAACGCGTCGCGGATGCCTTCAAAGACAAAGACCAGCAGCGCCAGCATGATCGCGAACACAAAGAACGCGGTAAAGCCCAGCCACGGGGCCTGCAGGTTCTGCTTGGCCTGCAAGCTCAGCTCGCCCAGCGACGGGGCCGAACTGGGCAGGCCATAGCCCAGGAAATCCAGCCCCGCCAGCGTGCCGATGGCCCCGGTGACCAGGAACGGCAGCATCGTCACCGTCGCCACCATCGCGTTGGGCAACATGTGGCGGAACATGATCACCCGGTTCGACACGCCCAGCGCGCGGGCGGCGCGGACATATTCGAAATTGCGCGCCCGCAGGAATTCGGCCCGGACCAGGCCCACCAGCGTTGGCCAGCCGAACAGGATCACCAGAAACACCAGCAACCAGAAACTTCGCCCCAGAATGGCGAACAGGATGATGATGACATACAGCGACGGGATGCCGCCCCAAACCTCGATCACGCGCTGGAATACCAGATCGATCAGCCCGCCGAAGTAGCCCTGCACCGCCCCCGCCGCGATGCCGATGGCGGACGAGGCGACAGTGACCATCAGCGCAAACAGGATCGACAGGCGAAACCCGTAGATCACCCGCGCCAGCACGTCGCGTTTGGTATCGTCGGTGCCCAGCCAGTTATGGCTGTCAGGCGGCGACGGGGCCACGCCCGGGATATTGACGATGGTGGAATGGTGGTAGGGGATCGGCGGCCAGAGCATCCAGCCGCGTTCAAAGGCCGGGTCGGTGATGCTGCCATCCGCGGCGGCGGCGATCAGCCCCTGGGCATCGTCAAAGCAACCGACCAAGCCGCCGGTGACGATCAGGCATTTCACCTGCGCATCCTGATAGCGCGCAGCGGTCGGGAAATCGCCGCCAAAATCACGTTCGGAATAGAACTGAAAGATCGGAAAGCGCAACTCGCCGCGATAGCTGGCGATGATCGGACGGTCGTTGGCGATGAATTCGGCGAACAGCGACAGGCCGAACAGCACGCCAAAGATGATCAGCGACCAATAGGCACGGCTGTTGCGGCGAAAGTTGCGCCAGCGGCGCTGGTTGATCGGCGACAGCCAGGGCCGCTGCCGTGCCGGCGCGGCGGCCGGGGCCGTGATCGGCAGGTCTGGCAGCGGGCGGGCGGCGTCGGTCATCCGCGCGAGCCAAAGTCGATGCGGGGGTCGATGAACATGTAGGTCAGATCGGTGATGATGCCGATGAACAGCCCCATCAGCGAAAAGGCAAACAGCGTGCCGAACACCACCGGATAGTCCCGCGCCACCGCCGCCTCGAACCCCAGTCGGCCCAGGCCATCCAGGCTGAACAGGGTTTCGATGATCAGCGACCCGCCAAAGAACACCCCGATGAACAGCGCCGGAAAGCCGGAGATGACCAGCAACATCGCGTTGCGGAACACATGGCCATACAGCACCCGCGATTCGGACAGGCCCTTGGCCCGCGCCGTCAGCACGTACTGTTTCCTGATCTCGTCCAGAAAGCTGTTCTTGGTCAGCAAGGTCAGCGTGGCAAAGGCCGATATGGTCGAAGCGAGCACCGGCAACGTGATGTGCCACAGATAATCCAGCACCTTGCCGATCATCGTCATCTCCTCCCACCCGTTGCTGGTCAGGCCACGCAGGGGAAAGAACCGCCAATAGCTGCCGCCGGCGAACAGCACGATCAGCAGGATCGCGAACAGGAACCCCGGGATGGCATAGCCGACGATGATCGCGCCGCTGGTCCAGGTGTCGAACGGGGTGCCGTCGCGCACCGCCTTGCGGATGCCAAGCGGGATCGACACCAGATAGGCGATCAGCGTGGACCACAGGCCCAGCGTGATCGAGACCGGCATCTTTTCCAGCACCAGATCGACGACGCTGATCGAGCGGAACCAGCTTTTGCCGAAATCGAACCGGACATAATTCCACATCATCATCAGGAACCGCTCCAGCGGCGGCTTGTCAAAACCGAACTCGATTTCCAGCTGGCGGATGAATTCGGGCGGCAGTCCGCGCGCACCGATGTATTTGCTGTCCAGTTCCTGCGCCTCGACCGACACTGCCGCATCGTTGTTGCCGCCGGCGATGCCTGCGAACACATCGCCGCGCCCTTCGATTTCGGCGATGATCTGGTCGATCGGGCCGCCGGGCACGAATTGGGTCAGCGCAAAGTTGACGATCATGATGCCCAGCAACGTCGGAATCACCAACAGCAGGCGGCGAAGGATGTAAGCGCCCATGATGTATGTGCCAGCCCTGTGGTCGCGTTTACTGGAACGCGCCTGCCGTCTGCAGCGCCTGCGCCTTGTCGGCGTTGTACCACCAGAAATCCAGTTGCCCCAACGCATAGGGCGGCAGCGGTTCGGGATGTTCGAACATGTCGAAATACGCGACCCAGTAGCTGGGGTTGTACCAGGTCGGGATGACGAACAGTTCGCGCCGCATGATCCGGTCCACGGCGCGGACGGCTGCGGCCATGTCATCATAGGTCGGCGCTTCCACCACCGCCTCGATCAGCTTGTCGACACCCGGGCTGGCATAGCCGGCCGGGTTGAACAGGTCGCCCAGACCATCGGTGCCAAAGCGTTGCGACAGGCCGATACCTTCCTCCAGCCCGTTGGTATAGCCGTCATAAATCATGTCCCAATCGAAATCCCGTTCGCGGTCGGTATATTGCGCAGGGTCGACCTGGTTGAAGGTCGCTTCGACGCCCAGGGTGCGCAGGCTGTCCATGTAGGGCACGATGATCCGCTCGAACGACGGATTGTCAGACAAGAAGTCGAGCGTGAACACCTCGCCCGCCGCGTTGCGCAACAGACCGTCATCGCCGCTGGTCCAGCCCGCAGCCTCCATCAGGGCCAGCGCCTGGCGCAGGTTGCCGCGATCCACCTGATCCGCACCCGAGATGTGCGGCACGGTGACGCTTTCGGTCAGGATCGCGGGGTCGATCAGGTCGGCGACCGTTTGCAGATATTCCAGTTCGCGCCCTTCGGGCACACCCTGCGCCTGCAGATCGGACCCCTGCCAGAAACTTTCGCGTTGCGAAAACAGCGAATACTGCAACGTCTCGTTCGTCCAGGTAAAATTGTACATCAACGCGATGGCCTGGCGCACCCGGACATCCTGAAACCGGTCCCGCCGCAGGTTGAACACCATGCCGACAGCCCCGGGCAGGTTGCCGTTGGCCAGCGTCGCCCGCGTCACCCAACCGTTGTCCAGCGCCGGAAAGTCATAGCCCGTCGCCCAGGAAATCGAGCTGTTTTCCTGACGAAAGGTGAACTCGCCCGCCTTGAACGCTTCGAACGCGGCCTGGGTGTCGGCGAAATACTCGACCCGGATGGTGTCGAAATTGGCGCGGCCCTGCATGATCGGCAGATCGGCGCCCCAGTAGTCGGGATTGCGGCGATAGATGATCTGGCGACCGGGATCGAGGCTGTCCAGCATGTACGGTCCCGACCCCGGCGAGATTTCCAGCCGGGTTTCATCCAGCCGCGCGCCGGTACTTTCGTACCAGGCCTGCGACCAGACCGGGGTGCCGCCCGCCTGGTTGATCAGGTTCTTGCGCGGGACATCGACGCCAAAGGTGAACTTGACAGTGTAATCGTCCAGCGCCTCGACCGTGGGGATCAGTTCGCGCACCACGTCGGCATAGGACGGCAGACCCTGTTCCAGCAGCAGGTAGTGGCTGAACACCACGTCATGCGCCGTCAGCGGCGTGCCGTCGCTGAACCGGGCGGCGGGATTGATGTGAAAGATCACCCAGTCTTCGCTTTCGGGATATTCAAGGCTGGTGCACAGCAGGCAGTATTCCGCGCTGACCTCGTCCGCCGTACCCGACAGCAGGCTTTCATAGCTGATGGTGGACAGCGACCCTGCCCGCCCGTCGCGGGAATAGGGGTTCATCGTGTCGAAGGTGCCCGCTGCCCAGATCGCAATCTCGCCCCCTTTGGGCGCGTCGACATTGACATAGTCCAGATGGGTATAATCGGCGGCATAGCGCAGTTCGCCAAAGGTGGAATAGCCGTACGCGGTGATCACCGCCTCGGCGTCCTGGGCAGCGCCTTGCCCGGCCCACAGCATCGCGCCGCCGATCAGCAGCGCGCCCGTCAGCCAACCCCCGCCTTCGCGCATCGGGGCGGCAGCGGCGGCATGTGGTCTGGTCATCGGGGCTCTCCTGTCAATTGGCACGGCTGCCCTTGGCGGGCGCTCTTGGCGCAGTCACCCACAGCTAAAGCGGGGTTGCGACATTATTCAAGGTAAGAAAGCGTGAGAAGCCCGTGAAGCGATGCCGCAGGGCCATTCCGACCCGCATTTGCCGGGCGGCAAGACCTGGCCACGCGCCCCGCCATCACGGCGGGCGCCGACTGGCGGCCTTAGCCGTCCAGGCTGTCCAGATAGGCGATCAGGTTGGCGCGGTCCGTGACATCATCCAGACCGATGAATGACATCGAGGTGCCGGGGGCATATTCGCTGGGATGCAGGACGAACAGATTCAGCGCCTCGGGCGTCCAGACATCGACATGCTTTTCCAGTTCGCCCGAATAACCGTTGAACCCCACCGCCGTATCGACCGGCCGCCCGACCACGCCGTACAGATAGGGCCCGGTCTTGTTGTCGCCCTGCACGACCGCATGACACGACGCACAGCGCCGCTCATACACCGCCTCGCCATCGGCGGCGACGGCGGTGGGCCACGCGGCGGCGAACAGCGCGACGGGATCCTCGGCCGGTGCGGCGGGGGTATCGGTCGGGGCGTCCTCTTCGACCGGAACCGAATAGGCCTGCGCATGCGCGCCTTCGCCATGCTGTTCGGGCGTGCCATACAGGCTGCTGGCCAGCCAGCCGCCCAACAGGAATACCAGAAACGACCCGAATAGCCCGCCGCCCAGTTTGGTCAGGGTCATTGTGTCGAACATGCCGCGCTCCGCCTTATCCGCCGTTTCGCGCCCATGTATCCGCTTCACCACCCGGCGTGCAAGGTTTAAGGGCGCGACGTATTGCCTGAATTGGGCGGCATTCTGGGGGATGGCAATGACCGGCAGGATCGCGTTTCAGGGCGAAGCCGGGGCCTATGGCCATCAGGCCTGCATCGAGGCGCGCCCCGACATGACGCCGCTGCCTTGCCCCACGTTCGAGGATGCGCTGGCGGCGGTGCGTGACGGTCAGGCCGATCTGGGCATGATTGCGGTGGAAAACTCGACCTATGGCCGGGTTGCCGACGTGCATCACCTGTTGCCCGAAAGCGGGCTGCATGTGGTGGACGAGGCGTTCGTGCGCGTCCACATCACCCTGATGGGCGTGCCGGGCGCGGTGCTGGCCGACATCCGGCGGGTGCGCAGCATGGGCATCCTGCTGGGTCAGGCGCGCGGCTTCATCCGCGCGCATGGGCTGCAGACCCTGGCCTGGTCCGACAATGCCGCCGGCGCACGCGAGGTCGCGCGCCTGGGCGACAGGGCCGAGGGCGCGCTGGCCAGCGAGATTGCGGCCCGGATCAATGGCCTGACCGTGCTTGCCCGCCAGATCGAGGATCATGACGACAACACGACCCGGTTCCTGATCATGTCCCGCGCCCCCGACCTGACCCGGCGCGGCGCGCATGGCATGATGACCAGTTTCGTCTTTCGCGTCCGCAACATCCCGGCGGCGCTGTACAAGGCGATGGGCGGCTTTGCCACCAACGGCGTGAACATGACCAAGCTGGAAAGCTATATGGTCGGCGGCGCGTTCAGCGCGACCCAGTTCTATGCCGAGGTCGAAGGCCATCCCGACGATCACAACGTCAAGCTGGCGTTGGAGGAACTGGCCTATTTCACCGACATGGTGCGCCTGATGGGCGTGTTTCCCGCCGCTGCGTTGCGCCGCGCCGGCGGATAGCCGGATGCCGGGTCACCGACCCGTCACGAACGCCTCGCAACAGGCCAGCGCCCGATCAAAATCGGTCTCGGCGGCATCCGCGCCCACAAGCGGCCCGATGCCGGGCATCAGATCCACCACCCTGCCCGAGATCAGCACCCGCACGTCCGGGGTCGCGCGCCGCAGGGCGATGATCAGCCCGGACAGCCGTTCCGGCTCGATCGGACGGCCGGCCGACAGGGCAACCACCGGATAGGCGCTGCGTCTGGCCAATTCGACCAACTGATCCGTGACGGCCCAGGTGCACATATCGACCTGCCAGCCCTGTTCGCGGAACAGATCGGCGGCCATGGTGACACCGATCACGTGACCTTCGCCCGGGTCATTGGCGAACAGGGCCAGGTGGCCCGGACGGGGCGTTGGCAGCCGCACCCACATGTCGCGCCGCAGGGCCCGCATGATCGACAGGATCCAGCCGGCCGACAGGCTGACCTGCACGAACGACACTTCGTCGCTATCCCACATCTCGCCCAGTTGACACAGCGCCGGGGCGAGCGAGCGGAAATAGGCATTGCGCAGCGAACCGTCGCCACGATGGGCCTGCAGCACCAGGTCGCAGGCCGCTTGTTCGTCCCCGGCCAGAAGGCAGTGCACCAGATCGTCGGTGGGAACGGCGCGGGTCGTGCCGGACCTGGCCTCGGGATGCATCCGGACGGCCAGTTTGTGCACCACCTGATCGGCCAGCCGCAGCAGGGCAACTTCGTGCCGCGCCTCGGCGCGGACATCGGACGTGCCCCGATCAGGGGCGGCATACTGTGATCCCGAAATGTCCAGCAGACGATCGTTCACGCTGTCTCGCCTTTCTCGGCCGGGGCCGGTGCGCGGGACCCCCGCGCGCAGTCAGGTTTCCTGTTGCCGACAATTCCAGCATCAGACTAGCACAGACCAGCGATCACGCAACGGTGAAGGTGGGCAGGCCCGAATATTCAACATCGGCGCAGGCCCTGACCCCAAAGCGGAACGGCTGCTTGACCGGTTTCACCGGGATCACCAGGCCCACCACCTTGTGCAGCGCATCGGCGGCGCTGCGGCGATTGTTCAGTCTGGCGATCGTCGGCCGTCCGCTCCCGGATCATCGATTCGCCCTTTGGCGGTCGGCAATCTTCATGGCCAGATCGGCCCTTCGGGGCAGTCACTGCGGGATTGCGGCTGAACGGGCGGCGTGCCCGCTCAGGCGATCTTGTCGGTGACCGTGATCTTGCGCAGCGCGCTGCGGTCCAGCGCGTCCCAGTCGTGGTCATAGCCCAACCCGGGGGCCGCGCTGACATGCAGATGGCCATCCGTGATCGCCAGCGGGCCAAGGCTTGACAGCCCGGCGATCTGGTCGGCGTCGATGACCAGTTGTTCATAGTAGTCGTTGTTCGGAATCGCCGCGCAAAGCTGGGCATTTTCCAGCCCCATCCCATGCACTTGTGCCCGCATGCCAAAGCTTTCCGACAGATGCGCGATCTTGATCGCCCCGGTGAAGCCGCCCTTGTAAAAGCTCGACACGCGCGTCATGTCCAGCGCCCCCGCCTCGATCCAGGACGCCATGTTCCAATGCACCCCGTCCGAGGTTTCGGCGGCCAGCACCGGGATCGTCAGCTTGTCGCACAGCTTGGCGTACGACCCGAGGTGAAACTCGCGCATCGGTTCTTCGTACCACAGGAACCCTTCGTCCTGCAGCGCCAGCCCGACCGTCAGCGCATCGACGTAATCCCACCCGGCCGAGCCGTCGAACATCAGATCGGCATCGGGGCCGACCCAGCGCCGCAGGGCGCGCGACAAGGCGATGTCGCGTTTCACGTCGCCCCAGGCGTGCAGCTTGAACGCGGTAAAGCCGATGTCGCGGCAGGTCTTGATGTGGCGTTCGTACTCCGCAAGCGTCGGCCAGGTGACGGTCGAAGCATAGGCGGGCACCCGCGTGGCATGGCCGCCCAGCATCTGATGGATCGGCATCCCGGCGACCTGCGACTTGATATCCCAGGCCAGGATGTCCACCAGGCCCAGCGCCCGCATCGGCAATTCCTCGATCCGGTCGATTTCCCAGATCAGCGACCACAGGCGTTCGGTCATCAGGGGGTTTTCGCCCAGAAACCCGTGAAACCGCCGCTGCACCAGGTCCAGCAACCCATCGCCCCGGCCATGGTCAAGCGAACCGAACAGGCCCGCATCCGTCTCCATCCGCAAGACCGCCTTGCGCGGACGGGTGCCGGGCGGGATGTCGCCATGCGAGCCGGGCAGCCCGCCCCGCCAGATAAAGCGCGGGCCGGGGTCTGTCTCGACCAGCCACACGGTGAAACCGGTGATCTGCATCTGTCTGGCATTCCTTTTGCAAATTCAGGTCAGGATCAGGTGCGACCTGCCGCCTGCCGCGCCAGCATCCCACAGTCCGGCCCGGGTTTCAAACCGCCCGACATGGTCCCGATGCGACGGGTCAGCCCGCCTGACGCGACAGTGCCGCGCAGACTGGCGCTGCTGCTGACCGGCCCCCCGGGGGGGGG
>Ga0105044_10005091_pt1 | contig 18100 bp, 22 predicted proteins | sample MAT01_FD_78092 | JGI IMG/M metagenome (GOLD analysis project Ga0105044, IMG submission 78092) | Freshwater microbial communities from Lake Fryxell liftoff mats and glacier meltwater in Antarctica - MAT-01 | ecosystem: Environmental > Aquatic > Freshwater > Ice > Liftoff microbial mat | place...
ATATGAAGAGTAAAGCTGCTTGACTCGCACCAGGTAGTCCCTGGTCTCTCTCGGCAGACGATCCGGCCGTTTATCCACATTGCCCGGCCCCCAATTGTAAGCCGCCAGGGCCGAGTCCACATCACCATTGTAGCGACTTAACAAATCTCGCAAAAATTTGGTACCACCCATGACATTCTGTTCCGGGTCAAAGGAGTCCGTCACACCGAGAGATCTGGCTGTACCAGGCATCAACTGCATCAACCCCTGGGCACCGGCATGGGAAACCGCATTGGGATTGAAACTGCTCTCAGCCTTGATAACCGCCTTGATCAAAGCGGCATCGACGCCATAACGACTGGACGCTTTGGCAATCAGCGGGTCAATCCACTGACCACCTTTATCTGGTTTTAAAGAGGATGAAACAGACCTGACAACAGACTGGGTGGAAAGTTGAACTTCTGGCAGAGGTTGAGACGGGGCGGCCTGCTGAACAGACGGGGTGGATGAACTGGGTTGATTTGAGCCGTAAGCGTCGATCAAGGCCTTGAGTGAGGCTGATTGGCGTCCAAAAAGCGGATTTGCCACCGGCTCAACCGCCTGGTCACCGGACATGGAAAGTGTTGACTGAAGCATCTGCAGCTTCAGGCTTTCAGCCAGTGATCTGGCCCGCGCTTCACGAGTCTGGCTGTCTTTGGCATCTACCGTCAGAAACTTGTCAAGCTTGTCGGCAAACAGTCCATCCTTCTGTCCGCTGGACTTAAGGTTAGATGTATCCTGCGTTTCTTTGGCAAGCAACGCTGTCAGCAGTGATTGTTTTTCAACATTACCAACTGTCATGACGTTCTAATCCTCGGTAAAAACCAGATTCTTCTTTTTCAGTTTCTCGATCAAAGTTGTACGCTTCAGATTCAACAGAGAAGCGGCCTCTTTCTTATTGCCACCTGTACGGGTCAAAGCTTGAAGTATCAGGTTGTTTTCAAACTGCTCAACAGCAGAATTCAGACAGATACCATCATCAGGCAGCCTGTCATCAAGAACCAGATCCTGTAGCGGAAGAGCAACCTGCACCTGCGTCCTGTTGACAAGATACTTATCCGGCAGGTCGTCAGGTGTTATGAATCCGCTGCTCTTTAGAATAACAAGACGCTCAACCAGATTTTCCAGCTCACGCACATTGCCGGGCCAATCATAATTACACAGAATATCGAGAGTTTCCCTGGAAAAACCGTTTACTGAATGAGTTCTGTCACTATTGAAAATTGACTGAAAGTTATGTATAAGCAACGGAATATCCTCCCGACGCTCACGCAGAGGCGGAATGGTAATCGGAATTACCGAAAGCCGGTAATAAAGGTCCTCCCTGAAATCCTTGGACTCCACCATATCTTCCAGATTCTTGTTGGTGGCGGCAATAATCCGCACATCCACCTTCTGCGACTTGGTGGAACCAACCGGCTCAATCTCCCTGCTCTGCAGTACGCGCAACAGTTTGACTTGCAGATTAGCCTTCATGTCGCCGATTTCATCAAGAAACAGAGTTCCCTTGTCAGCCATCTCGAAACGACCGGCCCGATTGGCATATGCACCTGTAAAAGAACCTTTGACGTGCCCGAAAAGTTCGCTCTCCAGCAGATCATCAGGAATAGCGGCACAGTTGACCGGGACAAAGTTTTTGCCTTTTCTGCTGCTCAACTCATGTATGGCACGAGCTGCAAGTTCCTTGCCAGTCCCAGATTCACCCTGAATTAAAACCGTTGCGGTTGATTCGGCAACCTTTTCCAGCATCTCGAAAAGTGTTTGCATCGCCTTGCTTCTGCCGATGATAGTCGAACAGAGTACGTGGGGATGACGACCCGTATCATCAGCCTCGTCATGCTGATGCATGGCCTGATATTCCCTGGCACGCATGACAATGCTTTCCAGCTCATCAAGATTGAGCGGCTTGGAAAGGAAGAAAGAACTTTCGTCACCTTGCTGATGACGTGGGACTTCATCACTGGGGCCATAACCGATCAACACCAGTTTGGGATTTAATATTTTTGATCTTGTTGTGAAATCAGGGGCTACTTTCTTAAGGTGGGAGAGCTCGGCGATGACAATTCCGACCTGCTCAGACTTGATTGTGTCAAAAACAGATGCGTCACCCTCTAGTGAAACGATGTCATACCCCTGATACGTCAAGAAAGCGGCGACAAGGTCCCTGCTTTTGCGGTCACTGTCAATAATCAGTATAGAGCCGTGTGTTTGCATAAAACCTGTATTCAAATAGAGTTAGAGTAATTGCCTGTGTAGATAATACTGATTAAATATATAGTCAAATTTATGAAAAGTCAAGAAAATGACTTTAAAAGGGAGGGGATGGGAAATAAAGATAATCAACAACTAAACAACGGACAAATTATTTACTAAAATAATCGCCCAAAAGCCCTCGACTGTGCTCATCATCATGACAATGATTACAGATATTCTCCCAGTTAGAGCCATTTGCCGGGTTATTGTTGTGATTGCCATCCTTGTGATGCACGGTCAGTTGATGCAGATTGGATGAGTCGAACTCACGTGCACACTTGGCGCAGATCCAGCCATGCAGTTTAAGTGATTTTTCCCGATAACCGCTGCCATTTGAACGATCCGACTTCATCTGGCGAACCAATTCATCAGCCTTTTCTTTGGATATAACCACATTACGCGGCTTGTTGTTTCTTGAAAATGCAGCGGCCATAAAGCTCTCCATGACAATCAGTCAAATAATGACAGAATTATTTTTTCCCGGGCCAATAACTACCACCAACCAGGGTTGCAGCGATGCTGCCGATCTTGACCTTTGACTTCATCAAAACCGGAATGCGCCTTTCATCATCGGTCAACCAGATATACATATCGCCGCTACGGGCAAAAATCCCCTCAGATTTGAGGATCGGCTGGATAACTACTGTTTTGAATTTTCCCAGTTGAGTTTCAATCTCTTCGCGCCTCAGTACCTTGACTTCAGTATTCCACAAGGTTTTACAGTCAAAAATATCAATATTATAGGTATTGCCGACCTTAAGCGGCACCATGCGGAAATAGTAGAAACTGGAAAGGGTGTCATAGGTCAGCGGTGTGATGGATTTTCTGGTTTCGCTCGGATTCAGATAATCCTTGGTAAACACTTCCAACTTTTTACGATCAAAAACGGCTTCTTTATGACGTCTGGTTCGCCCCTCTTTGATGCGTTCGCGATAGAGACGCGGCACACCGATTTTCTGGGTGGGCGAACCGGGCAATAGCACTGATTCGATGCGATCATCAACGGGGAAAAAAATTTTGGGTATCCATAATGTGTGATTGATAGAGGGTTAAAGAAGTCCTTCTTCAATCATCCTCACCAGTGTTGATATGTCAGCTCCATAGTTGATCTCGCGTTCAGGTCCTCGTGTTGATGACACCATTTTTGAGAAAGTAAAGCATTCGTAAGTATTACTTATCTTGGGAGTTGGTTCAGGGCGACTGAATTTCGGCTTCTTGATCTTCCAAACACCTTCTGTGAAGAGAATCTTCGCTCTGAGAGCTTCAAAGCTGTAGCCCCTACCAAGTCTGTTCATCACCCGAATTAGGTTATTCAGTGACTCCGTGTAAGCGTTGGTCACTGAATGTTCGAAGTACGCCATAATCTCCGGCATCCAGTTGTTAACCGCTCGGGTGAGAGGGTGAAAAGCATCCTTAATATCTGGGTCTAAGCCGGACTCCCAATCTCTGAACAGTTCCTGTCCTTCTGCAACTGACAGAGCATCGTAGATGGCAAAGAAACCCTCCTTTGCTCGGTAGGCGGCACCAAGCGCCGGATAATTCTTCGTCCAGGATTCCAAGTTGATCCGGTCAAAGCCTTCCAGTTTTGATTCTCGCTTTAACAAGGTGAACCGATCATGCATCAATCCCCGCCGCTGTTTTACAGTGAGGTCAGCTCTGATACTCTTCCGGACGGCTTCCATACATTCGTTTGCAATCCGGACAACGTGGAACTTGTCAACGACGATAGTTGCTTGTGGCATGACGTCCCTCACAGCATCTCTGTATGGTAACCACATATCCATTGCCACGCAACGTACAAGCTCCTTGCCTTTGAGTCTGTTCAAATAGTCCTTCACAGTAGCCTTATTGCGGTCTCTCAGCACATTAACTATGGTGTTGTTCTCAATGTTTGATACGACACAGCGGGGCTTTTTGATAATGTGGATTTCATAGATACCCATCCATTGAGGTGTTTCGAATCTGACTGTGCGCTCCAGTTCCGTGATGTAGTCACTGAAGACGTTCTTGACGGTCATTTCGCTTACGCCAACTTCATCTGCAATATGGGCGAATGGCCGTTTGATAGACTGTTGACCCATCCATTTGATCAGCCGGGTGGTCATGAGCCGTTTGTCGTCAACATCGGGGAGTCGTTCGTAGAAGGTCTTGTTGCAGGACCTGCATTGATAACGTCTGGTATCAACATAAACACCAACTCGCTTGCCGTGCATCGGTAGATCACGGATGATCTGCTCGTTGCGGCCAAAGCCTACGAGGTTGTCACTGTCGCAATTCTGGCATTTCGAGGGGTGGTTTTTGACTTCTGCGTCAATGTGGTAATCGTATTTGTTTTCTTCGATGCCGGTGATGTTGTAGGCTGAGAGGTTGAGGATATTTACAGGCATGGCTATTCATATTCCTTGTGACCCGGACAGGCGCAAAACGATCCTGGCTGGTCCAATACTTCATCATGTTTTGCAACCCATCCCCAGTTGTCAGGCAGGCCCCATAGTACACCCAAACGGCCTACGATTTGACTCTCCTTGCCGGAAACACCACAGACCTTGCAGTAAACGGTGTTGGGGACTTCTCGTGGTTCCTGATTGTATTCAAGCAGTCTAATGGCATGGTCGAGGTGATCTCTCCGACTACGGCACTCTTCGATGGTCAACGAATGCTCGCTGCAACCGCAGATTTTGACCCGGATGTGATCACTGTCGAGAAGGCGGGGAGGTCCCATTTGTCTTCACCACCTGGGCCACTAAACTCAGACTCGATCTGCTCAATGGTGGGCAAACTCCCTTGCAAATCCTCCGGAATAGATTCAACCAGTCGATATTCTACAATACCTACCGGCTTGGATATATCTTTTAAGGCGTATTCGGCAACGAGGCGATTTTTGTCTTTGCAAAGGATTAAACCAATGGAGGGATTGTCGCTCTCATGCTTCATCATTGCATCAACAGCTGATAGGTAGAAGTTGAGCTTACCGGCATACTCTGGTTTGAAGGCTACAGCTTTAAGCTCGATGACAACGTAGCAACGTAGCTTGAGGTGATAAAAGAGAAGGTCGAGATAGAAGTCTTCGCCACCGACTTCAAGATGGACCTGGCGGCCAACGTAGGAGAATCCAGTGCCCAACTCCAACAGAAAACGGGTGATATGCTCAACGAGAGCATTTTCGATGTCTCGCTCATGAGCATTTTTGCTTACAGTGAAAAAGTCGAAGAGATAAGGGTCCTTGAGAGTCTGTTGGGCAAGTTCTGATTGTGGCGCGGGGAGTTGTTTATCAAAATTGGTGATAGCCTTTCCCTGACGGTGGTAAAGACCGGATTCGATCTGGTGGATTAAAACGGCCCGAGACCAACCATACTCAACCGTGGCCCGAGCATACCACTCGCGCTCTGTATCTATTTTCACCTTCTGGATAAGGTGAATTACGTGGCCCCAGGGCAATTGTGAAACAGCTTGTTTCACAATTGACTCAGCAGGACAAATATCAGCTAACATCCTCATAAATAGGAGGTTCCGGTATGAAAACCCCTTTTGTTCAGGGAACTCGCGCTTCAGATCTTCAGATAGACGACCTACAACTTTAGCACCCCATCCCTGGTGTTTTTGCCGCTCTAAAATATCCCGACCAATCTGCCAGTAAAGAGTGATCAGTTCGCTGTTGGCGGCAAGCACAGCCCGCTGTTGAGCAGACCGAATCCGCTCCTTCAGGCTTACCAGCCACTCGGCATAACCTTCTGGTTGTGATCCTGTCAAGGAATTCCCCATCGCACACCCCTGTTTACTTTACCCGAATATCGCCAGAACCGTTTGCGACGCAATCTTGCTTGATTGGTTGACCGAATACTTTTATATCACCACTGCCGTTTAGTCGGGCTTTGACCGACTCAGAAGCATGGGCACTGATATCACCGGAGCCATTCAACGACAAAGCCACTGACTTGGCCTCAAGAGATATAGCTTTTATGTCACCTGAACCATTAAGTGCGGCGGTAAAATGATCGACGTTCCCGGTTATTTTGATTATTCCCGGCCCTGAAAGGTCCACGCTCAATGATGGTTGTTCAAGCTTTTCAATTTCCACATTGCCTGAACCACGGGCGACCAAATTGGAGAGCGACGGCATCTCGACTTCAACAAGAACTTCATTCTAAGTTTTGAAATTACCCGAACATTCAACATGAAGCGTAGAGCCAGATTCTCTTGTTTTTATCAGAGATAGAATATTCTCATCAGCAGTAACCCGCACAAACTGGCTTCCACCGTGATTGAATATGAGAGAAATGGGACCATCCAAGACGATTGATTCAATTCGGTCTACCTGACGCCGCTCGGCCATTACTTTGCCGTTGCCAACAACTCCGGATTCTCCATTACGCACAACTCAATTGCCGTTAATGACGATATTGCCACCGGCCACTATGTTGCCGTTTCCTCGAATAGTTTGCATTGTGCTTGAATCTCCCCCGAGTAAATTAGTTATCACGACATCGCCCGGCTTTTTTGATCAGCGTGAACCGGTCAATCATATTGTCACCGGCATTCATCAAAAGAAGCACCATCTTCGCCGAGTCGGAAGACGTAAGCTTGGCTCCATCGGCTTTCAAATCATCCACCAATGCCAAACTCTTTTCCAAAAGGTCCACTTGCAAATCGGAAGTACTTTGACCTTTTAACAAGGACTTCATCTTGTGGGCAATAAGGACAGTCAGAAGACCTTCTTCAGGTGTCAGTTCTTCCATATTCATAAGCATTATGTATTTTGATTGATCTTCATCAGTCCATGGTTTGGAAATATCAGCCGATTTCATATTGCTATTACCACAAATCATCATGGTTCATCCCCTCAATTATCTACACTCACATCAACCATGGAATATGGTTTAAACATAACATTCACTTATTGTCTAGTCAATCACGTAATTTGGTTTAGCGCCTAACTGACGATTAACCCACTCGACCCCATTTCAATCATAAAATTTGGATACCCAAAAATTTCAGCCAGTCAGCAGAACGGGCAGTGGAAACAATCATGAGGTCACTTCCTGTCTGAGTAACCTCCTGGACAGCATGACCAGCAGGAATACCGGCATAGGAAATATCGAATTCAAGTCTTTCGGGGATGGAAAAAGCAAAAACCGGCGCAGCTGAAAACAACAGCATAAGGAAAGATAAAGACCAAAACAGCGCAAAGGATTTAAATCCAATCCAATTCATCATCACTGCTCCCGGAAACGGGTTAAAGCTAAGACAGAAATCCAGATCCCGTCTTAACCTTAACCCCAACCTGTCCGTTAAGCCTGACCAGCAACCTGACTTTCTTCAAAAGCAGCCCTGGCACTGTGCATCTGGTCCAACTCACTCAGCTTGTCGCCAAGCCATGCATGGAAAACCCTGGCGTTTTCGTAGCTCATAACAACACCGGTATCAATAAAACGTACCAGACTGCTGTCAAGATTTTCAGGCTCGCAGCCGGTTTGACGGCCAATAGCGCCTTCTGATGTAATCTCATGCGTAATAGTATCCGGAAGGGCCTGGCGCTCGAGGAAAAAATTTATAACCATCTCGCCACGTGGTGAGAATCCACCCTGTGCTCCGTTAACATAACTAGGGTTGTAACCGTAGTTAAAAACATACTTGAAATTGATTTCCGGTTTTCTGTGACTCATTTAATACTCTCCTTATCGCTTGGTAATGAATTTAATCAAGACTACCATCTTCACTTATCACATTCCGCAACAATCATGAAAATAAAATTTTGCTTCTGTTAAATTTATCCACTGAACTAAGCTACTCTACGACTAAAACACACCTTCAACACAAGACATACATATTACTAACATACCCGATTAACCTTGACTTAACAGACATATACCTGTTAATTAATAGTTTTAAGAATTGCCACGAGGAGCTGCAATGAAACCGCTTTTTCTTAACCCCCCGACCTTTGAGGACTTTGATGGTGGAGCCGGTGCACGTTATCAGGCATCACGCGAGGTAACCTCTTTCTGGTATCCGACCTGGCTCTGTTTCCCGGCCGGAATGATAGAAGGCAGCCGCGTTGTCGATGCGCCGGTGCAGAAGTTTACCCTGGAAAAGTGTATTGAAATAGCAAGGGATTTCGACATGGTGGTCATGTACACCTCCACCCCGACACTGATGATCGATATTGAAACGGCCCGCCGCATCAAGGAAGTCAAACCGGGTATAGTAACCGTGCTGACCGGCCCGCATGTAACCATTCTGCCGGAAGAGTCGCTGAAAGCATCCAAAGGAGCCATCGATATCGTCTGTCGTGGCGAATTTGACTATTCCACCAAGGAACTTTGCGAAGGGCGCGACTGGAACAGCGTTGACGGCATCTCCTTTATCAAAGAAGGCAAGTTGATCCAAACTCCCGACAGGCCGATGATTGAAGACCTGGATGCCCTGCCTTTTGTAGCTCCAATCTACAAACGCGATCTACCGATCAGTGAATACATCATTCCACACTTCAAGAGCCCGTATGTTTCGATCTACTCCAGTCGCGGGTGCCCATCCAAATGCATCTACTGCCTCTGGCCACAGACCTTTTCCGGTCAGCGCATGCGTACCCGTTCACCACAGAATGTCTTTGAAGAGGTCAAGTGGATTACCCAGAACATCCCTGAGATGCGTGAACTGTCCTTTGACGACGACACCTTCAGTGCCAACCGCCAGCATGCCCAGGAGATTGCCAAACTGATCAAGCCGCTGGGCATCTCATGGACCATCAATGCCAGAGCCAACACTGATTACGAAACACTAAAAATTATGCGTGAATGCGGCCTGCGTCACGTGGTTGTAGGCTTTGAAAGCGGCAACGCACAGATCCTGAAGAACATTAAAAAAGGTGTTACCAAGGAACAGGCGCTCCAGTTTTCCAAAAATTGCAAGGAACTGGGGCTCTCGATCCATGGCGCCTTCATCATGGGTCTGCCGGGTGAAACCAGGGAGACCATCAAGGAAACCATCGAGTTTGCCAAGCAGATGGACCTAAACTCCATCCAGGCGTCGCTGGCTTCACCTTATCCCGGCACCGAGTTTTACACCATGGCCAAAGAACAGGGCTGGATAGCTTCCGACAGTTTCCTTGACGAAAGCGGCCACCAGAAATGCGTTATCAATTACCCTAACCTCTCCAACTCTGAGATTTTTAACTCAGTCGAGGAGTTTTACGACAAGTTCTACTTCCGTCCCAAATACATCCTGCGCAGCATAGGCAGAATGATTATCGATAGCGAGGAGCGAAAAAAGCTTCTCAAGGAAGGCAAGCAGTACCTCCAGTACATGCGGAAGCGTAAAGACTCCTGCTCTGACTGCAAGTAAAAGGTCTTCCAAACATAATGAAACAACTTATCATTACTTCCGACGACTTCGGCCTCTCCAGCGGAGTCAATCGAGCCGTAGAAAAAGCCTGGCAGAAGGGCATCCTGACCTGTGCTTCAATCATGCCGGGTGGAACAGCCTTTAAAGAAGCGGTGGAAATTGCCAATCGCAACCCCGACCTGCAGGTCGGTCTGCACCTGACCCTGGTGCAGGGTCGTTGCGTGCTGCCGGCGGTTACACTTCCTGGACTGGTGGACTTCAAGGGGCGTTTTACAGACAACCCGGTGGCAGCCGGTGTCAGTTATTTTTTCAACAAGCGGCTGTATGAACCACTCAGGAAAGAGATCGAAGCGCAGATCAATAAGGTCATCAGTGCCGGCATCAACTTGACGCATATTGACGGGCATCTCAATATCCACCAGCACCCGACGGTATTTGCCATATTGGCCGAACTGATGCCGAAATACGGCATCACCAGCTTCCGGCTCTCACGGGAGCGGCTTTCACATAACCTGCAGTTTGACAGGGAGCGGGTCTTTGGCAAGAGGATTGAAAGTTTCATCTTCAACCGACTGTCTGCAAACTGCCTTCCTGTGCTGAATAAGCTCGGAATCGATCATGCCATTGAAGTTAAAGGGGTGCTCAACTCCGGACGAATGACGGAATCATACGTTTCCAATATACTTGACGGACTGCAGGATGGACTGACTGAGCTTTACTTCCACCCCGGCATCCTGCCGGACGCAGAAATAACCCGTCGAATGCCGGACTATAGACACGAAGAAGAGCTGCAGACATTGACATCAGAAAAAATAATGCAAAAGCTGGCTGACAATCAGATTCAGCTGGTGAATTACAGAAGAGACAGGAAAATAGATGCTTAAAACCTTGGTTGTCATGCTTGTTGCCATTACTTCCGGAGCGATCGGAGACATATTCCTTACACAGGGGATGAAAAGCTCAGGCGATCTCTCAACAATGGGCTTTCGCCAGATAGTTGATACAACAATCAGCGCACTGACCAACTGGCGCCTGATTCTAGGTACAGCCATGCAGGCCTTGTACTTCGGACTATGGCTGGCAGTTCTCTCCTGGGAAGACCTGTCCGTAGCACTGCCATTACAGGCCCTCAGCTACATCATTGTTGCCTTTCTTGCACAGTGGTATCTGGGCGAGGATGTTACCCCTATGCGCTGGGCCGGTATCTGTCTGATTTTTGTCGGCGTGGTCTTGATTACCAGAAGCAGCATAAACTGAACAGGAGGCTGTAGTTATGACAACCGGCAAAACAATCGGCTTCATCGGTGGCGGCAACATGGCCGAAGCAATCATCAAAGGACTTCTGGCCGGTGCTGTCAAACCGGACAACATCATGGTAGCAGAACCGATGGCAACGCGCAGGGATTTTCTGGTCTCGGAATACTCCGTCAAGGTGTCCGACGACAACCTGGAAGTCGCTCGTAAAGCCAACATACTTGTCCTGGCCATCAAACCTCAGATGGCATCATCAGTCTTGTCCGATTTGGAACAGGCCATTTCTACTGACGTACTGATTATCTCCATCATGGCCGGCATATCTACAGCCTTTATCGAAGAAGCACTGATGAAAAGTGTGCGCGTCGTCAGGGCCATGCCCAACACACCGGCACTGATTCAGACAGCAGCAACCGCCATCTGCTCCGGCAGAAAAGCTACTTCATCGGACCTGAATGCTGCCCGCGAGATTTTCTCCCGCTGCGGCACTGTGGTTGTCGTACCTGAAAAACAGATGGATGCGGTCACAGGGTTGTCAGGCAGTGGACCGGCTTACGTATTTACTTTCATTGAAGCGCTCTCCGATGCCGGTGTAAAAAACGGTTTGCCCCGGGACGTCGCCACAGAACTGGCCATCCAGACCGTCATGGGATCAGCTCGCATGCTGGCTGAAACCGGAGAACACCCAGCCGTAATGAAAGAGAAGGTCACTTCACCAGGCGGGACCACTATTGCCGGACTGCATGCACTGGAAACCGGCTGTTTCCGCGGTGTTGTTATGAATGCGGTAGACGCAGCCACCAACCGTTCCAAAGAATTGGCTGGCAAATAGCAAGCACCAATAATCCTTAAAAAAGCAGTTAACCGCCGATAAAGGCGGATGCACGCCGATAAATCAAAAGCTTGGAAATACTCATGGTTTAACCTGAAAGGTGAATCAACTTTTTACTATAAAGCCTGGTTTTCTCGGCGTTCATCGTTTAGAAGCGCCTACTTTTGGCGGCGTGTTCGGCGGTTCAAATGCCGTTTGTAGGATAATAAGAAAACAAAACGCCTTGAACTTCAAATGTTCAAGGCGTTTTTTCATTCCTGCTATATTACTGACTGCATCAACTATCTTTTGAACCGTATGGTGGACCAGTGCGGCCCATACTGGTCATCACGCTTCCACCCCTTCTTTTCCAGCTTGCCAACAAGATCTTCAAACGCCTCGGCGTGCAGCTTATTGACCTTGCTTGGCCCTTCATAATTGAAACCGGTAACAACAAATTCTTTGGACTGGTCAATGATGGTTTCATCTTCGCTATTTCCAGAGATGGCCCTGAATACACTGACATCCTTGCCAAAGAATGACCATTTCTCCCTGACTTCGACGCAGATAACCAAACAGGTTTCCTCCACACGGGGAACACCTATATCACCATTCTGAACAAGTGCCGCACCGCAATTACTGCAAAACCTGGCCTGCTCAACCTTCACCTGGGAACCGCATTGGGTACAGAACATTTTATCTACTCCTCGTCAGATCAAAAGTACTAATAGCATATAAACCTAAAAAAAGCAGTTAACCGCTGATTAACGCCAATACACGCCGATATATAAGAGGCTTCTAAAAAATATCAACTTAACCATAATATTTAATCTGTTTTTTCAAACAACTCTAGGTTTTATCGGCGTTCATCGCTTAGAAGCGCCTACTTTTGGCGGTGTCTTCGGCGGTTAAAATGCCGATTTCAAGATAAACATCAGACATATCGACCGGCATGATATGAACTACGCACATATGGTCCGCTCTCTACATGGCTAAATCCGGCATCCAGTGCCGACTTGCGCAGATATTCAAACCGCTCCGGCGCAACATATTCCTGCACCGCATAATGTCCACGACTCGGGGCCAGATACTGTCCAATACTTAGATAATCGCACCCTGATCGTCGCAAATCAGTAAACAGCTCCAGCAGTTCGGCCTCTGTTTCGCCCATCCCCAGCATGACACCTGATTTGGTACTAATCCGTGGAGCCAACTCCTTGCACCTTCGCAGCAGCTCCAAAGAACGCCCATAATCAGCCCCGCTGCGAATGTGGTACAACCTCTCAACTGTTTCCATATTATGGGCCACAATATCCGGCCCGGCAACCAGAACAGTTTCAAGCGGCTGGAGATTACCTTGAAAGTCCGGAATCAGGATTTCAACAGCTGTTCTGGGAGAAGCCTCCCTGATGACAGAAATCGTCTCTGAAAAATGCCCAGCCCCGCCATCTTCCAGGTCATCGCGCGTGGGACTGGTGATCACCACATGGGACAACCCCAACCTGACAACCGCCTCGGCCACCCTGGCCGGTTCCTGATGATCAACCGCCTCAGGTGCCTGCTTGGTCACATTGCAAAAAGCACACATGCGGGTACAGCTGTTACCCATAATCAGGAAAGTCACCTGTCCACAGGAAAAACATTCCGAGATATTGGGACAGAACGCCTGCTGGCAGACCGTATTCAGCCGCAGACCGGAAAGCATTTTCAGCATATCGGTCTGTTCGCCCGGATTAACCTTTTTTCGCAGCCACTCCGGCTTGCGAATGTTTACCGCCGCATTATCTACAGTCATTGCTCCACTCCCTGCAGGTTCCAACCATCATATGAATACTTGTCCCGCATCAGCCTTACCGTATCTGCCTGCTCTTCAGCAGTACAATCACCCTCAAGCATCTCAACGGAAAAAGTATGACTAAAGACATTTTTCAGCTCGCAACAGAGCCGGTCTCTATCAGCAGCAACATCGCACTCTGTCAGGCTAGATGTTGCTTCCGCATATTCAGCCAGCTGGTTACGCATGTAACCAAGCCCCACTGCGGCGCGATTGACAATCGGTATGGAGCCATGCTGAAACACAACCTCTTTCAGACGCCGCTGGGCATTACCACCGATCTTGCTGCCATTGACCAGAATATCGAACGTCTCCCGCCCGGCAAAACAGAAGTCCGTCTTTTCACCCAGCCGCGACCTGTCCGACAGAGTATCAACCGCATATTCGGCCTGCAGCCCAAGGCGTCGGTAAAAAGACAGCAGAAAAGAGGTCAGTTCACGAAAAGAATCCTTGATGGAAGAAGCGAGCGGCAACTGGGCCGGAGAACAGATAACCGAGTAAGTCAGCTCATCGGCATGGTAGATAACGCCTCCGCCAGTAATGCGCCGGACAATCGGCACGCCATCCATCAGGCAGCGTTCCATGTCCAGCACCTCTGCCGCCTTCTGAAAACGCCCCAGCGAAAGTGCCGCCGGTTCCCATCCGTACAGCCTTAGTATCGGCCTGGACGCTGCTGGGTCAAACGAACGAAGCAACGCCTCATCAACAGCCATGTTCATTGCTCCGGACAAAGGCCCTGTATCGATCAAGCGCCATGGGGTTGGTGTATTTGTCATATCTGCCTTATGGGAAATTGAAACGGTTTAATGACCTGCCATATTGCCGTGCTACAGAATCGGCTGGACACCTTCTTCAACGCAGACCAGCGACTCCAGGACATCCAGCATATATGGGCTGAAGGCCCCCTGCATCTCCTGTTTCATGATGTGCAGGGTCATATCGGGGGTAAGCGCCTTGCGTCCGCTGTTATCAATAGCCAATGAGCAGTAGACGTCACAGATGCCAACTACCTGGGCACTGCGCGGTATTTCGGTTTCACGTAGCCGGTAGGGATAGCCATTGCCATTGATACGCTCGTGATGGTAGCGAACAATGGAAAGCGAGATATCACTCAACTGGGTTTTTTCCTTCAGGTATTGATACCCTTCAGTAGGATGACGCTTGATAATGACGATCTCGCTTTCGGTCAGTTTCCTGGTTTTATTCAGGATTTCCCTGGAAATAAAAATCTTGCCGAAATCGTGTAACAGTGAGCCGATCCCCACATCCAGCATCTCGTCCCGGGAAATCATGTACGCTTCGGAATGCATCATCAGAGACAGGGTTGTGACCTGCAGACTGTGAACAAATGTATGATAGTTGTGCGAAATGACCGATTCAAGCGAACTGAGCGCACAGGGATCACTGGAAAGATACAGCAGCAGATTCTCCATCAGCCGTTTACTGCGATTCATATCAGAAACCTTATCCGGGCTGGTAAAGATGTCGCCGACAAAGTTGACCGAAGTCTGGTAGATCATCTTCCCCTTGGCCTTGTTGGACAGAATGTCGCTCTTCAACAGACGTTCGGCATTGCTTTCCATGTACTCATTGATAATTTCCATCTCACCGGCACTGACATAGAGAAACTCGACACCAGCGGTAGTCAAACGTTCCGAATCCTTGTCCGAGAAATCGCGACCATGGCTCTTGTAGAGCACATAGTTGATGCCGGTTCTCAGATACAGAGCTACATCCGGGAAAATGACCGGCTCGATGCTTTCTATGCTGACCGGAACATACATTTCACTCATCTATACTGCATCTCCTTGGTTAACAAACAATCAGATTCCCTGATGCAGTGTCCCGTTAGCAAGACGGGGTAAAAAGATATTTGATCTACTTTTAAAACATACTTCAAGGGTAAGTATCTTACAAGGTGGAATAATTCTGCACAACGGAATTGCATATCCTTAAAGCGAGGTTTTATTAGAAGTTTTAATTTACTTATTTTCAAACTGAGGGTATATTTTCGGGACTTTGTTAATAAAAAACTGGGGTTGGACATCCAACCAGGAGGTTTCATGATGAAAGTAATTTATGTTTTGTTGTTTTGTCTGAGCATCTGTACAAGTGCCCTTGCCGCAGAAAATCTGTCTAAACCGGGAGTAATGGATGAAGAACAGATTTTAACAAGTGAAAGCCTTTCAAAATATGACACTGTGATTGTCAAAGACTTCACTACAAACGAAGCAGAGTACGTAAATCTGGATGACGAAGAAAAGAAAATTGTAGAAGAGATAAAACCAACCATCGTCAGGAATCTTACTGAAAGTATGGTCAAAAACCTTAAGAAAGAAGGAAAGTTCGCTAAGGTTTTCGCAAACAAATCAGCAGGCGGGAACGCAATCATCGTAAAAGGTAAAATTGTCAGATTCAATGGCGGCAATGGTGCAGCAAAGTTTTTCCTGGGCTTCATGGCTCCTAAAGGCGGCAAGACCAATATCGCCATATCCGGACAGCTTATGGATGCAAAAAGCCAAAAGGTCCTGGCAACTTTCAATGACGTCAGATCAGGCGGTGAAGGCGGGAGTCTCGGCAGAATCAGAGGTGTCATGCCAATACAGGGCACTGACGAAGGCGAAGTTATTGCTGAATTCATAACCAAGCTGGCAAAATAGCAACGCAAGAGGCGCTGGAGTGTGCAACCATTGACATGGGGCGTGATTGAAAACGCCGACCCGGCATTTCAATGCACAGTAATACCAAATTTGAAAACATCAACAACACATTCATACAATAACAACTGTTTTTTAAAATTTTTCAGGTATACGTTTTGAAATAAGCTAATCAATGGAGGTGTTGCAATGATTGATAATAGCGATCTTCAGGAGAGGCTGGACAAATCCGGGGCAAAAAACCGGCTTAACAACTGGACAACATTTAAGCATAGTATGTCCATTTTAAATAGACATACTATGCAACAAAATGGTATTTCATAATCATCTGACAGGAGATGGTTATTATGACTAATAGTTTTCTGCTTAAAAGCATTCCCTATGAGGAGTTTGATTATCAGACTCTGCTGGACACCGTTCATGGATACGCCCGGCCAAGAATGAAAATATCCGGCATGCTTGCCAAAGGTGAAATAGTCAGGGTCAAGAAAGGGCTCTACATCCTCGGCGAGTCGCTGCGCAGACGGCCTTTCTGTAGGGAGCTGCTGGCAAATTTAATCTACGGTCCATCTTATGTGTCACTCGAATATGCGTTACACTATCATGGTCTGACTCCGGAACGGGTGGAGACGATAACTTCCGTCACCTGTGGGCGGTCAAGGGCCTTTGATACACCGATCGGAAACTTTTCATATCGAATAATTCCTATAAGGGCATTTCGCACCGGCATGGACCGGGTTGAACTTGATGATGGCCGTTCCTTTCTGATTGCCATACCGGAAAAAGCCCTGGCAGACCGGATTGTTGCCGAACGCGGTACCGGCATTTCCACACAGAAAGAATTGCACGAACATCTGCTCAACAACCTGCGCATCGATCCAGATAATCTCCGCAAACTTGATCATTCCCGTATCGCTGAAATTGCCAGCTCCTATAACTCCCGGAAAATAAAACTCCTGGCCGATCTGATTAAGCGCCTGGACAGAGGAGTGAAAAATGCATGAGGCAGTTGCCAGAATGCTTGCGAAATATGAACCAAAGAGTGTTGACGATACGGTCAGGGCACTTCGTGAAATTATTCAGGAGGTAGCGCTACTCGGACTCTGGCGGGCCAAGTTTTTTGAGCATGCAGCATTCTACGGCGGCACAGCCCTTCGCATTCTATATGGATTGGATCGTTTTTCCGAGGATCTTGACTTCTCACTGCTGGAACCGAATTCCAACTTTAATCTGGCACGGTACACGGCATCACTGGAGGAGGAGTTGCTGGCATTCGGCTTTAATGTGCGGGTAGAGATGGTGAACAAAACAGTCGAGTCGGCTGTTCAATCTGCTTTTCTCAAAGCGAATACCCGCAATGAATTGTTGGTGATTGAGGCTGGAGAAGAGCTGACAGGAAGGGTTGCCGCCGGACAGACATTAAAGGTAAAGATCGAGGTGGATACGGACCCGCCAACCGGATTTACTACCCAAACCCGCTATCTGCTACAACCGATACCGTTTGCCGTCAGGAGCTATACGCTACCGGACCTGTTTGCCGGCAAGATGCATGCCCTACTCTTCCGCAGATGGAAGAATCGCGTCAAGGGCCGCGACTGGTACGATTTTGTCTGGTATGCCGCCAATCATCCGCAGCTTAATATTTCACACCTTGAGCAGCGGATGCGACAGACCGGACACTGGACCAGTGAACAGAGACTTTTGTCTTCAGATTTATTCGATTTACTGTTCAAAACAATAGAGCAACTTGATGTGAAACAAGCAAAAAATGACGTTGACCCATTTGTTAAGGATAAAAACATGCTGGCCATATGGTCACACGAATTTTTTCATGATGTGGCTGGCCGGATTCAGACCGTTTAGCAAATTTATCCTACAAACGGCATTTGAACCGCCGAACACGCCGCCAAAAGCAGGCGCTTCTAAGCGATG
>Ga0105044_10005092_pt1 | contig 18097 bp, 11 predicted proteins | sample MAT01_FD_78092 | JGI IMG/M metagenome (GOLD analysis project Ga0105044, IMG submission 78092) | Freshwater microbial communities from Lake Fryxell liftoff mats and glacier meltwater in Antarctica - MAT-01 | ecosystem: Environmental > Aquatic > Freshwater > Ice > Liftoff microbial mat | place...
ACGGAAGTATCTACGAAGGCGAAGTCTGGCCGGGGTGGTGTTACTTTCCCGATTATACTGCCCCTGCCGTTCGCCAGTGGTGGTCACCTTTATATAAAGATTTCCTCGCGATGGGCATCGACGGCGTGTGGAACGACATGAACGAGCCTGCGGTTTTTAATGTAACCAGCAAAACCATGCCCCTCGAAAACCGCCACGCTGGCGACCCAGACATGGTCGCTCCCAACGGTCAAAAGCAAGGCGACAAAGCGGCCGGAGATCACTCACGCTACCACAATGTATACGGCATGCAGATGATCCGCGGTACCCTCGAAGGCATCGCCGCACTCCAGCCCGAAAAACGCCCCTTCGTTCTCTCCCGAGCCAACTACATCGGCGGTCAGCGTTACGGCGCAACCTGGACGGGCGACAACACCGCCAACTGGTATCATGTCGAAGCCTCCATTCCCATGGTCCTCAACGTCGGCCTTTCCGGCCAGCCCTTCATCGGCCCGGATGTGGGCGGCTTCGCTGGCAACGGCGACGGCCCCATGTTCGCGAGGTGGATGGGCTTCGGCTCCCTCTTCCCCTTCAGCCGCGGTCACACCGGTAAAGGTAATATTAATAAGGAGCCATGGTCCTTCGGCCCCGGTGTCGAGGCGACCTCAAAGGCCGCGCTCGAAATGCGTTACATCCTGCTTCCTTACTTTTACACTCTCTTCCGCGAAGCCAGCGAATCCGGCCTGCCAATCGCCCGCCCCACCTTCTTCGCTGATCCCACCGACCCCGCGTTACGCAGCGAGGACGATTCGTTCTTGCTCGGCGATGCGCTGCTTGTCCAATGCCAGGTGATCCCCGACGGCACGCGAATCAGTGCCACCCCAAAGGGCATCTGGCGAACTTTCTCCGCACCCGTTGATAAAGATCTCCCCCGCATCCTGATGCGCGGCGGAACCATCGTCCCCTCGGGCCCGATCATTCAATACGTCACACCCGGAGTGTCAGCAGAACTTACATTGACCATCTGCCCCGACGCCAACGGTGCAGCCGTCGGCACGCTCTACGAGGATGAGGGCGATGGTTATGGTTACAAAGACGGTGGTTATCTGCTTACCACTTTCAAAGCCCAGATTCTCGGCGATTCCTGCGTTGTCAATGTGCAGAAAACCGATGGCAAGCTCCGCATCGAGCCCCGCACAATCAATCTTCACCTCCTCATCGACGGCCCAGATGGGGCCACGAGAGTAATCAAAGCCACGATGAAAGACAACGCCAGCGGCTCGATACCGCTGAAGTAAGTCCTCCTTAACTCGACCCGCTATAGAATGGAAGATCAGCTGCAAACCGCTCCGGCACCCTTACGCCCTCTCTCCAGAGTCTGCGTCTTCTGCGGCGCCAGCGAAGGCCGCCGGCCCGAGTATGCCGCCGCGGCGAGCGAACTGGGCACACTTCTCGCGCAGCGTCGTATTACGCTTATCTACGGAGGCGGCCGGGCTGGCCTCATGGGTACCGTCGCCGACGCGGCCCTCGCGGCGGGCGGACACGTCACCGGCATCATCACGCGACTGCTCCAAAACCGAGAGCTTGAACATAAGGGCGTGACCTCCCTCCACGTTGTAGAGACGATGCACGAACGTAAGATGATGATGGCCAACCTCGCCGATGCCTTCATCGCCCTCCCCGGCGGCCTGGGCACTCTCGATGAACTCTTTGAAATCCTTGCCTGGGCTCAGCTCGGAATCCACACCAAACCAGTGGGCCTGCTCAACACCACGGGATTTTACGATTCGCTCGCGACTTTCCTCGATCACGTCGAAGCCGAATCGTTCCTCCGCCTCAATCACCGAACTGCGATGGTCTCAGCGCATCACCCCAGCTCGCTCCTTGAGCTGCTTGTTAAGAGTTAATGCTTATCCGCGCACCCCGCCCAGTTGCTTACAACCAGTTGCGCACAATCAGTCGCCCGCAAAAGCAAGCAATAACCTGAGCCGAACGTCGGCGCTTCTTGTTTGCCCTTCAAGACTTAAAAATAAAGCCAAGTCATCTCAAAACGGTAACGCGATGTCTCCCCCAAAAATTCAACGCCCGGGCGGCAACTGAGCCAACCCGGGCGTGGAACTCTCTTAAACTGACGGGCCACAAAGCCCTCTCACAAGCCTGCTGCTTCGTCCCGCCCAATCAATCAAACTGACCATCCAAACCCGCACCAAAAAGCTCCCATTAACCAAAGTCAGTCCAACAAAACTCGAACAACCTAACTAAACTGCGAGCAAGACGAAAACACCGGACCCGTCAGTCAACCCCCATCCGCGAAGCCCGCCGCAGACAAGCACATCCGCGCAGGCCCGCTCCCCAGGCGGCCCAAACTGCATTCCTACTACGGTCGCACCAAAGAACTCATCCCAAACCATCCAGCAGAACCAAACGCTCAACATAACTAACAAACCGACGACGACCTAACATCCCAGCACAACCAATCTCCCCAATGCAACTCCTCATCGTGCTGCAAACCGGCGCTATCACTCTACATCCCCAACCGGCTCCCTCAATCCGGGCAACATCAACTGCGCAGCGCGCTTTCATCGCAAGACTCGCGCAGTAACAACATAACTCCAGCATCCACAACTAGCCTTTACCTCCGCACTCAATCGTAAAGCCCGGTGGTCGCAGGCTGCTGCACCGTCCGCAACCGGATGGTGGTATCAATCCGGAAGTTAGACTGCGTGCGACGCCGCTCGGCATGAAAAATCTTCAGCCGATAACTGCTCCCGCTCACGAGCCATCCGAGCCGATCAAGTTCGATGGTCTGTGTGACAGAAGAATGGATACCCCCGATGTCCACAACCAACTTGTTGTCGATGTAAACCCAAACGTCATCATCACCAGTGAACGTGAACACCTGGCCGACGTTCTTTTCAAACACAAACTCGGTATCGATCTCCGTGGTAAAGTGAAAGTTGGTGTTCGGCGTGCTGCCCCCCGAGTTGCCTAAAAGCTCGCCGTTGATCGGGAAGAACCCGCCCCGGGCTGTGTAGAAGCTGTCCGCCGTGTCCACGAAAGTATACAAATTGGAGTTTGAGTTGCGACGCAGCGTAAGGCTGATCTGCTTGCTCGCGTTCGCGCCGGGAATATCGCGGTACCACTGCGCAAACTGCGGCGCCCCCTGCAACTGGCCACCCAACGATGTAGCCATCGCTCCGACGCGATCATTGGTACGAGACTGAACATAAGTCCGAGGGTCGATCCGGCCCCGTCCAGCACTGTCCTTCCAGGCCGTAGTAATCTTCTTCCCCGCCGAACGAAAGACGGGCTTCCCGTCCGAATCCAGCTCGTCCGCCACCATCTGTCCAAACTGGCCGAACCCGCCAGATGGGTTACGTTCAAAGTCGGCGTGACCCCCCTGCTGGTCGCTGCCCTTGAAATCGCGGACAACCGCGTTCAGTGCCAACGTATCGGGCAACGCGGCGAACGGGTCGCCCATGCGTTTACCCTGCGCGCCCGTCATCGTAAAGCCCGCGACTAAAAGGAGTCCTCCAACACACATTGCTGCTTTGCCGCGGTGAATCATGGCCACAGACCTCCAGTCCCACTTCATTCGCTGGGTTGTTCGGCACGACGCCAAGCAAGTCCAACACCAAAGTTTGCAATTCGCTCCCCGCGTTCGCAACTCCTCCAGTCTTCACGAGTCACCTCCACGCCCTCACACACCGCGCAGATCAACCCGCACCTCGCCTCGCCCCCTCCCCCTCTTCAAATCACTCGATTCTCTCGGACCACTACCGCAGAAAGCCATCACCCGCCGATGTATAATCTAACCCGGTCGCACGGACGCGGCCTGCCATCAAATCGCGGTTGATCCCGTCTCAGGGATTCGAGAGGTCACCATGCATTCCTTTGTTATAGAGGGCGGCCGTCGCCTATCCGGAAAAGTTCGGATCAACGGCTCTAAAAACGCCGCGCTGCCAATCTTGGCCGCCGCGTTGCTCACCGACCAGCCAATCAAGCTCCGCGACATACCTAATCTCGCCGACATAAAAAATATGCTCAAGCTGCTGAGCGAACTCGGCTGCCGCCGCGCCGATGAGCCCGCCGATGGCACCTTCGGCGATGGCAGCCTCACCCTCCGCAGCGTCGACGAAAGTCTCAGCCACGCTCGTTACGACATCGTCCGCACCATGCGCGCGAGCATCTGCACCCTGGGCCCCATGCTCGCCCGCCGCGGTTTCGCCCGCGTCTCGCTCCCCGGCGGCTGCGCCATCGGTGAACGCCCCGTAGACCTTCACCTCCGCGGCCTCGCATCCCTCGGCGCACAAATTACGATGAACGGTGGCGACATCATCGCCAAGGTCCCCTCCGGCGGCCTCGTCGGTAACACCGTTTTCCTCGGCGGTCCCTTCGGCTCCACCGTGCTGGGCACCGCCAACGTAATGTCCGCCGCGACCCTCGCCAAAGGTGTCACGACCATCGAGTGCGCCGCCTGCGAACCAGAGATCGTCGATCTCGCCAACATGCTCAATAAAATGGGCGCTAAGATCTCCGGCCAAGGCTCACCCCGCGTCGTCATCGAAGGTGTTGCTGAACTCGGCGGCGTAGATCACCGCGTGATCCCCGACCGTATCGAAGCCGGTACTTATATGATGGCCGCCGCCGTAACCAACGGCGAAATTATCCTTGAAAACTGCCCGGTTGATTCCCTCCTCGCGGCCCTTCACTGCCTTGACACCATCGGTGTCCACGTCGAAGCCTGCAACGCAGTCGCGAGCAACAACCCTCACAAGTCCGCTCACCGCGGCTGCGAAGACGCCCTCCGATGCTGCGTCCGCGTCACCAGCGACCGCATCCTCCGCCCCGTCGAAGTTACAACTCAACCCCACCCCGGATTCCCCACCGATCTTCAAGCCCAGTTGATGACCGTGTTAAGCCTTGCCGATGGCAACTCAGTCATCACCGAGAAGATCTTCCCCGATCGCTTCCTGCACGTCGCCGAACTCTCTCGCATGGGCGCTAAGTGCATCCGTCACGGCAACACCGTGGTAATCACAGGCGTCCGCAAGTTAGTCGGCGCTCCCGTCATGGCCAGCGATCTTCGGGCCTCAGCGGGCCTCGTGCTTGCCGGTCTCGCCGCGGAAGGCCACACCGTCGTAAACCGAGTCTATCACCTAGACCGTGGTTACGACAGGATGGAAGATAAGCTCCGCGCACTCGGAGCCAGCATCCAACGCATCGACGAGAAAGATGTCCCCGCCGATCTCGTCGCCGCCGGTGCGTAATCACTGATTACGTTGCGGTTAAGCCAAGCGTCGTTCGCCCAGCCACCAAACCCCCTTTATCCGCAAGTCCAAAGGGCCGCTCCCGCGAGAAATCACGGGGCGGTCCTTTTCCAATAGCCCCCCATCTAACACCCTTTTTTACCCGCCCTTTCACCCCCCTGCTCCGCCACCCCTAAACTTCCGCCGCTATCCAACAGCCCGCCCCAGAAGCTCCCGCCGATATACTCACCACGCTGAGCGTGGGGCTCATCCGCGCCGTCGCCGCACTCGGCAGCGCCTTGCTGCACGGAGTCGCCGGATTTGGCCGCTTTTGCGAATTCTTTCGCGATGTAATCCGCGGGCTCTTTCATCCCCGCGCCTGGTTCCGCCGCGACCGCTTAGGCAGGCAGCTCTACGAAGTCGGCACCCGGTCGATCCCGGTGTTGGCCATCACCGGGGCCTTCACCGGGATGACGCTCGCTTTCGAAGGGTTCCCTCAGTTTCGCGCCATCGGGCAAGAGGGTCGCCTCGGTGGTGTAATTAATTTATCCATCGTGAAACAGCTCGGCCCCGTCCTGGCCGCCATCATGCTCGCAGGCCGGGTTGGCTGCGCCCTCACCGCCGAAATCGGCTCCATGCGCGTCACCGAGCAGCTTGATGCCATGCGCGCCATGGCCAGCGACCCCGTCCGCATTCTGGTCGTCCCCCGCGTGCTGGCATGTATACTGATGATCCCCATTCTCACGATCGTGAGCAACGCTTGCGGCGTGCTGGGGGGGTGGCTGGTTGTAACCAAATTCTATAAAGCAGACCCCGTCGCGTATGTCCGTTACTCAGAGCTTTTCGTCTACGGAATCGACCTATACAACGGTCTGATCAAAAGCATCTTCTTCGGCACCGCCATCGGAATGGTGGCGTGCTACAAGGGATTCAACTGCAAGCCCGGTGCTGAGGGCGTTGGCGCAGCCACCACCCAGAGCTTCGTAACGAGTTTCATGGCCATCATCGTGCAGGGTGTAATCCTCGCCAAAGTGCTTAACGACATCGCATACTGGGTGGTGGGCGGGGTCTCCTCCGTCTTCAAATAACCACGCCTTTGCGTGCAACCCCGCTTATGATCGATGCTTCCCACCCTGAGGTTCACGCGGCGTACGCTTACGTTCGCCGCGTCCTCCGCGGCAACTCCGAGAACTTCTCGGTCACCAGCATCTTCGTCCCCAGCGAACTCCGCGACGATTTCGCCGCCGTCTACGCCTTCTGCCGCATCGCCGATGACGCGGCGGACGAAACCGGCATCGGCCCCGCCGCCCGCGCCCGCTCCCTCACGCTCTTGGCCCAAATGCGATTGGCACTGGATCTTCCCCTCGCCGCGTGGATCAGGCCAGCTCCCTCGCAAAATCCTCTGCTTCAACTGCAACCCGGCTGGACCCAGCTCTTCACCGCCCTTTCCCTCACCCGCTCCCGGCACGACTTAAGCATAACTCTCTTCACGGATCTACTCACCGCCTTCGAGGCCGACCAACATAAAATTAGGTATGACACGCTGAGCGAACTCATCGACTACAGCACCAAGAGCGCGAACCCAGTCGGCAGAATCGTCTTACATCTCTTCGGCTTTCGCCCCGCCGCTTCCCCCGCGCTCTTTGACCGCAGCGATGACATCTGCACCGCGTTACAACTTACCAACTTCTGGCAAGATGTCCGCCGCGACCTCGTGGAGCGCGACCGCATTTATCTCCCCTTGCGCGAAGCGGGCCTCACCGAAGAGTACTTACGATCGTCGCTGCATTCCTCCCCGCACCCCGCCTTCGGCGCGGCCCTGCTCCCGTTGGCCGCACAAACCAGCGACCTCTTCGCCCGCGGCGGTGAAATCTTCTCCCTGATGCAGGCCCACCCCCTTCCCCACGCCCGCCGGGCGGCCCGTGTCGTGCAACTCTTCGATGCGGGCGGCCGCGCCGTGCTCGATTCCGTGATCGCCATGCGCGGCGCCACTCTCTGGCACCGACCGCGGCTCAGCAAGTGGTCCAAACTCCGGCTTATCTTCACCGCCCTTATCAGCCCCCGGTACGACAGGCCACTTTCTTAATCCTCGCTCCAGCCCTTCTCCGGCCGCCGCCTGAATGCACCGCCGCGACATATCATCGCCCGAGTGCCGCAATCCACCGCAACTCTGGATACCAACCCGAGCTTGCCGCCCACCAGCGAGCCGGGTCGTCGCACGTTCTCCGCCGATGATGTCGCCGCCTCCAACCGCTACTGCGCGGCGATCGTCAAATCAAAGGCCAAGAACTTTTATTACGGAATGAGGCTCACACCCTCGCCCCAACGCTGGGCGATGTACGCCGTCTACGCCTGGATGCGCTACGCCGACGATCTCGTGGACGATGCCCCCGACAACGCGACCCGAACCGCCGCGATAACAAAACTCACCTCCCTGACAACCGCCGCGATCGGCAGCGTGGATCACGGCCACAACTGCGCGGAGTACGAGCCAGACGCGCCGCCCCAAAGTAACATAACTCATCCGCACCCTCAATCCCCCAAGCCGCCCGCCCACCACGAAGATCGCCCGCAACGCATCCCCGCCAACCCCACCGCGCCCCCGGGTGCGCCCCCGGGCGCGCCCGGTTCTCCCACGTTCGCCCCCGATTCCCTCTGGCCCGCCTTCGCCGCCGCGGTCGAGTGCTTCCCCATCCGTCGAGCCTGGCTTGATGCAATGGTGGATGGACTCCGCGAAGATGCCGAGCACGCCGGGTACGAAGATGCCCAGTCGCTCCGCCGCTACTGCTACCGCGTGGGCGGCACCGTCGGCCAGGTCTGCGTCGCCATCTGGGGCACCCGTCAACAAAATATAAGTAAAGGTCAGGACCCCTACGAGCTTGCCGCCAGCCGAGGCCGCGGCTTCCAACTCATTAACATCGCCAGAGATGTCGGCGAAGATGCTCGCGCTGGGCGATGTTACATTCCCCGCGAACTGCCCAATGGCGTAGGGGCCACCGGCCACGAGCAACGCGCCATCGAAAGCGACCCCGCAATCACCCGCTGGCTCTGCCAACAAGCCCGCGCTGAGCTCGCCGACTCCCAAGGGCTCGAAGACCTCATCAACCCCCAGTGCACCGCCTCCCTCCGCGCAATGACCGAAATCTACACCCGCGTATTAACCCAACTGGAACAATCCCCCCAACTAGCCTACCAAGGCCGCGCCCGCGTCAACACCCTCACCAAACTAACAATCATGCTCCGCGCTAAACTAAACTTACTATAACCCCACGCTCTCCCTCCCCCAAAAACGCCCGGATGACGGCCATCTCCCGCGCTTCTGACCACCAACCCCGCAAGCAGGCAGCCAGCCCTCCCACCAATTAACATCGCCCGTCCCCCAGCCATCCACCCGCCGCGGCGGACCCGCCCCACAAATCTCACCGCCACCAAGCCCCCTAGTCCCGACTCGACTTACTAAACATACACGTTTTAGTGAGAATATACCAACCAAACTACAAACATAAAAGCTCTAAACCCCCTTCATAACAGTTTTGGTGGTACAATGCCCTCCCGTAACGATTTTGGCGTCGCCGTATCCGTTTTGATGAGTCTGCAATGGATCAGCCAAAGGCAATGACCCGGCCCGCAGGCTATGCCGAGCTACTGGATCGGTACAGCGTCCGTGCGGTTCCGAACTGGCATCGATCCGTCCTTTCTGAGGGTGGTATACGCCGAACCGACTCATCAGCGGGCGAGGTGGTGGAAACCTACCCGGCCGCGTACTGGCCGGGTGAAAGTCCTGGCGACCACCTTGAGTTCGCCCTGAAGTACGACGGCTTGAACCTCGGCCTGCTTGCGATCCTTCTGCCAGCGATTGGGGCGGAAGAAGTCACCAGATACGTCGGCTCGAAACCGAACGGAAAATACGCCCGCCGCATCTGGTACTTCTACGAGATGCTGACCGGCGATCGGCTCCCGCTTTCGGATCTGACGCAGGGGAACTATGTGGATCTCCTGGACGGCGACGAGCACTTCACGTCCGATCGCGGGGAACCGATTCGTCGCCAGCGCGTCAACAATAATCTGCTCGGTGATATAAGCTTCTGTCCGACGGTTCGGCGCACCGCAATAATTACGAATTTCATCTCACAGGATCTCGCCGCCCGGTGCAGAAAACTCATCTCGTCGTACTCTCCTGAACTGCTCCGACGAGCACTCAGCTACCTGTACACGAAGGAGATGAAGTCGTCCTTCGAGATCGAGAACATCAAGCCGGACGCATCCAGAACCGAGCGATTTATCTCCCTCCTGCGAGTCGCCCTGAAAGAAGACCTGTGCACAAAGCCTCTGCTGATCGATCTCCAGAACCAGATCGTGGACCCTCGGTTCAAGGACGACGACTACCGCAATAGCCAGAACTACGTCGGCCAGACCGTGTCCGCGGGAAAGGAGCGCGTTCATTATGTCTGCCCAAAGCCCGAGCACGTCAGCGCCCTCATGGCGGGGCTCATCTCCGCGCACGGACGGATGGAACGCGGCGGCATCCATCCTGTTGTTCAGGCTGCCATCGTGGGATACGGCTTTGTGTTCGCTCATCCGTTCGAGGACGGCAACGGCCGCATCCATCGTCTCCTCATCCATAACATTCTCAGTCGCAGAGGTTTCGTCCCCGACGGCGTAATCTTTCCTGTTTCCGCGGCGATGCTCAAGCAGCCCGCCGCGTATGACGCATCACTCGAGGCTTTCTCGCGGCCGCTCTTGGCGCTGGTGGAATACACGCTCGACGATCAGGGGCGTATGACGGTCCACAACGATCCCGGCGTGTGGTACCGATACCCCGACATGACCGTGCAGGTTGAAAGTCTCTTCGACTTCGTCGAGCGGACCATCGAAACCGAACTTGTTGAAGAGCTTGAATTCCTGGCTAACTACGACGAAACAAAACGCTCCGTCCAGGCGATCGTCGATATGCCCGACCGCGACATCGACCTGTTCATTCGCTTCTGCCTCCAAAATAACGGCAGGTTGTCCCAGCGCAAGCGAGAGCCGCACTTCCAACTGCTAACCGACGACGAGATCCAGCGGCTCGAACGAGCCGTGGCAGAGGGATACAAACAACGCGACGACGGCCCCGCGGAAAGCTAAACTAAACTGGGTGGTCGCGCGGTACAACTTACCGTGCGCCGCTAAGATTTCACTTTGGCTTAACTACATCAAACATTGTTTTTGAGTACAGGTAATGAATAATGACCTACCCCAACTTTGGTGCAGACAAACAGTACATAAGCCTACGCCTCAAAGTCCCTTCCACAGAAGTAATTTGGTATTCCCCCCTCCCCGCGCCGCCATGTTTGAGTACATCCAGCTCTTCTAAACCCGCACGCGACTACACGCCGCCCTAAATTACCTCAGCTCCAATTGGTCGAGGCCCTGAAAGTCATTTAGAAGTCCGTCAACAAAATCTTGGTCAGGTCAAACTCCACCGCACAGCCTCGGGCTCCTATCCGACCGCCTGGTCCACCGGCTGAACCGGGCATCCCGCGAACTCGAGTCCTGCTGGCAGCACTTCGTTCTTCATGACCACGCCGTTGGGAGCGACCCATGCGTCCTCTCCGATATCCGCCCCGTAGAACACAACGGTGTTGTCGCCAATGGTCGCGTTGCGCCGTATGTAGACCGGCGCGAGTTTGAGCACCCGGTCTTCGAAGCTGTGTGCCTGGAAGTTCGCGTTGACAGTCGCGTCGTCGGCGATGTTTAGCATGTCAGGATCAACAAGCTGGGAGAAACCAGGGCCGAGAACAACACGTCTCCCGACTCGCGCTCCCGTCGCTCGCAGAAACATGTTGAGGAGTAATGTGCCCTGCAGCGAAGTAAGTGACCTCGCCGCGTAGAACTGCCACGCGACGTAGAGGAAATCCCAGCGACTGCACCAGCACGACCAGAGTGGGTGCTGCCCCGCGCGAGCCCTTCCGAGCAGTATCCATTTCAGGCCGAGCACAAACAGGCACTCCGCGGCGAGAGCGGCGAACGTGAGCGCTGGCGCGATCAGGAGTGTCATCAACATCCAGCCGGCGCCGGAGCTAAATCGCTGCATCGCTGCGAGCCATGCAATCGAGACAATCAACGGCACGATCGGCAACGCGAAGCGAAGTGATTCCCAAAACACGCGCGATATGTAGCGCATGAGACTCGGCTCGTGCGTCAACCGGCGATCCGCCGCGACCACCTCGCGCCGGGGAAGCTCCATTGCCGGATGACCGAACCACGATGTTCCCGGGTTCGGATAGGCCGCGTTCGCCACGGTGCATACGCCCAGGAAGGAGCTTTCAGGGAGTGTTGTACCCGTCGGAATTACGACATGATTTCCGAGAAACGATCCGCGAGAGATCGTGGTGAACCCTATCGTAACTGTTCCGCGATGAACGACGGGGCCACCCAGATAAATGCCATCGGCAAAGAAGCACTCAGAGCCGATACTCACACACTCGGGCACAACATCTATGATGGTACTGATCTCAGATTGTGGGCCAACACGCATGCCTGCGAGGCGAAGCCAAACCGGCCAGAAGAGCGTGCCGCTGAGCCACCGACTGGCTAAATTCACGCCGTGGGTCTTGTGCCAAATGCAAATGTATGCGAGGCTCCATCGATTAATAACACCCGGCTGTACTCGCCCCATTGCTCGCACCTCGAGGGCTTGCAACGCGAGGACAACAGGCATCCAAAAGATTGGCAGCACGATCATCGGCAGCAGAAGTCCGTTTGACCACGTCGGAAACGCAAGCCACGCCGCGGCTGCCGCGTGCTCGATGCCCACGGCCCACGCGAGTAAGGCGACTCCCATGAGCGTCACCATCGTGGATACTGAGAATCGCAGGATCAACGACGCGATGAGCACCGCCCCGTGTACGCCCGGCGAAAGAGTAAGGCTGGACGTGGCAAGTGGCGAGGGGAGGGGCGCGCCGGGCGACTTGCCGACGAGAATAGCCGGAACGCCACTCCATCGCTCGCCCGCAGGTATCGCTTGACCCGTTGGCAGCCACGAAAGGGCTGTGAGCACGCCTTCAACCTCGACGCGTGTGTGTCCACTTACGCCCGCACGAGTTTCGAGAGTTGCGCGGTCGCCGATGAACACCGGCGCGATGTGCAGGCAACCGCCGCCTAGTTGAACCAGCCCGACCCATGAATCGCAACCGAGCGACACATCGTCGCCGAGCATCAGCAGATCCCAGCCGCCTCGTTGAAGATTGACGCCGTGATGGATATGCACGCGGCGACCCACTTTGGCGCCAAGCATCCGCAAGACGGCGCAATACCCCGTCGTTCCTTCCAACAGGCTCCATGGGATCAATCGTGCCGTCTGTTCGACAATCCAGTGGCGCAGATAAAACCAACTCCATACCCGAGTCACGGTCGGGCGGTAGCGACCGATCATGATCCACTTGACGGCGACCGTCGCACTCACCGCAGCGATGGTGTACGCCAGTGTGGCGAGAGCAACGAGCACAGGCGTCAACAGAATCGTTGGAATGAGACCGGCACGTTCAAGCATCCGCGGCAGAAAGTCAAACACGGTGGCGTATCCGGCAGCAGAGATTACCACAAGCAAGATCAAAAGCCACAGCGTCTGGAACACGGTCACGAGGATGAGGCTTGGTACACCCGACCGAGCGTCGGCCGCCGCGGGGCGAAGTGTACCTGTCCTCGCTGGGCGGTCCAAAACAAGGGCTGCTAGTCGGGCCACAGTGCGTGATTCATAAAGGTCGCGCGTCGTAATGCTCGCGGTCTCAGGGCGGGTGCGCAGCTCACAAATTACACCTACCGCAGAGAGCGAGTCTCCCCCGAGATCAGTGAAAAAGTCGGCGCTCGTCGAAACTACTTTGCCGAGCCGCAGCGCTGATGCAAACGCCGACGTGATCCACGGCTCAACTGGGCCAACAGGTGCCTTAAAGGTCGCGATTGGGTCGCGCGAGTCGCTCTGGTCCGCCGGTAACTCTGAGAGCGCTTTGCGATCGACCTTACCTCCCACACTCCTCGGCAAGGCGTCGATGGTTCCAAACCGGCTGGGCACCATGTACGCGGGCAGCGCACGACGCAACGCTGACTTAAGAACGTCAAACTGGGGTGGCACCTTCGCATTGGTTGGCACAATGTGTGCGACAAGCATCTCGCCGCCTTGGGGCCCTTGGACACGGCACGCCGCTTCGCGGACGCCCGCACATTGTGTCAAGCAAGATTCAATCGCTTCCAACTCGATTCGGTAGCCGCGGAGCTTGATCTGCGCATCAATCCGCCCGAGATACTCAAGATCTCCATCGGCCTTCCGCCGAACCAAGTCACCCGTGCGATAGATGCGTCCAAGCGTGGGGTGAATCGGGAACTTCGTCGCGGTGGTGTCGGGGCGGTTTCGATATCCGCGTGCAAGGCCTGGTCCGGCGATGCAGAGTTCTCCTTCGCCGCCCTCCTGAACGGGGGCGAGCGTCGCATCAAGCACGAACGCTATATGCCCGGACACGGGTTGGCCAATGGTGACCGGTCGGCCAGCCACAACATCACCCCGAACAACAGTGACTGTACACTCCGTGGGGCCATAGCCGTTGACCATTCGGCGACCCGCTGACCAGCGGTTTGCAAGTTCCTCGGTGAGAGCCTCGCCACCGACATAAAGCAGTCGTAAGTCGGGCAGTGCAGTGGACGGGTTCATGCAACCAGTTGTCCGAAGCAGTGTTGGCGGCGGACAGAACACGCTGATGCGTTCTCGTCGAAGCCAAGGCACCAAATCTGGCCCAAGCCTGCTCGTCTGGTCATCCAAGACGACCAGTGTGGCTCCGGCGGCAAATGCAAGCCATATCTCCTCAATCGAGGAATCGTACGCCGCAGATGAGCCTTGGCCGACGCGGTCAGCGGATGAGAGTTGGAATTCGTCAAGATCGGAGGCAACAAGATTGACGATCGATCGATGCTCAATCATCACGCCCTTGGGCGTACCCGTTGTGCCGGACGTATAAATGACGTACGCAAGGCTGTGCGACGACGGCCGCGCAAGTTCCTGCACATCGACCTCACCATGCCCGACAGCGACGCAGACGTCAAACGCATTTGCGACCCTGATGCCTGCACCGCTAAGGCGAGCGAGCCCGTCGTGGTCGCTCAGCACGACCGATGCAGAGCAATCATTGAGCACTGCACGGATGTGTTCATCCGGGAATGAGGCATCGAGGCATGTGAACGCTGCGCCAGATTTTAAGGCCGCAAGCTGAGCAACGTACAGCCAGTGCGAGTCCCTCGGCAGAAGAATCGCCACCACTGAATCAGAGTGACAGTGAGCTCCGATCCGCGACGCCAACGCCCGCACGAGCAAACTCATTTCGGCGTAGGAGACGCGGATGCGTTCACGGCGACCAAGACCTGGTGGAACATCGACGGCGATCTGATCGGGGTGTCGATCCGCGGCGGCTTCAAAGAACTCATGAAGAAGATCGGGAACAGGGGTGCTTTGGGGTGGCGTCAATCAGGGAACTCCGTCGACGAGAAGTTTCGAGCGAAGGTAAGGAGCCAATCGCGGTGAGAGGGCGAGTTGCTCGCTAGGTGAAAGGTGCTTGAAGCCACGAATGACTCGCCCGGAACACGAACCGCAGGCGCAGGTGAACTGCGACGACATATCGTACTCGGTGGTATTATAGTCGAAGGTGATCGCGTCCCCTCGAGCGATCGGTCGTAGTGCGATAAGAGCGCGATCGACGATAGCGGCGTTCGGGTCGCACGAGTGGTTGAGGTACTGCCAGAGTCGAGAGTCCAAATCATCGCCACCCGTGGTGTCATGTGGAAGCTCGACGTGCAGGCCCTCTCCAACTTGTACAGAGTACATCGATGGACGATCGATCGTGCGCCCCTCAATGATCAGGATCGTCTCTCCATCAGATATCAGACCCAAAGCGATAACACTGAAGGCGCCATTCGCGCGAACGACCCCCACGCGAGAGTGTACGGACTGCGATTGAGGGTAGTGGGGAGGGCACATAGTCGTCGGGTGGGGCACAAGATGGTCCTTACGTGTGGAATTTACCACCGAATAAACGCACAGCCCCCAGAGATATTGCAAGTCAGCCAATACACAGCGTCAGCTCGCCCGCTCGGCAGTATTCATAAAATGCCCCGAAGATGCGAGACGGTAAAGAGCCTCTGTGGAAGAGTTGGTCCCGATCTTTGACAGTTGTGAACCATGCAGCTTCCCAGAAACCCTCGCCTCAGCTCTGTCGCAGGCTTGGTTGACTACGGCGCTGCTTGTCAGAGTTACACACTCCGCGATCAGCAGTCGAAGTGGAACCATGACCGCGCCCGCCAGGAGCGCGTATTTCACCACCTGTTAACGGCGTCGCGGCGTACCAACAAACGCAACGACAGAGCCAACAGCACGATGATCCTGGTGCCGACACCGACGAAGAGCCAGTGCTTCAAGCTCTGCGCGACTATCGCCAAGGCTTACTGCGCGCTCTGTACTTCTCTCATCACTACTGAATGTTCTACCATACTGATTAGATCGTGGTCCGAGAACACCGTTCCCCTCACCCCAACCTTCCGTATACTCAAATTAAAGCCAGAGAAGAGGCCGACGTGTACGCTCCCCGCAGGGCGGCCAGCATACTCAGCCTTAGCCCCGTTTAACGTCGCCAGCTCACCCCTGATCGTGCCTCCCGCCACAAGCTCTCAATCGCCGCAAGTTTCCCAGAACTCTTCGTTCGCTAGTCGCCTTTTGTAACCATCTTTGCCCAAAACGCCCGTCCTGCCCCATCTCTCACCTTCGCCAACAGCATCCCTCGTCGCTTGATGCAAGTACGTTGGAATGTTATTTTTGCTGAAAGAATGCCGATGCCTACTCCTGTAATCACTCGTCGCCCCCGCACAGCCTTGTCCCTTCCCCGGCTTGCGTTAATCTTCGCGGCGGGCTGCGCCCTCACCACTGCCGCCGCGAGCGCTCAGGTCGCCATCGATCTCCGCTTTCAGCCCCATGTAATTTCGTTCTCACCCCTAGACCCTCCAGTCTATGTGCTCTTCTCCTTTCTGACGGCGACGGGCTTCTCGGACGAAACCAACCCCGCCAACCGCGTCCGCATCGTCTCTGGCGATGGCTCATTCACCGCTGAAGTAACCCCCGGTACGTTCTCCAGCGGGTCTAGCTCTATCGGTTTACAATCCGTTGGCGAGCTCGAAGCCCTCATTCTAAATACCGGCGTATGGAACATGGAGGTCTACGACGGGAACGACGCCACCACCATGAACTACTCCTTCACGGTGAGCACACAAAACCTCCAGGACGATTTCCTTCGACCCATCTCTGTCGATGCCGTTCCCGATGTCACCATCGATCCCTCGCCCTCCTTCAACTTTTCGATTCCCCCCTCCTTTAACCCCGCGGCGGAGTATTCATCCAGCTTCGCCGCGATTTTTGCGAACATCAATGGCAGCAACTCGGTCTTTTCCCCTTCGCTTTCGATCAACGATACCTCCTGGGCCCCAGACGGCCCGCTCAACAACGATATTTATTTGTTCTATCTCCGGTTTGATCAGCCCGACTGCCCCTCCACACTTGTAGAGGCCACTTACCCAGAGCCAATCGACGGCTTCCCGCTCTCTTCTTTTTCGCAGTCAGTCAGCGCAACCTCTGAATCCCAAGTCGCCCGGCTCCGCGTGGGCGAGGTCGGCAACTACTCCGTGCAGCTCATCGTTGACCCCGCTGTACTTAACTTCTCTCCCTTTGATCCCGCGCAGTACATCTTGGGCGTGCTCCCCTCAGCCACCGGATTCGTTGATGAATCCAATCTTAATAACTACGTCCGCTTTGAGTCCATCCCCTTTAACTTCAGCGGCGATTTATACCCCGCCCGCGGCACGGGGTCGGGAACCACCGGGTCCACAACCCACCCCTCCACCCAAGGCCTCATCCAAGTAATTAATGGTTCTACACAATGGCAACTCTCACTGACCGACGGTACAACCGGCAGCACGTCTGTCTTTAATGTTAATCTTAACTGCCTGGGCTTTGATGATAGCTTCCTCAGCCCCACCATCCTCGATGTAGCACCCGGAGACATCATCTCCGCAACCCCAACATTTAACTTCAGCCGAGCCCCCGCATCAGTCTTCGACGCTGCATATACCTCCGCATTCGCTTTCCTCGTGGGTACCCAGCCCGGTAATAGCTACAGCAGCCCGGCGATCACACCTCTGGATTTCTCTTGGACTCCAGATGGCCCCATCGCCCCCGATACTTACACCGTAATCGTCGGTGCCCAAAACTCTAAGCCAACCGAATCCTACTTCCAAATCGGCCAGCCAACGTTTGCGAGCGGTGCTTCCGCCTCCGCAACCTTTTCTACTTTCACCACCACCTTCTCAACCACCGGCCAATCCGGAGACCTCGTTTCCCAAACCTATTGCCCCGCTGACTTCAACCAAGATGGCGGCATCGACGGCGCAGACGTCGAGGCCTTCTTTGATCAGTGGAGCATCGCCGACCCTACCGCAGATGTAGATCAGAGCGGTGGCATCGACGGCGCGGATGTTGAATATTACTTCGTCATCTGGCAGAACGCCGGCTGCTAACCCCGCCAAGCCAAGCCCTCGCGAGCACACAAAGACCGACATTTAGTATCCAACTCGTAACGCCAACACACCTTAGAGCCGGCGACCGTAATTGTCGGCCCGCCGTTCTCTGAGTCCTCGCCCGCCTCAGCCACGCCGCGAGTGGGGCCGTCGCTATCAATATAAATCGTCTGCACTCCGCCAACCACCTTCGCCGAAACATGGTGACCTGCCCGTGAAAATCCGAGCCAATGCGAGTGAGAGCTTTGGGGGCAATAATTGCTCCAGAAAGGCTCAAACATGAA
>Ga0105044_10005095_pt1 | contig 18091 bp, 15 predicted proteins | sample MAT01_FD_78092 | JGI IMG/M metagenome (GOLD analysis project Ga0105044, IMG submission 78092) | Freshwater microbial communities from Lake Fryxell liftoff mats and glacier meltwater in Antarctica - MAT-01 | ecosystem: Environmental > Aquatic > Freshwater > Ice > Liftoff microbial mat | place...
CCTGGATGCTCGGCATGCCAGGCAGAATAGCGCCAATCTGGCGCCACTCTCAGGCCCCTCAGACGAGGCGGCGGCGCCCGGCGACCCAGGCCAGCCGGCTGAGAACGAGCAGCAGGAGCCCGACGATCAGTACGACCGCGGCCGAGCCGGACCCTCGGTTGCGGCTCCGTTGGGGCCGCCTCCGGCGAGATGTCGGTGGCCACCAGGCCACCTAGAGCGGCGTCACCCGCTGATCGATCCCGGCGAGGCACCTCCTTGCGCAGCTGCGAGTAGCAGGTGTTCACCAGCACTCGGTAGAGCCACGGCTGGATGCCATCGCCGGCCGGCAGCGAGTCACGAAAGCGCCACACGCGCAAGAAGGCCTCCTGCACGGCCTCCTCGGCGTCAGTCGGGTTGCGCATGATCAGGTAGGCAGTCCGATAGGCCCGCCCATACCCCTCCACGAGCAGCACCTCGAGCTGGTGAGCGCTCCCCGCACGGTCCATGTCCCCTCTGACGCTCGCGGACGCCATCTGGTTCGCGCAACACCCGAACCGGGGTGCGAAGTGCTGCGTTCTCGCAGCTTTTCGCACCCCGGTTGGAGGTTTTTCGGTCCAGGGAGTTGGGTTTTCGGGGGGTCGAGTGCTTCAGGCCCAGGACGGGCGAGGCAGGGCGATGGCGTTGGGGAAGGGGAGCTCGTTGGACTCGATGATCTGCTGGGCGAGCACCCGCGTGCCGGTCACGAGCTGGTGCTGTTCGTCCTCGCTCAGGGCGGCGTAGGGCGGCTCGGCCAGCTCGTCGGTTCGTTGTTCGAGGTGGTCGGCCAGGGCCTGGCCCTCGAGAGTGACGTGACCGCCAGCCACCAGGCCTCGCGCCTCCAAAGCGTGTTCAGCGGTGTCCCAGGCGTCGTCGGTCCAGGCTCGCGCTCGCCGCTGGGTGGCGAGCGTGGTGGCGCCGCGGGCCGCGGCGAAGACGTTGGCCTCGCAACCGTCGAGGCCTGCGGCGGTGAGCAGGGCGACGTGGCCGTCGCCGCGGTGCTCGCGCAGCACGGTGGCGGCGTGCCAGAGAACGGCGAGTGGCTCATCGGGCCACGGCATGGCTGCCGTGGCCGCGGACAGGGCCCGACCGTCGTGGCGCGCCGCCCGCGCGACGCGCTGGGCGAGGCCCGCGACCTCGGTGACATCACCCTCGCCCACCAGGCGCCGGAGCGCGAGCAGCGACCCTTCGCGACGGGCGTCCCAGGCGGCGAGCGGCGTGGCGTAGGTCCAGGCGTCGGGCAGCGCGCGCGCCACCGCTTCATACGGGAAGCCGTGGAAGCAGGCCGCCACCAGCTCCGGGCTCGCTTCGCCGAACGGTGCCGAGCGGGCTGCGAAGTACCCCATCCAGAAGCCGCGCAACCCGATGGCGCGCAGGGCCCCGTCGGCCTCTGGAGCGAAGTAGCCGACCGCATGCAGCAGCTCCAACGGCTCCCACGCGTCCCTGGCGACGCTCATTGGCAGGCGACCGCGACCGCCAACGCCGCGCAGATCTGGCGCATGCGCTCGTCGCTCAGAGTTCCGATGCGCTCGACCAACAGGCCGATCGAAACTCGCTCGACCGAGTCGAGGCTCACGGCGGAAGGGCGCGGCACCGGGTCCTCTCCGGGGTCGAGCACGACCTCGCTCTCCAACCCGCGCATCCTGGTGGTGCACGGCCCGACGAGAACCCGCCCGAGCCGTTCGATGGCCGTGTCGCGCGACAGGATCACCACGGGACGTCGACCGATGTCGGGTGGCTCACACCACCAGATCTCACCCCTCCTGGGACGGGGTGTCACGTCGCGCTGGCGGCTTCGCCGAACGACGCGAGGTCGCCCCACTCGTCGGGCTCATCGAGAGGGTGTTCGTCGTAGGCGGCGTAGGACGCGTCGATCTCCGCCGCCCGATGCCTGGCGACCAACGCAGTGAGGGCGGCGTCGAGCAGCGCGGCGTCGCTCCCCCACTCCTCCAGCCCACGAGCCCGGCCGAGCAGGTGCTCGTCGACGGTGGTGCTCACTCGCTCACGAGGCATGCCACAAACGTAGCATGCTCATGCCACTACCCCCAGCAGCTTCCGCCGTAGGCGGTCGACGGCGCTGATCACCGCCATCTGGCGGACCCTGTCGCGGTCGCCGGGGAGCTGCACCCGGATGGCCGACACGTCGTCGCCGAGGGCCAGGCCGAGCCACACCACCCCCGGCGGCTCGCCGTCTTGCTCCGTGGGACCGGCCACGCCGGTGGTGGACAGCCCGACGTCAGCGCCGAGCCGGCTCCGCACCCCGGCCGCCATCGCGCAGGCCGCCGCCTCGGACACGACCGGGCCAGGCGGCACGTCGAGCAGGTCCATCTTCACCTCGGTGGCGTAGGACACGATGCCGCCGCGGAACCAGTCACTGGCACCGGGGATCGCCACGATGCGCGAGGCGAGCAGTCCGCCGGTGAGCGACTCGGCCACGGCCAGCGTGAGGCCGCGGGCGACGAGCAGCCGGCCCACCTCGGCCTCCATCGGCAGGTCCTCGTTGGTGAACACGTGGTTCCCGAGCACGGCGCGCACCTCGGCCTCCTCGGCGTCGAGGAGGGCGTGCGCTTGGTCGGGCGTGTCGGCTCGGGCCGTGAGGCGCACCTTGATCCCCTCGATGCCGCTGGCCAGGAAGGCGATGGTGGGGTTGCCGGCGAGGTCGAGGGCCAGCAACCGGGGGTCGAGCAGCTCGGCGATGCGCGACTCGCTCTCCCCCCAGGTGCGCAGCACCCGGCTCACGAACACCTGCGGCGTGCCCGACCGGCGAATGAGGTCGGGGAGGACGGCGCGGGTGAGCATCTCCTTCATCTCGTACGGCACCCCCGGCACCGCGTAGATCACCTTGTCCCGCACCGGACAGATCAGCCCGGGCGCCGTGCCCGTGCGCTGCTCGATGATGGTGGCGCCCTCGGGCACGTCGGCCTGGCGCAGGTTGTTCTCCGGCATCACGCGGCCGCGCGACTCGAAGAGTCGACGGATGCCGTCGCCGATCTCGGGATGCCGCACCAGACGCACGCCCATGACGGCGGCGATGGCCTCGCGGGTGATGTCGTCCTGGGTCGGGCCGAGCCCGCCACACAGGATCAGGGCGTCGGCGCGATCGAGCGCCTCGTTGATGCACCCGACGATCCGATCGAGGTTGTCGCCCACCTTCGTCTGGCGGAGGTGCTCGATCCCGGCGATGGCAAGCTGCTCCCCCATCCACGACGAGTTCGTGTCGACGATCTGGCCGAGCAGCAGCTCCGTGCCGATGGCGACGATCTCGCAGCGCATCGAGCGCGAGCTACCGGGAGCCCGAGGTGGTGATGGCCCGACGGCCCTCCACCAAGTACTGCGCGCCACTCCACACGGTGAGCACCACCGCCATGCTGAGGAGCCCGTTGGCGATCCAGGAGTGGTCGGTGGCGGTGAGCGGCAACAGGGCGAAGCCGACCGCGATCTCCTGCACCACCGTCTTCGCCTTGGCGAGGCCACTGGCCGGCACCGCGAGGCCTCGGCGCCCCCAGTACGAGCGGAGGCCCTGGATGCCGATCTCGCGAGCGGTGATGATCGCCACGGGCACCCACCAGAAGGTGTCGTTGGCCACGAGCGCGAACATCACGCCGAGCACGAGCACCTTGTCGGCCAGCGGATCGAGGAAGGCACCGGAGCGGGTGGTGCCCTGCCGCCGAGCGATGAGGCCGTCGATGCCGTCGGTGACGCACAGCGCGATCCAGAGGGCGACGGCGGGCCACGAATCGCCGGTGCCGACCACCATCGCGAGCAGCGGCACGGTGAGCACCAGCCGGCCGATCGTGATGAGGTTGGCGGGGGTGGCGAGGGCGGACGGCCCGAACTGGGCGGTCATCGCTGCGTCGCCAGTGCCACGGCCTCACCGTAGAGGTCGGGCCCCTCGGCCCCGGTGATGCGGATGGGCAGGATCGCGCCGACGGCGAGGGCGGACGGGACGGTGATGATGCCGTCGATCTCCGGCGCCTCGCGGTGGCTGCGAGCGACGCCCGGCGCGTCGACCAGCACCTCGACGACGCAGCCGATGAGCTCATCTCGACGCGTCGCGGTGATGGTGTCCTGCCGCTCGCGGAGCTCGGCCAGCCGGTCGTCCATCAGCGGGCGGGGCACGGTGCCATCGAGGTCGGCGGCGTAGGTGCCGACCTCGCGGGAGTAGGCGAAGAACCCGCACCAGTCGAGCTGGGCTTCCTCGACGAAGGCGAGGAGCTGATCGTGGTCGTCCTCGGTCTCACCCGGATAGCCGACGATGAAGTTGGATCGGAAGGCCGCCTCGGGCGCGATTGCGCGGATGGCCTCGATGCGCTGGAGGAACTTGGCGCCGTCGCCCACCGCCGCATGCGCCGCACCAGCGGAGCCGACACGTGCTGCAGGGAAAGGTCGAAGTAGGGCACGCCCGTGGCCACGATGGCGTCGATGAGCCGCCCGGTGAGGTCCGAGGGATAGAGGTACAGGAGGCGCACGCGCTCGACGCGCGCCGCCACCGATTCGATGAGCGGCACGAGATCCTTGGTGCCCTTGCCCTGGTCTCGTCCGTAGCTGGCGAGGTCCTGGGCGACGAGCACGATCTCGCGGGCTCCGCCGGCCACCAGCTCGTCAACCTCCGTGAGGATCTGGTCGCTCGTGCGGGATCGCTGCGGACCGCGGAAGCTGGGGATGGCGCAGAAGCCGCACGCCTTGTCGCACCCCTCGGCCACCTTGACGTACGCCCACGGCACCGCCGACGCGGGGCGGGGCAGGTTCAACAGGTCGAAGGAGGGGAGGGGGGCAGCACCCGGCTTGCGGCCGAGGCTGACCGGCACCCCGAAGCCCGCGACGACATCCGCCTCGGGCAGAGCGGTGGCCAGCTCCTCGCCGTAGCGCTCGGCCATGCAACCGGTGACCACGAGCTCGGCGTCAGAGTGCTTGCGCTCGGCGAGAGCCAGCACGACGTCGATCGACTCCTGGCGAGCCTCCTCGATGAAGGCGCAGGTGTTGACGACGACCAGATCGGCCTCCTCGGCCGACTCCGCCCGGGCCAGGCCATCGGCGAGGAAGGTGCCCACCAGCTTGTCCGAGTCGACCTGGTTCTTCGGGCAGCCCAGCGTCTCGACGTAGAAGGTGCGGCGCCCGGACATGGCGAAAGGGTACCGGCGCACCCCCGCTCGGCTCCTACTGGGCGTAGTGGAGACGCATCCCCTGGCGGGGCCACTCGAAGCTCACCAGGGCGCCGGTGCCAGAGAGCGTGCAGTAGGCGGTGCGCAGGTCGGGGCCGCCGAAGCAGATGTTGGTGACGAGCGGATCCGGCAGCGCGAGGTGCTCGATCGTGTCGCCCTCGGGCGAGATGGAGGTGATGCCCCCGTTCACCAGCGTGCCCACGCACACCCACCCCTCAGCGTCGACCGCCAGGCTGTCGAGCAGCTGGAGGCCCGGTAGGCCCGCCAGCAGGTGACCGCCGTGGCCGACGGGGTTGTCGCGCTCCACCTCGCCCGGACCGGACAGGCCCCACCAGAACACGCGGCCGGTGTGGGTCTCGGCGGCGTAGAGGCGGGAACCGTCGGGCGAGAGGCCGATCCCGTTCGGTGAGTCGAGCGGGAAGATCACCTCCGTGCACCCCGACCCGTCGGCCATGGCGTAGTGGAGGCCCGTGCGATCGCTGGCTCGATCGAGCCGCACGCCGTGATCGGTGAACCAGAAGCCGCCGTGGCCGTCGAAGACGAGGTCGTTCGGCGCTCGCAGCGGACCCGACGACGACTCGGTGTAGAGCGTGGACACGGCCCCGGTCATGAGGTCGACCCGTTGGATCGAGCCGCCCTTCCACGTGGGGGGCACCGCACCGGGGATGGTGAGGCCCATCACGTCGTCCCAGCTGAAGCAGCCGCCGTTGTTGCACACGTACATGGCGCCATCGGGGCCCAAGGCGGCGCCGTTGGGGCCGCCCCCCAGGTTGGCCATGACATCGAGCCGACCGTCGGATCCGACCTTGGTGAGCGTGCCGCGAGCGATCTCTACGACGATGACATCCCCGTCGGCGAGGGCCACCGGACCCTCGGGGAACTTCAGGCCCGTGGCCAGCTCGTGGATGTCCATGGGGACCTTGCTAGCACTCCGATCCGCGCCCGGGGTTGTGGCAGGCTCGCCGGATGCCGCCCCCGGCGTCTTTCCGCCGCGCCGCCCTCGTGGGCGCCTCCTGCGCGCTCCTCGTGTTCGCGGCGCTCGTCAGCGGCGGTCACCCCTCGGGGCTGGTGGAGCGCGGACCGTTCTCGAGCGACTTCTTCGACGAGCAGGCCCGCTCCCTGCTCGAGGGGCGGCTCGACGTGGATCCTGCCGTCGCCAGCCTCGAGGGCTTCGAGCACGACGGCCGCACCTACCTCTACTTCGGCCTCGTGCCGTCGATCCTCCGGCTCCCGATCGTCGCAGCCACGGATCACCTCGACGGGCGCCTCACGCAGCTCTCCATGCTGCTGGCCCTCGCAATCGCTCTATCGGCCGCCACCCGGCTCCTTTGGCGCGCCCGCCTGTGGCAGCGACCCGACGAGCACGTCATCCACCGGTGGGAGCCGGCCGTGTTCGGCGCCTTCGTGGCGGCCGTGGGCATCACGTCGCCGCTGCTCTTCCTCGGATCCCGGCCCGTCGTGTACCACGAGGTGGAGCTGTGGGGAACCGCCACCACGCTCGTGGCCCTCAACGCGCTCCTTCGATGGTGGAACGACCCCACCCGGGGACCGCTCATCCGGGCGTCGCTGGCGGCGGTCATTGCCTTCAACACCCGAGCCTCGGTGGGCGGCGGGGCCGTCGCGGCTCTCGGGCTCGTGCTGCTCCTGGCGCTGATCTGGGGCAAGCAGCCGTGGCGGCGCTGGCCCGTGCTCGCACTGGCCGTCATCGCACCGGTGGCGACGTACGCGGCGGTGAACATCGCTCGCTTCGACGCCGCGTTCGCCATCCCGTTCGAGGCGCAGGGGCTCAGCCAATACGACCCCGCTCGGCAGGCCACCCTCGAGACCACCGACGGCACGCTCTTCGGGCTCGAGTTCGCCCCCACCGCCCTCGCGACCTATCTCCGCCCGGACGGAGTCGTGTCCCAGCGGCTCTTCCCGTGGGTGACCTTCCGGGAGTCGAGCCGGCTGATCGGCAACCCCACGTTCGACACCGTCGATCGGTCCACGTCGCTGCCCATCGCGGCTCCCACCTTCCTGATCCTGGGAGCGGTGGGTGGGCTGGCGCTACTCCGCCGCCGCCGGCGCGACCCATGGCTGGCCCTCCTCATCGGCGCGTCCACGGGGCTCGTGTCCACGGTGACGATCGCCTTCATCGCCAACCGCTACCTCGCCGACTTCACGCCCACGCTCGTGGTGGCGGCCTCGCTCGGGCTCTGGGTCGTGGCCGACCGGCTCGCCGCCGCCCCGTCCCTGATCCGACGACTGGTCGTGGGCACCCTGGCGACCATCACCCTCGCGTCCGGGTTGGCTTCAATCGCCCTGGCCCTGCAGTCCCAACGACTGTTCATCCTCCCGGACCGGGAGGACCGCACCGGCTTCGTCGGGCTGCAGTACGACATCGACGACGAGCGGCACGACGGGCCCCCTCCGGCCGTTTCCCGCGTGGACGAGGTCGGGGCGCCAGGCCAGCGCGGCGACGTGGTCATCGTCGGACCCTGCACCTCGCTGTACTGGTCCGACGGACTGCGCTGGTGGCCCCTCGAGCTGAGCGGCGATCAGGGCTGGTCGCTCCAAGGCCGGATCGACGACGGCACCACGACCCTCATCAGCGGCCCCGCCTGGGCGGTGGTGGCCACGGCCGCCGACGGTGAGGTGCAGGTGCGCTACCAGCCACTCGACGGGGAGGCCCGCACGGGGCCATCGCTGCCGGTGGACGACGGGCTGGAGCACGACATCACGCTCACCCTCGACACCCCGAGCGCTGAGCTGAAGGTCGAGCTCGACGGTCGCGCGGCCTTGGGCGCGTGGGTGGGGGATCTCAGCGGGCCGGTGCAGGCCGACCCCTCCTGGACGAGCGGTCCGCTCCCCGCGCCGCTGTGCGAGCGGCTGGCCGCCCGGCTCACCGCCGGCTGATCAGCGCTCGGGGAGAGCTCCCTGGGCAGGCTCGAGCTCGTAGAGGAGCTGGTAGCCGAACAGGGTGGGCCGCGCCCGCACGCCGAGCGCGTCGATGCGCCCGATGGTGGTCTTGAGCGACGCCGAGAGGCCACCCGTGCCGCCGCGGTCGGCCACGTCGAACGGCAGCCCGGTGACGTCGGCGCGGAGCACGTGCCAGCCCGTGCGATGCAGCACCCGTTCGACGCTGCGCCGGGTGAAGAAGCGGACGTGCCCCTCATCGAGGATCCCGCGACGGTCGTAGTCGAACCGGCCGAGCACCACCCGCACGCGGGGGTACCAGTGCCCGAAGTTCGGCACGGAGACGAGGAGACGGCCGCCGGGAGCCAACACGTCGTGCAGCCCGCGCAGGATGGCGTCGGGCTGGCGCACGTGCTCGAGCACGTCGGCCGCCACGATGAGGTCGAACGGCGGGCCGTCCAATACCTCAGCGGGGAGACCGCGATCGAGATCAGCCTCCACGAAGCGATCGACCCGCTCCTTCACCTCCGGGCTGGCCACCACGTCCACGCCGGTGACGTCGTGGCCGGCCGCGCGCATGTCCAGCGCGATGGAACCGTCGGCACACCCGAGGTCGAGCGCCCGCCCCGCGGGGAGCGCCGAGATCCACTCGAGCAGGCAGCTGTGGCTGGAGAGCTCGTCGGGCTTGCGTTCGTACGCGGAGCTGCCCACGGCCAGTGAGTCGGAGCCGAAGCCGATGCGCTGAAGCCGGTAGCGCAGCACGTCGGCCACGACGTCGTACGCGTAGCGAAGTCCGTCCACGTAGCAGATCTCGTCGCCGTAGTAGGTGGGGATCGGCACCTCCGCCACCCTGGCGCCCGAGTGGTGCAGCTGCAGGAGCACCTCGGTGTCGAAGTCGAACCCATCGGAGTTCTGGCTGAACGGGATGCTCGCCAGCGCCTCAGTGGCGAAGGCCCGATAGCCGGAGTGCCACTCCGACAGGTGGAGTCCGCTGACCGTGTTCTGAAAGCGGGTGAGGATCCGGTTGCCGACGAACTTGTACCGCGGCATCCCCCCCTCACGGGCCGCGCCCGCCGTGAGCATGCGCGAGCCCATCACGACATCAGCGTCGCCGGCCTCGATCGGCGCCACGATGTCGGCGAGCAGCTCCGGCGCGTACTGGCCGTCGCCGTGGAGCATCACCACGATGTCGAGCCCGTGGTCGATCGCCCAGCGGTAGCCGAACTTCTGATTGCCGCCGTAGCCGAGGTTCCGGGGCTGGCGGACCACCGTGATGGACAGGCCCGCGTCCTCCCGCTGCACCTCGAGGCCCACGTCGTAGGTGTTGTCGGCCGAGTGATCGTCGCTCACGAGCACCGCGGTGATGCGCGGGCGGAAGTCGGGCGGAACGCGGGCGAGCACCGAACGCAACGTGGACGACGCGTTGTAGGCGACCACGAGGATCCCGATGCGCGGCTGCCGGTCCATCCCGAGAGCGTACGGCCTGGCCCACCCGGGAAGGGTTGTCGACGCCCCGGTGTTGCACTCCGCGTGAGCGACCCGGCGTTGGTGGAGATCGATCCCTCCCATCCGGCTCAGGTCGAACGGATGGTCACCGGGCGATTCTTCGTGGTCACCCTGGCCACCTTCGCCTACTTCCTCGCCCTCGGCTCCCTCCTTCCCACCCTCCCCAAGTACGTCGAGGACGAGCTCGGTGGCAACGGGCTCGCCGTCGGCCTCGTGGTCGGTGGCTTCGCCGTGTCCGCGGCGGTGGTGCGACCGTGGGCGGGTCGGTTCGGCGATCGCTACGGGCGTCGGATCCTGCTCAGCGGCGGCGCCCTCCTCGTGGGCCTCACCACGCTGTCGTACACCCTCGTCGCCGCCATCCCAGCGCTCGTGGCCCTGCGGCTGCTCACCGGCATCGGCGAGGCCGCGGTGTTCGTGGGGGCCGCCACCGCCACCCAGGACATGGCCCCCGCTGACCGCCGCGGCGAGGCCGCCTCCTACTTCAGCGTGGCGCTCTACAGCGGGCTCGCCCTGGGGCCCGCCCTCGGGGAGTACCTCGCCGACAGCGCGGGCTACCACCGCGTCTGGCTGGTGGCGGGCGGCGCGTCCCTGGTGGCCGCGCTCCTCGGCCTGGGAACGCCGCACGAGCCCGCGCCCGACGCCCCGAAGCCCACCTCGCTCCTCCATCCCGCCGCGCTCGGACCGGGCCTCGTGCTCATGCTCGGGCTGATCCCGTTCACCGGATTCGCCGCCTTCCTCGCCCTCTACGGACCGAGCATCGGGCTCAACGACACCGGCCCGGTGTTCTTCGCCTACGCCGGGATGGTGCTCGCCATTCGCCTGTTCGGCGCCAAGCTCCCCGACCGGCTCGGCTGGCAACGAGCGTCCACGATCGCCCTGGCCGCGGTGGCGCTCGGTGCTGCGCTGCTCGCGCTGTGGGCATCGGTGGTGGCGGTGTGGGTGGCGGCTGGCCTCCTCGGCGTGGGGATGTCGCTGCTCTACCCGGCCCTGTTCTCCGCCGCTCTCAAGGATGTGCCCGACCACGAACGCAGCCAGGCCGTCGGCACCTTCTCGCTCTTCTTCGACCTCTCCCAAGGCGTCGGCGCCCCCCTCCTCGGCCTCGCCGTCACGATGACGTCCTACCGAGGCGCCTTCGCCGCCGCCGCGTTGATCGCGGCAGGAGGCTTCGTCGCCCAACACCGCCTTCGCGCCCAGCTCAGCACCGCCATCGCCTGACCTCCTCGATCGCTCGGGCGCAGCCCCTCGATCCTGTCTCCGCCAGCCCGTGAGGGGCTCAGCCGCTGGCCCCGCCGGTGAAGGCCCAGCTGGCCAATCTCAGGCTGGGGACGTGGACGATGCCACCTTCGTTGCTGACGAGCTGGGCATCGTTGCCGATGCCGAGGACGTGGCCGGGGGCCAGGGCGCCGACGACCGACTGGGTGTAGCGGAAGTTCTGAACGGGCTGGGTGATCTCGCCGTGCTCGATCAGGAAGAGGCCGTTGCGCGTGAGGCCGGTGACGACCTGGGTCTTGGGATCGAGGATGCGGTTGTACCAGAAGTCGGTGACGAGCAGGCCCCGCTCCACGCCGCCGATGAGCTCCTCGAGGGTCTCGTCGCCCGCCCCCAGGAAGAGGTCACCCGGGTAGCCCCCGAAGCCGTCCTGGCCGATGGAGCAGCCGTTGGGTTCGACGCCGGCGAGGGTGGCGCTGCGACGATCGTACGTGAGGCCCACCGTCACGCCGGCGCGCACCAGATCCAACCGACCCTTGGCCGTGCCCTCGGCGTCGTAGGGGCGTCCGAGGGAGAGCGGGTCGGTGCCGTCGTCCCAGATCTCGATGCGCTCGTCCATCTGCTGCTCGCCGAGGTGCACGAAGCTCGTGCCCTCCGCGTAGGCCTTGCCGTTGAAGCCCAACCAGGCGGGGAACAGGAGCAGGGCGGCCACGGCCTTGGCCTCGAGCACCACCTCGTAGCTGCCGGGTTCGAGCTCGATCGGGTTCGCACCGGCGGTGGCCTTCTGCGCCGCCACCTCGCCCACGCGACGCCCGTCGAGGTCGGACAGCCGCTTGGAGGTGATCTGGCCGTAGCCATCGGTGGGCGGCCCGTCGACCGCGGCGGCGCGATGGATGGCGTCGACCTGCGCCATCGTGGAGCGGCTGGCGTAGCGGAGCCCGTTGGTGGACACGAGCACGTGGGTGTCGCTGTCGGTGGAGCAGTAGCCGGCCGACTCGAGGTCGGGGCCGGTCCCCACGAAGTCGGCCACCACCTCGGCGCGCGCATCGGGCGACGCCGCGGCCGTCGGGGGGTCGAAGTGGTCGACCTCCGCGACCGAACCGGCGGGCGCGAGTCCGGGATACTCCGGATCAGGTGGGCACAGCCGGGCGGCGGCGATGGCCCCCTCGACGAGGCGCTCGAGGCCGTCCTGGTCGAGGCGGGTGGTCGTGGCCTGGGCGATGCGGCCGTCGGCGGTGACCACGCGGACGCGCACCTGATCGTGGTCGCTGGCCATGTTCTGGTGGATGCGGCTGTTGGCGAACCGGGTGAGGGCGTTGAGCCCCTGCCCGCAGGTGACCAGCGCCTCGGCGCGATCGCCCACGAGGGCGAGGATCCGGTCGGCCAGCGCGAAGCCCTTGGTGGCCGTGGCGTCGGTGCTCGGGTCCCAGGCCATCAGCGCACCCCCACCCGCACGTTGGTGAACCGGGCGGGCACCGAGGGATGCCCGGTGTGGCCGACCTGGATGGGTTGGCCCTTGCCGCAGTTGGCCGTGCCCCAGAACACCCATTCGTCGGGGCCACCCACCATGTCCATCGACGCCCAGAACTTCGGCCCGATGCCGGTGTAGGTGGGGTTGCGGAGCATCTGGCCGAGCTGGCCGTCCTTGATCTCCCAGGCGATCTCGCAGCCGAACTGGAAGTTCAGCCGCTTGTCGTCGATGGACCAGGAGCGGTTGGTGTCCATGTAGATGCCGTCCTCGGTGGCGGCGATCATCTCGTCGAGGGAGCTGTCGCCTGGGAGCAGGCCGACGTTGGTCATGCGCACCATCGGCAGGCGGGCGGCACCGTCGGCCCGCACCATGCCCCCCGAGCTCAGCCCGACGAGGGGCGCCGAGTCGCGGCCCGAGAGCACGCCCACCCAGGTGCCCTCCTTCACGATGTCGACCGCCTGCGCCGGCACCCCTTCGTCGTCGTAGCCGAAGCTCCCGAGCGCACCGGGGAGCGTGGCGTCGGCGGTGATGTTCATGAGGTCGGAGCCGTAGCGCAGCGAGCCGAGCTGGGCAGGGTCGAGCCAGGACGTGCCCGCGAAGGCTGCCTCCCAGCCCAGGATGCGGTCGAGCTCGATGGCGTGGCCCACCGACTCGTGGATCTGCAGCGCCATCTGCTCGCTGCCGAGGATGAGGGTGGTGGTCTTCTCCGGGCACCGGGGTGCGGACAGGAGCGCCTTGGCCTCCTCGGCGATGCGCGGGGCGTTGCCGAGCAGGTCGATCTCGCGCACGAGCTCCCACCCGCGGGTGCCGTACTGGCCGCGCACACCGGGGTAGCTGCGGCGCTGCGTCTCCCCATCGCCCAGCGCCGTGGCGTCGATCACCGCTCCGCACTCCACGAGGTGCTGGTCGATCCGGCTGCCCTCGCTCGACGCGAACCACTTCTGCGTGTCCCAGATCTGATGGCTGGCCTGCGCCAGCGGGATGCCCGCATCCGAGATGGCCCCGGTGACGGCCACGAGGAGGTCGGCCCGCTCCCCGATGCCCACATCGTCGAGGGGGTGCACCTCGTAGGCGTTGGCCCAGCTGTCCTGCACCACAGGCGTGGGCGACAGCTGCACCGGCCCACCGGTGACGCGGGCGCTCGCCCGAGCGACCTCGGCGGCCCGCTCCCCCGCCCGGCGGGCGGCCGCGGGCGACAGCTCGGGCGTGGACTGGAAGCCCCACGACGACCCGATCAGCGCTCGCACGCCGATCCCCGCCGTCTCCGTCTGCGTGAGACCCTCGACCACACGGTTCTTGGCGCTCATCGACTCGTACCGAACGATCATGACGCGAGCGTCGGCGTAGGACGCCCCTGCCGCGAGTGCACCTTCGACGGCGGCGGTGACAAGGTCGAACATCCGGGGGACCGTATCGCCTGTCCATAGGGGCGGCGAGCTGCCCCCGCCCCTCGGATCAGACCTCGCCCTGCTCCATGGCGTTCTCCAGCTCCTCGACCGTCATGAGCACGGCCCGGGCCTTCGACCCTTCCGAAGGTCCGACGATGCCCCGCTGCTCGAGCAGGTCCATGAGGCGGCCGGCGCGAGCAAACCCGACCTTGAGCTTGCGCTGCAGCATCGAGGTGGAACCAAGCTGGGACCGGACGATGAGCTCGGTGGCCTGCACCAGCAGGTCGTCGTCATCGTCGCCGCCACTGCTGCCGCTCCCCATGCCCAGCGTCGAGCCGCCGGCGGTCTCGGTGCCCTGCACCTCGGTGTCGTAGGCGATCTCCGGCGCCTGGCGCTTCCACACACCGGCGATCTTGCGCACCTCTTCCTCGCTCACCCAGGAACCCTGGATGCGCGACGGCGCCGACGAGGCCGGGCCGAGCAGGAGCATGTCGCCCTTGCCGATGAGCCGCTCGGCACCCTGCTGATCGAGGATCACGCGGCTGTCGGTGGCGCTCGACACCGCGAAGGCCAGGCGAGCAGGCACGTTGGCCTTGATGACACCGGTGATGACGTTGACCGACGGGCGCTGGGTGGCGATCACGAGGTGGATGCCCACCGCGCGCGCCATCTGGGCGATACGGCAGATCGAGTCTTCGACATCGCGAGCGGCCACCATCATGAGGTCGGCCAGCTCGTCGATCACAACGAGGATGAACGGCAACCGCGGAAACTGACGGGTGACCTCGCCTGAGGGTGTCACCACGTCGGGCAGGTCGCCACGGTCGTGGGCCGCGTTGTAGCCGGTGATGTCTCGGAACCCCACCTCGGCGAGGAGGTCGTAGCGGCGCTCCATCTCGCGCACGGCCCATGCCAGAGCGTTGGCGGCCTTCTTGGGGTTCGTGACGACCTGCGTGAGCAGGTGCGGCAGACGGTCGTACTGGCCCATCTCCACGCGCTTCGGGTCGACCAGGATCATGCGCACCTGGTCCGGGGTGGAGCGCATCAGGATCGAGCTGATCAGCGAGTTGAGACAGCTCGACTTGCCCGCCCCGGTGGCCCCGGCAATCAGGATGTGCGGCATCGTGGCGAGGTTCATCATCACGGCCTTGCCGTTGATGTCCCGGCCCACGGCCACCTCGAGAGGATGGGTGGCGCGCTTGGCCTCCGGCGAGGCGAGGATGTCGCCGAGAGCGACGATCTGGCGATCGGTGTTGGGTACCTCCACGCCGATGGCCTGGCGGCCGGGGATCGGCGCCAGGATGCGCACGTCGGGCGACGCCATGGCGTAGGCGATGTCCTTGTGGAGGCTCGTGACCCGAGCCACCTTCACGCCGGGGCCCAGCTCGAGCTCGTAGCGGGTGACGGAGGGGCCCACCACCGTGCCCACGAGCTTCGTCTCCACCCCGTGTTGGGCGAGGGCATGCTCGAGCACGCGGCCGGCCCGCTCGACGGCGGCCTTGTCCACCTCATGCGCATTGGCCCGCCCGAGGAGGGTGAGCGCCGGCAGCTTCCAGGGGGAGCCCTTCACGGCCGGTCCGAGCTCGATCTCGAGCTGCTCGCCGGTGACGGGCTCGCTGAGCTCGGGCACGTCCACCTTCGGCTTGCGCGGCCCGGGCTTCTTACGGCGCTTCGCCCCCGCCTCGGGAGCGTCGAGGTCGAGGAGGTCGTCTTCGTCCTGGTCGAACAGGTGCACGCCGGTGGCGTCGTCGTCCGTGGCGCTCTTGAGCGAGAACAGGCTGCCGCCGACGCGCTTCACCATCTCCGCGATGGCGGTACCGGCCGGGCGGGTGCGGGCGGCGGTGCTCTCCGCCACGACCCGCACAGGCACGCGAGTGATCACGACGAGCCCGGCCAGGGCCATCGCGGTCAGGATGAGGCCCGCACCCCACGGCGCCAGGCCGGAAGCGAGTGGACCGGCGGCCGCCACACCCAGCAGGCCGCCCGCCTGCACGAGATCGTCGGTGGGCGCATCGAGCCCGGGGCGACCACCGGCGAGGTGCAGCAGGCCGCAGCCCGCCACCGCCACCATGAGGCCACCGACCCAGAGATGGGAGCGTGAAGCGGCAGGCGCGGAGTCTTCGGTCTCTGGCTGGCCACGAACGAGCACGACGCCAGTGGCCAGGAGAGCCGGCGGAACGAGCAGGCGACCCCAGCCGACCATCGTGCCGATGCCGGTGTCGAGCCAGCGGCCGATCGGTCCCGCGGCGTCGGCGTACACGCCCATGGCGGCGATGACCCCCACGGCGATGCACAGCAGCCCGATGAGATCGCTGGCATGGCCCCCCAGCGCCGACGCCAGCGAGCGCGTGAGCTTGTCGACGAAGGTGGGCGGCGGCGGGGCCTTCTTCCTGGCCGGCGCGCGCCTGGTCGCCCCGCTACGGGGCCGTTGGGTGGTAGCCACAGTGCCCCCGACAGTACCAGTAGCCCCACCAGCCACAGTGGGAACACGCTTCAGGCAGGGGCCCAGGACGGCGGTTCAGGTCAAGGGCCAGGGCGCGGCGACGGCGGAGGGGGGCCGCTGGAGTCGTCCCCGTGACTGGGCATCGCCGCGCCCTTCGCCCTGGCCCTGGAGTCAGCAGGGGCTGAATCCGCAACCGGGGTGCGAAAAGCGTCAGGAACGACGCACTTCGCACCCCGGTTCGCCGCGGTCGGCTTGCGTCAGCGGCGCGGCTGGCACGTTGGGCAGTGGGTGGTGCCTCTGGCGTCGACGATGCTGCGCTTGAGCTCGGTGCCGCAGCGACCGCAGGGCTCGCCGGCGCGGCCGTAGCAGCCGAGCTCGTGCTGGTGGCGGCCGGGTTCGCCGTCGGGGGTGCGGTAGTCGCGCAGGGTGGTGCCGCCGTTGGCGATGCCCTGCTCCAACACCGTGCGCAGCTCGACGAGGAGCGCCTCGGCCTCGCGCCTCGTGATGCTGCGGCGCGCCGGGTGGATGCCTGCCCGCCAGAGCGCTTCGTCGGCGTAGATGTTGCCGACGCCCGCCAGCGGCCTCTGGGAGAGAAGCTGCGTCTTGATGCGGACATTGCTGCGCTTGAGATTGCGCCACAGTCCGCCGTCGTCGAGAGCGGCGTCCCACGGCTCGGGACCTTGCGCGGCGAGCGTGGGCAGCGACGCGTACTCCCCCACCGGCACCACCCCGATGCGCCCGAAGCGCCGCACGTCCCTCAGCTCGAGCACCCGGCCGTCGTCGAGCGCCCACCACGCCCGCACGTAGGGATCGAGCTCGCCAGGCCGGATGCGCAGCTGCCCCGTCATGCCGAGGTGGACGATCAGCTCGCGCTCGTCGTCCAATCCGATCAGCAGGTACTTCCCGCGCCGGCCCACCCCATCGATGGCTGCGCCCGCCGCGAACGGCGCCGACGCGAACTTGCCCGATGGATGCCCCCACGCCTCGACGATCCGCCGCCCCACCACCAGCGGCTCGATCTGGCGCCGCACGGTCTCCACCTCAGGCAGCTCCGGCACGCCAGCAGCATGCCAGCGGCCCGAGCGATCCCCGCTCGACTGCATCCTGGGTTGACCGGCGACGAGGTGCTCGAGCTGAACCGGGCGGGGCAGCGGGTGCGGTCGATGGCCGACGGCGCGTGCGTCCGAGCCGCTGGGACGCTCGACACGTCACGGGCATGGGAGCCCGACGGAGCGCGATTGCCCGCCGACTGGATGGCCTGGCAGTGCCGGGTCCTGAGGTCGCGCGCCTCGGCCGCCCTCACGCTGGCTCGCAGGCTCCGGGGCATGCCGCGGGTCGAGGCCGCGCTGCTGGCGGGCGAGCTCACGACGGACCACGTGCGGCTGCTCGTCGAGGTGCAGAAGCTGGCGCGCGAGGCCTTCGCCGCCGAGGAGGAGCGCCTGGTCGGGCTGGCGGCCGCGCTGCGGTTCCCCAGCTTCGAGAAGCGGCTGCGGTACTGGCTCCAGATCCACGCGCCCGACGCCAGCGAGGACGAAGCGGCATCGGCGTTCGAGCGCCGCGAGCTGCACGCGTGCACCACGTTCGAGGGCACCGTCGTGGTGAACGCGCTCCTCGACCCGATCGGGGGCGCCATCGTGCTCCGCGAGCTCGAGCGACTCGAGCAGCAGCTGTTCGAGGCCGATTGGGCCGAGGCCCGTGCTCGCCTGGGTGATGCCGCCTGTGCGGCGGACCTGCTCCGCGCCCCCAAGCAACGGCGGGCCGACGCCGTCGGTGTCATGGCCGAGCGGTCCGCCGCCAAGCCTGCTGGTGCCACCGAGCCCCGCGTTCTGCGCCAGGCGCTCGTCGGGGAGGAGTCGCTCCGTCGCCTCTGCGAGCTGTCGAACGGCCGGGTCATCACCGCTGGTCAGCTCGTCCCGCTTCTCGCGTGGGCCGACGTGCAGCGCATCGTGTTCGACGGTCCGTCGCGTGTGATCGATGTCGGGGTCCGTCAGCGCCTGTACAC